>JAABUU010006033.1_pt1 | contig 13179 bp, 9 predicted proteins | sample 5559301 | NCBI WGS metagenome assembly JAABUU01 (sample SAMN10711884, study PRJNA513360) | rock metagenome | isolation source: Antarctica rocks | place: Antarctica: Victoria Land, Richard Nunatak white
GGTCACCGATGGGCAACTCCTCGAGTGCCTGGGGCGACGTTTGCTCGATAAGATGCATTCCGTCCATTGCCGCGAAGCGAGCGCGGACGTCACCATCGGGATGAGGGTCGACGCCATACACGGCTGAAGCGCCAAGTTGGAGATGAAGTGCGCTCGCCATCCCCGATTCCACGCCAATCTCGATGACGGTGTGGATGTCGCGGGTGCGGTATATCACAGCAAATATTTCGCGGAACAGCTGAACCGAATGCAGTAAGAGGGGTTGACTGCGGGCGGCACGCGCTTGCGCATGAGGGTCGTCGCGGGTGCTGAAGGTGTACCTGCCGCTACTCATCGGCGGTTCGCGATCTCGCGCAGTGCGAGGCGCGTGGCGCCAGCGAAGACGGCTGATGCACCCCCGGTCTTAAACTCCTCGAGCAACCGGCCGGAAATTCGGGCGTGGCCGGGGGCCGGTGGCATCGGTACCGCAAGTTGCGAGCGGGACTGGGGCAGCATCGCGAACGCTACGGTGATCTGCGTCGAAGCCACTGGGCCGACCGTGTGCTTAGCCACCGGCAGGACTATGGCGGCGTCGGCGTCTCGGAACTCGATCAGGTTACCTCCAAGCCAGACGCACTTGTGGAGATGCAACCCGGCGAAGTCCTCAGGCGCGCACCATTCCACTAGCTCGGGCACGGCGGCGCCGCCAGTAGTCAAGCGGGCTTCGATCAAGTCGACGCGCACGATCGCGGGGCGTCCCGGCAGGCTAACCGAAACGTCGATGATCCCCCCTGCGTGATCTCTAATGTCTGCGGGCCGGAGGTCGAGTCGGGCGAATGACAACCCGTTGTGGTTGATCCGAACCCGCTGCGTTGGCCCGTCGCACCACACGTCCGAGTGAGTTCGATACTTGACGCGGGTCTCCGAAGCGGGCCCCGACGGCTCGAACGCTGCCGGCTCGAGGTGTCCGGCGGACACGGCGCTGGCCGCGGCGGCTAGCTGGGGGTCGGCAGCGGCGATCAGGCTAGGCCAAAATGCGTCACGCATGTTGAGATCGGAGAGGTCATTCGGTGACATGTACGGGATGGCGCGAACGAGATCGGTTGGCATGATGTGCGAGACCAGCGCCGATCCCAGGTTGTCTTCGTGGGCCCAAGAGCCGAATAGCGATGCTTCGTCGGCGGTCGGGGCGGTGAGCGCTGCCCGGAGGATCTCCGCCAGCCGGGCGCGGGCGGAGGGGTCGGCGAGGTTAGGCCAACGTCCATCCGCGGCGCCGATGTAAGCGTTCCAACGGCTTTGAAATGCCCCGCAGCCCGCCTGTACGGCTTTCCGCTCGAGGTTTTGAGTTTCGCTGCCCGCGCATGGGCCAAGGACCGGTGCTCCGGCATCGTCGAAATCGACGGTCGATCCACAGAGGGCATTGACCGCAAGTTCGATGACCTCAGGACTGCGCGCAATGGTGGCCACCGCCTCATGCGGATGTCCGTTCTGGCCGAGGTATCCCTCGGAGCGCAGGCCTGCCTGAAGCAATCGGGTGGATCGTTCGTCCGTCGCCAAATAGAGACCGGAGGGGACTACGTCAACCCCCGCGAGCCCGAGAGCTCGAGCGAGTTGAAGTTGGATCGTCCCGCCCCAGCCAAGGTCCACGAGAGCCATGTCCGGCTGATCGAGTGCGCCGTTGCGGCGCAGTGCGTGCACAAGACGCTCCCGCTTGGCGGTGGCGGTGACTGCGAGCTGGTTTCGTAGATGTGGCGTCTCAGTAAGTGCCAACGCGACATGCTGCACGATGTCGGTTCCGTCAAGGACGGAGTCGAGCTGGCTGGCTAGACTGGGAACGTCACCGGGGCGCAGACCGAGGCTGGCGAGCAATCCCCGAACGGTTGCCCGGTAGCTACGTCCCAGCATGTTCTGTATCGACTCCGCGTCGAACCGGTCGATGGTGGCCAGCCATGTTACGTGTCGGGATAACCACAGTGTCCGGGCCTCGACGTCAACGCCGCGGGCGCGGGCGGCTGCGTTGATCAACTGAGATAGTAATTCTCCCTCCCGCATGGGGCACCAGAGGACGGGGGTGTTGCTTCGGTGTGCATGATCGACTATCCATTCGGCAAACCCGGTCAGCACGGGTCCGAGAACTCCAGCGCCGTAGCGCCAGGCCGTCAAAGCCCGATCGTCGCCAGTCCGTGGAGCGGTCGAGACTGCGCGCGCCCGCAGCGTGGTCAACCCGTAGTCGCCCTCGTCGGGGTCAGTGAAGCTGCCAAAGGGGTGGTAGGCGTCGGTGGTGTCGCGCTCGCGCTGTAGCACAACTTGGAACTTTTCGTCGATACGCTCGTAGCAGATAGTGCGTATGCCAAGAGACGCCGGAGCCTCGTCGTCCGCGACTGGGTTATCGCCGATGTGAACTACCTCCCCGGGCTGGCATCCGAGTCGGCTCAGCACTACGGGCCAGAGCCCGGAACCCTTATCTCTTCCGTAAGCGTTCGACCTGAAGATCCGTACACCTTCTAGCGAGCCAAGTTCGGGCCTGTCCAACAGGCGATGAAGATGATCCTCCGTGAAATAGGTGTCCGAGACGAAGACCACTTGCATATCGCGCTTTCGGGCGGAACGGATGAGCTCGGTGATGCCCAGGTCAACGACTGTGTAGTTCACCTCGATCTTGACTTCGGCTTCGACCAGCTCCTCAAGTGCCAGCCCGGCAAACAGCGCTGAGGGCATGGCCGACCAGATGTCGAACAGCGAGACCTCAGTGCCCAGCGATCCCTGACGGGCTCGGGCGTCGCGTTCAGCGCTCTGCCGCAATCGTCGGAAGGCGGCGTCGGTTACCCACTCTGGGCAGAGCCCGTCGCGGCGCAGCGACGCGGCTAGCACTCCGAACAGGTCGACGGGATTCGGGACCCGCCGCCACAGCACGGTGTCAAAGATGTCGAATGACAGCACGGAACAAGATCCGTCGTCGATTATCCTGCGGACAGCGGGGAACTGAGGATGGCATTCTGCCCAAGGGGTGTCCTGAGGTTCCGCAACTATCAAGAGAATGACCCTCCGTATTCCCGTGGTGGCCTCAACGGGTCGTCACGACCGCTACTGAGTCGGTCGTCGGATGGCAAGGTCGCTCGCCAGCCGGGCCGGTGTCTTTTGCGCTACTTCTCGCGAGCCCGTCGTTCACAGTAAAGATGATATTCAATGCGTACGATCGAAGCGGGTATGTCGCCCCCCGGCTGCTGGCGGCGTGTCGCGTGATGGCCTATTTGGGGCGTTGATCCACTTTCGGTGGTCGGGGACCGCACATGAGCGTGCCAGCGTCACACCCCGCGCAACCAACTGACGGGGTGGGCGCTTGCGGGTGCGAGCATACCTCGGCCCGTCGCCGGCCACGTACGCGCCCACCGGAGTGATCGCCATCGACCTGCGTGTTTGCGCACAGTCGGGAGACCCGTGGCAAGCGCACCGGTACGCTTCCCAGTCGTGACCTCCACGCTCCAGAACCGCAACGTTGACGATGTGACCAACGGACCATACGACCTCATCGTCGTCGGCTCCGGCTTCTTCGGCCTGACCATCGCCGATCGCGCCGCCACCCAGCTGGGCAAGCGGGTCCTCGTGCTCGACCGCCGCCACCACATCGGGGGCAACGCCTACTCGGAACCGGAGCCGGAGACGGGCATCGAGATCCACAAGTACGGGGCGCACCTGTTCCACACGTCCAACCAGCGGGTCTGGGACTACGTGAATCAGTTCACCTCCTTCACCGGTTACCAGCACCGCGTGTTCACGGTTTTCAAGGACCAGGCGTACTCGATGCCGGTGAACCTGGCGACGATGTGCGCCTATTTCGGCAGGTATCTGACGCCGGACGCGGCCCGCGCGCTGGTGGCCGAGCAGGCCGCGGAGGTGGACGGCAAGCAGGCGGCGAACTTCGAGGAGAAGGCGGTGTCTCTGGTCGGGCGCCCGCTGTACGAGGCGTTCTTCCGCGGCTACACCGCCAAGCAGTGGCAGACCGACCCCACCGAGCTGCCCGCGGCGATCATCAGCCGGCTGCCGGTGCGCTACACCTTCGACAACCGCTACTTCAACGACACCTACGAGGGCCTGCCCACCGACGGGTACACGGCTTGGCTGCAGAAGATGGCCGAGAACGAGCTGATCGAGGTGCGGCTGGACACCGACTGGTTCGACGTCCGCGCCCAGATCACCGCCGCCAACCCCGAGGCGCCCGTCGTCTACACCGGTCCGCTGGACGCCTACTTCGACAACGCCGAGGGCGAGCTGGGTTGGCGCACTCTGGACTTCGAGCAAGAAGTGCTGCCGGTCGGCGACTTTCAGGGCACCCCGGTGATGAACTATGCGGACACCGAGATCGCCTACACCCGCATCCACGAGTTCCGGCACTTCCACCCGGAGCGGGACTACCCGAAGGACAAGACGGTGATCATGCGGGAGTTCTCCCGCTTCGCCGAAACCGGGGACGAGCCCTACTACCCGATCAACACCGCCGAGGACCGCGCGAAGGTGACGGCGTACCGCAAGCTGGCCCGCGCCGAGACCGAACGCAACAAGGTCCTGTTCGGCGGTCGCTTGGGCACCTACCAGTACCTTGACATGCACATGGCCATCGCCAGCGCGCTGTCGATGTTCGACAACACCCTCGCCCTGCACTTCACCGACGGCCGGGCGCTGGCCACCGATTCCATTGCGGAGGACTGAACAGCAGATGACCACGCAACAACTCACGCCGCCCGCCGCCACCTCCCGGGCGGTCTCACTGCTGCAACGGGTGATCCTGCCCCGCGTCGGCGACCCACTGGACCTCCGCGCGCTCTACGTCGACGAGGACGAGAGCAACCGCAAGCGCTCCCGAGCCGCCAGCCGAACCACGCTGGAGCTGCCGTCGGAGGCTGAGATCTCCTTCGCGACCTACTTCAACGCGTTTCCAGCCAGCTACTGGCGCCGCTGGACCGTGCTGGACACAGTCGTCCTGAAGCTCACGGTCGAGGGTGCGTGCCGCGTGGACCTCTACCGGTCCAAGGCCGACTCCACCCAGATTCACGCCGGCGGCGAAGTGGTTGCCACTGGCGCGCCCACCACCTTGGAGTTCGCTCTCGACCTGGCGCCTTTCGAGGACGGCGGCTGGCTGTGGTTCGACATCACCACCGAAGAGGGTTCCGTCGTGATGCACGAGGCGGCCTGGTACGCGCCGACGGAGTCCCCGGTCAGCGCGTCCGTCGCCATCGGCATCACCACCTTCAACCGCCCGGACGACTGCGCGGCTGCGCTGTCCGCCATCGGTGAGGACCCGCTGGTGCTCGATGCCATCGGCGCGGTGTTCGTCGCTGACCAGGGCACCAAGAAGCTGGTGGATGCCAAGGGATACCAGGCTGCGGCCGACGTGCTCGGCGACCGGTTGCGCATCCACAACCAGGGCAACCTGGGCGGTAGCGGCGGCTTCTCCCGCGGCATGTACGAGGCGCTGAACACCACCGACTGCCAGCAGATCCTGCTGATGGACGACGACATCGTCATCGAGCCGGACAGCATCCTGCGCGCCCTGGCGTTCTCCCGGTTCACCGAGCGGCCCACGCTGGTCGGCGGGCAGATGCTCAACCTGCAGGCTCGTTCGCACCTGCACTCCATGGGCGAGGTGGTGGACCGCGACAAATTCATGTGGCGCGCCGCCCCCAACGTCAAGTACGACCACGACTTTGCCGAGTACAGCCTGCGCGAGACCAAACGCATGCACCGCCGGATCGATGTGGATTACAACGGCTGGTGGATGTGCCTGATCCCGCGAGTGGTGGCCGAGGAGCTCGGCCTGCCGCTCCCGCTGTTCATCAAGTGGGACGACACCGAGTACGGGCTGCGCGCCGGCCAGGCGGGATACCCCACAGCGACCCTGCCGGGGGTGGCCATCTGGCACATGCCGTGGTCGGACAAGGACGACGCCACCGACTGGCAGTCCTACTTCCACCTCCGCAACCGCCTGGTGGTGGCCTCGCTGTACAGCAAGTACAAGCGCGGCGGCAGGATGGTGCCGCACAGCATGAAGAGCGTGTTCAAGCACCTGCTGTCGCTGGAATACTCCACCGTCGCCCTGCAGAACCTGGCCATCAAGGACTTCCTGGCCGGTCCGGAGGCGTTGTTCGGGCAGCTGCCGACCGCCTTGGGAGAGGTGCGTGCGGCGCGTTCGAAATTTGACGACGGCACGGTGCTGTCGTCCTCCCGCAGCCTCCCGCTGCCCTCCATGGACGCCGTCAAGGCCGAGCGCTTTCTGAAGCCGCCGACCAACCCCTTGACCATCGGCAAGACGCTGGCCAGCTCACTGGTGCACAACGTGCTCCCCGTCAGGCCCAAGCACCACGAGAACCCGCAGCTCAACATTGCCGCTCAGGATGCCCGTTGGTTCCTGTTGGCCCGGCTGGACGGGGCGACGGTCGCGACGGCGGACGGTCGCGGGGTGGCGTTCCGCAAGCGCAACCCCAAGACGTTCTGGACGCTGCTGACCCAGTCGGCGCGTTCGCACGCCGAGCTTCGTCGCGAGTTCCCGCGCATGCGCAAGACCTACCGCCAGGGCCTGTCCGAGCTCACCTCGCACGAGTCCTGGCGCCGCGCGTTCGGGCAGGGCTGACCTGTCCGTGATGACCATCCCTGCGCCCGCCGGGCGTGAGTTGCGCGCACTGGGCGCGGTGCAGCAACTGCTGGCCGCGCGTCCGGGGGTGCTTCCCGTCGCACGCGGCCTGTCGCACTTCGGCGAGCACGCACTGGGCTGGGTTGCGGTGGCCGGACTCGGTGCGGTGCTGGATGCTCCGCGCCGGAGGCAGTGGGGCGGTGTCGCGGTGGGTGCCGTCGGTGCGCACGCGGCATCCATCGTTCTCAAACGGGTGGTTCGCAGGCGCAGGCCGGGTCATCCCGGCGTCGCCGTCCATGTCGGCACGCCCAGCCGACTGAGCTTTCCGTCGTCGCACGCCAGCTCGACGGCTGCGGCCGCGGTCCTGCTGAGCGGGGTGACCGGGTGGCCGCTGGTTCCGATCCTGGTCCCGCCCATGCTGGTGTCGCGCCTGGTGCTGGGGGTCCACTACCCGAGCGACGTGGTGGCCGGTGCGCTGCTGGGTGGCGGCTGCGCGGCGGCACTGCGCGCGGCGCAGGATCGATATGGGCTTCCAGGAGGAGACAAATGAGCACCGCGGACGTCGCGGCACCGAGCGTGCCCAAGAACCTGCCGATGGGTCTGCTGAAGGCCATTCGTCCGCGTCAGTGGGTCAAGAACGTGCTCGTCCTTGCTGCCCCGGTCGCGGCGGGCAAGCTCGGCGAGCTCTCGGTGCTTGGCGACTGTGCGGTGGCCTTCGTGGTGTTCTGTCTTGCCGCCTCCGGGATCTACCTGGTCAACGACGCGATCGACGTCGAGGCGGACCGCGCACACCCCCGCAAGCGTTACCGCCCCATCGCTGCCGGCGTGGTGCCGGTTCGGCTCGCCTACGCGCTCGCGGTGGTGTTGCTGGCGGCCGCGCTCGGGCTGTCCCTCATCGCTTCGTGGCAGTTGCTGGTGGTGATCGCGGTGTATGAGGCCGTGCAGCTGGCCTACTGCTTCGGGCTCAAGCACCAACAGGTGCTGGACATCTGCATCGTCGCTTCTGGCTTCTTGCTTCGGGGTATGGCCGGTGGCCTGGCGTCGGGTGTCGTGTTGTCACAGTGGTTCCTCCTCGTCGCCGCCTTCGGGTCGCTGTTCATGGTCTCCGGAAAGCGCTACGCGGAAATGCGGGTGGCCGAGCAGACCGGCGCCAAGATCCGCAAGTCGCTGGAAAGCTATACCTCGACGTACCTGCGCTTCGTCTGGACCATGTCGGCCACCGCGGTGATCTCGTTCTACGGGTTGTGGGCCTTTCAGCAGCATGAGATCAACGGCTCGGTGTGGTCGGTGATCTCCATGGCCCCGTTCACCGTTGCTGTCCTGCGGTACGCGGTAGACGTCGATGGCGGCGTAGCCGGCGAACCCGAGGAAATCGCGCTGAAAGATCGCGTGCTGCAGACCTTGGCGCTGGCGTGGCTGGTCTCGATCGGTATCTCGGCATATCTGTGAGCAACCCCAACATGCCGCGCAAGCGTCGGTGGTGGGTGGGTGTTCTGGTACTGGTCGCCCTGGTGTTGGTCGTGAGTCTGGTCACCGTGGAGCGGTCCGGGCCGCAGCCGCAGCCGCCGACCGTCGGCCAAGGACCTGCGCCGGGAACGACGACGGCGCCTGCCCGACCACCCGCCAAGCCCGCAGGGTGTCCCGACGTCCAGGTCATCTATGTGCCCGGAACCTACGAGACCAACCCGGGGGCAGACCCCGCCGTCCCGGTCGGACTGCTCGCGGGGGTGGCCGAGCAGGTGAGCGGGCACTTCAAGAGTCAGCCGGGCCGCGTGAGCAACTACTTCGTGCCTTACCTTGCCCAGTTCAACAACCCGACCCCGTACTTCACCAGTGAGCAGGACGGGGTGCGGGCCGCATCCGCCGCGGTGGCGGCGACAGTCAAGCGTTGCCCCGCCGCGAGCTTCGTCCTCGTCGGATTTTCGCAGGGAGCCGCCTCCGCGGGGGATCTGGCCACTGCTATCGGCCAGGGCGGTGGGGTCATCCCTGCCGCAAAGCTGCTCGGTATCGGACTGGTTGCCGACCCCAACCGCGACCCGGTCACCGAGAAGCTCATCGGGCCGCCGGTGGTTGGGGCCGGGCTGGCCGGCCCGCGTCCCAAAGGCTTTGGTGCGGTTGATGGGCGGGTGATCACGTTCTGCGCGCCCGGCGATCTGATCTGTGCCACTCCTGCGGGTGCGGCAAATCTGGCGAACCTGACTGCGACCCTCACGCTGGTGGGTCAGTATTTGCAGAGTGGTGTGCACTCGTCATACCGGACATACCAGGTCGCACCGGGAGAGTCGGCGACGCAGTGGTTGGCGAACTGGCTCGTGGACAAGGTGGATGCGGTACCCAGTGGGTAGGCCCAACGCTGCGGTGGCGACCCGATATACCGCGCGCCTGTAACATTCGCTGGGGCATCGCAGGAGGAGCGGGCTGACGTTGGGGGTGTTGGGTAATACTGCCGGCCGCAGAAGCAGGCCGAGGCCATCCAGGACATTCAGTCCGGTGTTCGCGCCGTGCAGCAGGACAGCCTGCCGCCGAGCCTGCACTTCCAGGCCCCCAACCCACACATCCCGTTCGAGGCTGCGCGCCTGGAGGTCGTGACCGCCCCACGGGAATGGCCGCGGCACAGCGGCCGCGCTGTCGCCGGGGTGTCCGGATTCGGCTTCGGCGGCACCAACGCGCACCTGGTGGTCCGGGAGGCGCCCGCGGCCGAACTCAGCGGAAACGACTGCATCGGAGCAGGCACCGGCGTGCTGGCGCTGTCCGCACCGACGCGGCAACGCCTGCAGGCCGCAGCGGGTGAGCTGGCCGACTGGCTGGTCGACCCGATGGGTCGCGATGACTCGCTCGCCTCTGTGGGCCGGGCGCTGGCCAGACGAACCCAGGGCCGACACCGGGCCGCCCAGGTGGTCCAGAAGCACGACGAGGCGGTGCAGGCAGCGAGGGCGATCGTCGACGGTGTTCCCGGTCCGGGCGTGCACACCGGGTTGGCCACCGATGTCAGCGGGGCAGTGTGGGTCTTCTCCGGCTACGGCTCGCAGTGGCACGGCATGGCGCGCGACCTGCTGGCCGGCGAGCCATCCTTCGCGCAGGCGTGGGACGAGATGGAGCCGTTGATCGAGCACGAGGCGGGCTTCTCCCTGCGCGAGGCAGTGCTGGGCGAGGAGCCGGTCACCGGGCTGGACAAGGTGCAGATCGTGCTGTTCGCCGTGCAGATCGGGCTCGCTGCGGTGCTCCGCACGCACGGGGCCCGCCCCGCCGCGGTACTGGGTCACTCGATGGGTGAGGTGGCTGCCGCCGTGGTGGCCGGCGGCGGGCTCGACCTGGACACCGCCGTCCGGGTGATCGTCTCGCGCTCCACCCTGCTCGCCGAGCTCGAGGAGCACGACGGTGGCGCGATGGGGTTGGTGGGAATGTCTTCCGCGGAGCTCGCCGAGCTGGCCCCGCGCTGGCCCTCGGTGGGAGTTGCGGTCCACGCTGCCCCGGCCCAGACCACCGTGGCCGGTGACCGCGCGGAGGTCCGCGAGCTGGTGGCCCACGCCGATTCGACGGGGCGGCTCGCTCGGTTGATCGACGTTGGCGGTGCCGGACACACCAAGGCGGTCGACCCGATGCTGGGCGAGCTGACGGCCGAGCTGGCCGGCATAGACGTCTCCCCATGCGACATCCCGCTGTTTTCCTCGGCCACCGGTACCCAGGTGGCCGGCCCTGGCATGGACGCAGTGCACATGGGCGGGTACTGGACGACCGGCGTACGCCAGACGGTGTTGTCTGGGGAGGCGGTGCAAGCCGCCGTTCGTGGGGGGTTCACCACCTTCGTCGAGCTTTCGCCCCACCCGATGACGTTGGCGTCCGTTGGCGCGACGGTGGCCGCCGAAGGGGTCAGCGATCCCTTGCTCGTCCCGGCCCAACGACGCAAGACCGACGGTGTGGCCGCCCTGCGCGGAGCGCTCGCAGAGCTGCACGTGCACGGCCACCACGTCGACTTGCGCACCCTCAACGGTGAGGGTCCGCGGGCAGATGTCCCGCGGACCGCCTGGCAGCACACCAAGCACTGGATGCAGTCGCGCCGCGCGACGCCGATGGGTGCGGCAGTCGACGGCGCCCCCCAGGGGTTTACGTCGCGATGCCCGACGGCAGGCACGCGTGGCAGTCGACGGCAGGTGTGGCAACGGAGGTGTTGGTCGCCTCGGCCGCGACGCAGGTGCTCGGTGCAGGCGCCACCGTGCGAACCCTGCAGATCCACCAGCTCGCCCCCGCCGCAGGAACTCCGGTGACCACGATCCTGCTCCCGCACCCGGGTGGCGGTTCGGTGCAGGTGGACGCCCGGCTCGACTCCGGAGTGGCCACACCCGAAGGACTGCCAACGCCACCGTTCTGGGTGCTGCTGGCCGAGGCCGTGGTGCTGGCATTCACGCATACCGAGTTCGATGGGCAGCCGCGCAACGGCTTCCAGCAGGTGCGCCCGGTGGGCGCGGTCATGACCGCCGATGGCGCGAAGCAGGAGAACCCCGCCCCGGTGGAGACGCTGCGACTCATCATCGCCGAGGTGCTGGGATATGCGTCGAACAAGCTGCCCTCCGACGTGCCGCTGACCGAGCTCGGCCTGGACTCGTTGATGGCAGTGCGGATCAAGAACCGCGTGGAGCACGAGCTCGGCACCCCGCCGGTCGCGTTGGAGACGCTGCGCGGGGTCAGCCTCGGTGATCTGCAGTCTCAGCTGGACGACCTGATCTCCGGCGGAAGCCCCGCAGGCTTCGCAGGCCAGATGCAGAGTTCGGTGCGCGAGCAGGCTGTCGCGCCGCGCGATGCGGCCGAACGCTGGGCCGCCGCCCAGTGGAATGCGGTGATCGGGCTCCCCCCTTGCGGGAGTGACCAGCGTGCTGCCGCCGCGGACGCCGGGGCAGAGCCTCGACCTCGCCACGCCCTGGGCGGTCGCTGGGACGGCGGCGTGGACGAGGGCGCGGTGGCCACCGCAAGCAGTCTGGCCGAGCTCGCCGACGAGGTGCGGCCGTTGATGGACACGACCGGTCACGTTGTGGTTCACGTGCTCAAGGCACCGGTCATTGCCCCGGGCGCGCTCGAGGCTGCCCCACTGTTCTTGTTCCACCCGGCGGGCGGCTCCTGCTCGGTGTACGAGCCACTGATCCGGCTTCTGCCCGACGACCAGCCCGTGTACGGGGTCGAACGAGTGGAGGCGCCGATGGACGAGCGCATCTCCACGTACCTACCGCTCATCCGCAAGCACGGCGGCGCCCGTACCGGCTGGCCGGCTGGTCCTTCGGGGGCGCCTTGGTGTTCGAGGTGGGCAGGCAGCTCAGCGAAGAAGGAAATGATGTCGAGCTGATTGCCATGTTGGACACCGTGCAACCCGCCGAGCGCGTCCCCGCCGGTTCCGAGGAGTCGCTGGCCCGATGGCAGCGCTTCGGCGCCTACGTGGAGCGCACCTACGGTCAGCCCGTCCCGCTGCCCGAGCGTGAGCTGTTGGCGGCCGACGACGACGAGCAGATGGCGATCGTGCTCGAGCTGCTCAAGACGGCTGCGGTCAACGCAGGTGCCGGCGGCATCAGCGCTGGGGTGCTGGAACATCAGCGCACCTCGCGGCGCAGGGCTCCCCGCGCACCATTGCGGCGCGCGCCGAGGCCGGCCAGCTCAACGCCCGCCAGCGCATCGACCTCCTTTTCGACCATGGCAGCTTTGTGGAAACCGGTGAGCTGGCCCGCAAGTCCGGCGCCGAGAATCCGCTGGGCGACGGTGTGGTCACCGGCTACGGCACGGTGGACGGCCGGCAGGTGTGCGTATTCTCCCATGACGCCACGATCTTCGGTGGCAGCCTCGGCGAGGTCTTCGGCCGCAAGGTCACCGACATCTATGCGCTGGCGCTGCGGGTGGGCTGTCCCGTCGTGGGCATCAACGACGGTGGTGGTGCGCGGGTGCAGGAGGGGGTGGCGGCGCTCGCATTCTTCGCCGAGATCGCGCAGGTGATCGTTCCGGGCGCGGGCGCCATACCGCAGAATTCGATGGTCATGGGTGCCTGCGCCGGCGGCGCCGTGTACGGCCCGGACTTGACCGATTTGGTCGTCGCCGTGCAGGACACGTCGTTCATGTTCGTCACCGGACCAGACGTGTTGCGGTCGGTGACGGGCGAGGACGTCACGCTGGAGGAGCTCGGTGGGGCCCGGGCGCAGGGTGTCGGCGGAATGTCCACCACGTCGCCACCGACGACGCCGACGCCGACGCCATCGACTGGGTCCGCGAGCTGCTCGGGGTGCTGCCGAGCAACTTCAACGACGTGGCGCCCGTGCTCCCCACCGAACCGGACGCCGGCGCTGACGGAGGGCGACCGCCAGCTGGACGCGCTGATACCCGACTCCGACAGCTCCAGTTACGACAGTGAGGATGTACTTGGCCCCGCGCACTGGGTCTGACCCGCCGATAGACTGACGCGAACTTGCTGTCCTTGGATCGATTCGTCGGCCTGGTGGGCGGTGCCGTATGGCACGCGAACGGCCGGGTGGCGTGACCTCATAGCGCCTGTGCGAGAGGCGCCCGTCACTGTCTTGTCCGCCTCGCCCGGCCGTTGCGTG
>JAABUU010006034.1_pt1 | contig 13179 bp, 12 predicted proteins | sample 5559301 | NCBI WGS metagenome assembly JAABUU01 (sample SAMN10711884, study PRJNA513360) | rock metagenome | isolation source: Antarctica rocks | place: Antarctica: Victoria Land, Richard Nunatak white
AGGAGGGGGGGTCAGGGGGATGCAAGGCGATACAAATAGTTCAGTGCTACAAATCTATGCCAGTTATTTCAAACCCCCTGCATGCATGTCAAACACTGTTGTGCAGCAGTACAGTGTACCCTGTACAATGTGAGCTAGCTATTGCAAGATTGTCAGCTGACATTTTCCACAACAGAAGATGTCGTTGTGATCAGGTCCCCCAGTGCAGAGTACAGCCGTGTTGTGATGCTTGCTGCTGCTGTACAATGTGTTCTTCTTGGTGTCCTGCTTGCCTTACAGCGTTTGATTTGGACTTGTTCACGTCATCCTGCAGGTGCTTTCTCGTTGTTTTGGGCAGGAGCCTGATCTGGCAATGCTGCCCTTTACTGATCTGTGCAACCATCGTCGCACGCAATGGCTCCTAACAGGTGGGCAGCTTTCATCTACAGCTTCACAGCTGGAATTTGTGTTTGCCAACTTGGAGGCATCTGTTCATGCAATGCTATGGTATACTGGATGCCCGATCCTGCATGCAATAGATTCATGCCTGTTGATCCAACTGCCAACAAGCCGTGCTGCAACCGATGTTTTTATCTTGCCAGCAAAGTCTCGCGTTTGTCATGGCCGTAGTCTGCTCTATTATTTTGTGTGTGCTCGCTTGTGACATGTGCAAAGTAGGCAACAGGATTTGAGTGAGCTAATGCCACCGCAGCTACACTGGGGTGAATGATGGGCGCCCATTTGTGTCTGTCAGCTCAGTGTGGGATGATGCGCAACATCCACTCAAAGCTGGTGACGAGGTCTTCATATCATACATGGCCAACACACCACCAGTGACAGCGTTTCTGAATCTAGGCTTTGTACCAGAAGAGCTTCTGGCACAGTCTACCTGAAAATGCTTTGCAGAGTGTTGAAATCTTCTGTGACCGGTGTGCTATACTCAATGTGTGTTGATTCGTAGCTTGCATGACTCAGCTAGTTGAATGTGGTTTGCGTGCTGCCAGTATGAAGTGGTTTGTGTGCTGTCATTTTTTACCGTATGTGACTTCTGGGCTGGTCTGTGTATGGCACTGACAAGGTGCTGACCAAAGATTTATGATTCAAACAATTTCCACACATGTCTTGATGCCAGGGCAGGCTTTGTTGCGCATCCTTTCGAAAGTGTCTGCTGTGAGGACTTTGTATTGCTGCCGAGGGACGTCTGTCAGTCATCTTGGTTAGGATTAGCATCATTGCTTGGTCTGCCGATTGCGTTAGTGTTGAGAGGTGTGCAAACGTGCCCACATCTACTCCTAGGCTGGCCTCGGTATCAAATGTGGTTAGGTGGCTGCTTCCAAATGTTGTCTTGGTCATGATCAAGATGTGGACATGACTACACTGAGCTGCACCAGGTACGTAGTACTCATCATCACGTAAGTACTAGTACATGATGTAAATCATAACTAAATGTACTTACAGACACCCGCAGGGCTAGATGTTGCTGCTTTGCCTGCCGTTTTACAACAGCCTGTAATGTTCCACAACACACAATGTAATGCGCCTCAATACATATTTTTAGCAAGCTGCTCAGCAACAAAATGTGGTCTGTTCATGGCAGGCAGGCATGACACGCACAGCTGTTGAGATGATGTAAACAGTAGAATTCCTTTCCTTGAAAATAAAGAGGCTGTAGCTGCTTCAGGCAGCATGAGCAAATGTCCATTGTGTAAGACAAAACCGTATGCGCATACACAATGTGCTAGCAGCTTCTACAGAAACCAATCTCAGCTTCAAGTAGGCTTGTCAAAGAGTAAGCTATTCTATTGTACAGTGAACCACAGTGATCGACAATTCTGATTCAGACACATACAATCACAAGCATCTGACTTGGTGTCAAAAAGAGCTTGCCAGCTCGAAAATGCCCAGCAGCAAGTACTGCAAGCAGAAGGCATACATGTGCTGCATCAACAAAATGACTGCATTTAGCAGATGAGACTAGTAATCTACAAAAACCCAAACACAGCAGCACAAGCAAGAAACCCATCAGTTCCATCTTTTGCTGTTCTTGGCCACGCTTTTGCCGCCACTAGCATTAAAGCTGTTTGCTTTGTCCTTCTTCATTCGTGCCTTGTCAGCTTTGGACATCTGCAAAACAGTCATACATGTATCTGTGATGCCAACAGTCCAGCTACCTACTGTGAATTGCCAGCCAGTGCCACCACTCTGCGTGAGCGCTTCAAAAGACATTATGCCCAACACATCTCTGTAGCAGGAGAGTTGTCACACGCATGGGCAGCTACCCGCTGCTAGTGCCATGGCAGCTGAACAATGCATCAACAGCTCTGCATGTTCACTCAGCAGCTTTTGTGCTGTTTACACTGTGGAACACATGCAATACCTGATGAGCACAATAGACACCAATACACATATGGCTGCTGACTACAGGAAGGAGTGCCAGCACTGCCTTGTACATGAAATGTTGAGGCAAAGATGATTACGAACAGTGCGAGCCAGTGTACAATTTGCCAATGAACTTGCTGCAACAGGCAAGCCTATACACATACCTTGCTTTTAGCTTTGATGGTGGACTGCTCAATCTCCTCAACACGCTTCTCCTTTTCTTCCATGACCTTGGCCTCTCCTTTGTTCTCCCTCAGGAACTGGGCATAGCCACCCTTGGTGTCCTTTAGCTTCTTGTCTGCCAACTGCCAAACATGGCAAACGGTTGAGGGCCAAAGACTTGACCAGAGGCAACTTGACAAGCAGCAAAAAATCTGATGCATTACAGCAGGTGCGTGGGATGTTATGTGAGTGGCCCAACGATGCCGTTCTGCTTCTATTGCCATCCCAAGATAACATACTTTGTCTAACACCTGTTTATGGCTTTCCTGTCCTTCACTTCCTCCCTTCAACATTGAGATTATGCCTTCTGCGCTTGCCGTCTCTCTTGCCCTCCCCACCAGTGCAAATCGTTGGTCAGTCATATTTTGCCACTGTCGCGGTTCAAAAATCCAAAACGCCTTGACTGACATAGAAGATGACACAACAAGTTTGTACGTTCCCATCATAGGGTGCATCTTACGCACCGTGACAACTCTGGTGGCAATCTTGCACAGGAAATAACGATCATGCGACACTGCAATGACAGAGCCCTCAAACTTGGTCAAGGCCTCCTCTAGCATCTCCTTTGAGGGGATGTCCAGGTGGTTGGTGGGTTCATCCAGGACCAGGAAGGTGCCTTGTGTCAGCACAAACTTGGCCAGTGCCAGTCTGGCCTTTTCACCTCCACTCAACACATCCACCTGCAAGGTTGAAAGGGTACATCAGCTGCCACATATGGAAAACAGCCTTTCCGTGACAACAATCATGCAAGCTGAGTAGTGTACCAGCAACAGCTTTGCATGGTTGCCTGTCTCATGACATGACGCAACATGAGTGGGAAACCTGCTATTCAACAAGTGCATTACGAATGTTGCACTGACAGTGCTTGCAGACACCTTATGTTGCAGCTGGTGTCACAGTGCTTCACATCAATCACATGAGCATGCAGATCACTGTAAAAAACACAGTCGTAGGTCATAATTGACTGTTGACCTTGTTGTCCATAGCTTTGCCACTGAACTCATGCGTCCCAGCAGAGCCTTGACATCATTCAGCTGTGCCTCTGGTGCAGCTTTGATCATGGTGTTCAGCACAGACTGCTTGAGGTTTTGGACCTCAAGCAGAGCATCTGCCCGGTTCTGGGCAAAGTAGGCGGGGGTGATGTTGTGGGGCCCCAGCTGGACCCTGCCCTTGATAGGCTCCTCTTGCCCCATGATCAGCCGCAGCAGAGTACTTTTGCCACAGCCATTTGGACCTGCAGGCAGACCAAGTATGGTGGGGACTGAATTGGCCATGTCACAAGATGCTGAACAGTGTTGAAAGGGACAAAACTCATACAGCTGGACCCTGTCACTGATGGACTTCTCTTAATCTGCAGGCAAACAGCGCATACTGCGAAGTGAGGTGAAATGCATGGATCTGCACACCAACAGCATGCAAACTGGAGATGTGCCACAGTGATTTACTATCTCCCGGCAGTAACATGCACATTGGACACTGTCCAGCGCAGAAGGGACTGCGTTGGGTGTTTACTCTTCTCCTGTGCATTATTCTGTATAGCAGAGTGAGCTGCTTGAGATCCTCTCACGCTGCACATGTGTTGGAATGTGAGCATTTTGACCTGCAACTGTGTTTCTGAAGGTGGTCTGCATGCTCGTGCTGTTGCTCTAATAATTACGTGCTTCTACTGCACGATACACTCAGCGACAACATACAACCTGCCCAAAACAGCTGCACATGTGCAGGTGCACGCTAAGTGCATGTAACAGAGGACAAGCACTTTTTCCAATCCCGCTACTGCATTCCGCAACAACCTTTTAATTGCCATTATCAAGAGTGTCACTCTTCACGCAACACACATGCACCAGCCCAAGGCAAGATTGAGTGCCGCAGCTACAGCACACATTGCCTTGCAAAGGTTGAGTCACCAGATTCCCATGGTGAGTGTGTGGAGCCTTGCAGCAGAGATACGGCTCACCTATGAGAACAACACGCTCAGCCTTCTCCATCTCAAAGTCACAGTTCTTGGAGAGGGTGCGGTCTTGGTAGCCATGTGTGAGCGGCTGAATGGACAAAACATCCTGCCCCATGCGCTCCATAGCTGGAAACCTGCAATGCCACGTCAATCTAGCAAGCCTGTTGCAGGCAGGCAGGTCAGCAAAACGCCTGCTGCTTGCGCAAACAGCAAAGAGGACCACTGCTGCCAACCGCGGAGAGAAGAACTGCTGCTTTAGACTGATTGAGCATAACCGTCGAAGTGCAGACCTTGGAACATGTGCATGATGACAGCAACAGCTGTGACTCAGCCTATGCTAGGCATACAACAAGGCCACAGCCTTGCATGTTTGCACTCTGTATGCAATTGCCTGAAACAGACACCCATAGACACTCAAACACTGGCTGCTTTGCGTGAATAGATGATGCAAGCTCAAGGGTTGAGAAGCAACAATGACTGTGTGCAGGCTTACGCAAAAGTGCGCTTTCTGGCAATAAAGGCTTTTCCACAAGGACCTCCTCCTTCATGCCTTTTCAGCTGCTGCAGCCCTGCCAGATTGCGCACCTCCTGAGGGCCGCTGTATCATCTCAGTCTACAGCACACAGGAAACTATCAACGGTCACTCAAGCTGGTAGCAACAATAGCACAGCACTCAGCACAGCATCAATGTTTCTTAAAGCAAATTGCAACAGTAGCATACAGCAAATCATCGTATTCTGCTCGATCAAGCTGTAACACTAGCACAGCACACAGCAGAAGAGATGCTGGAGAAAGCAAGTTGGTATGTCATGCTGTTTGTGCGTATATACATGCTAAAACTGCTGTGAACACCGTGACCAGGTGCTGTTGTTACGGGCATTGTACAGCTTTCAACGTCAGGGCGCAATCAAGGTCTGAGCATCAGTGACTGTGGGTAGCAGAGTGTCCACCATAAATGATGAAGGGTAGCCTGCTTCGATCAAACGCGCTGGTCTGGGGTGATTGGGAGTCTGTAGATGTTTCTGTGGGTGATACTGAGGTAGTCAGTGACATCATCTGTTGGGAGAGGGATGGCCATGTAAGTCTGGCAAGCCTCGTTGCTGGAAATAAACTCTTCAGTACTTTGTTGAGGTGAAAGTGGCAAAGGCTAGCTTCTACTTCTGTGATGTTTTCACCGGTCTCTAGTGCTATCCTGTCCAGATCTACAACCAGATCTCTAAGGTCGCTCACAACCCACCCGTAACTGGTAGTAGGGACGATGTTAGGCATTCACTTGGTAGGTGGGAGTGAAGAGGCAAAGATTAATGATGTCTAACAAGCTCCAGGTCGCGACTTTATCCTCTGAAGGTAGGATATTCAATGCCGTGGTGTATACGATTCCCTTTAGGGCCGCAACAACCTCTGGTCCCTTCATGAAAGCCGGAATCCCTATAGTGGATGTAGTGTTTTGTCTATGTTCTACAGATCTGCAGTACTTTGTACACAGAAGGAACTAGAGTTTTGTCAGGTTCACCAAACTGTGACATAACACAGATAATGTGTATGACTTATTCTGCAGGGTTCTGGCCCAGACTCTGCAGTTTCTGGCTCAGAAGCTCTGTAACTCAGGCTCAGAAGCTCTGCAACTCTGCCTCAGACGCTCTGCAACTCTGGCTCAAACCCACTGTGAGTTCTGCGTGCAGAAGAAGAATTGTCTGTGTGCAGAGTTCTGTAGTTCTGTACTACAGAGGAGTTTACTAATTTACTTCAGAATTCCAAGGGTATGTTGGGGAAACCCCAACCCACTCATGAAATTAAGGGCAAGCATGGGGTGTGTGTGTGCAGGGCCCTAATCCCCTAGTTACATCATACTTCAAATCCGTTTTGAAAAGCTGTTTTACTAAGACTTCTCCATCCTTCTATACAATTTCAAAAAAAGTGTAATTAAGTAATTAAGGGTATAGGTACTGCCTTAAGTACTGGAATGGCAATTGGGCATGAAACCCTAGTTACAACAGGTGATTTAGGCAGAATTAGCTTGACAGATAGGGCTTGGATCCATACCTTTAAAACAATGGGTAGGGTATGGGGGCATTATGTAAGAGGATTACACATACATAAACCCTATGCTTGATGACAAATCACAGAGAATACCCTATGGTCAGTGGTCAGTTAGGCAAATATATATATATAGGGCAACACAGAAAATTCACTGCCAAGCAACTCAGAGTCATCTTGCACATTGAAAAATAGTTTAACAATTACACTCAAACGGCATCATTGGTTGTGTCAGTACGTCTATGGCTTGATCACTGCAACATACTTTGTCCAGTTCTACGCCTGGCATGCTTACGACAAGTGGTTGAATGCTGCGTGAGTGGCAACCTTCACACTGTGAATTTCACAGATGGATTGGAAAAGACAATACCCTCCGCAGGCCAACCAAATTCGACACCTGCACTGCCTTGGCAAAGCTTGTGGTAGTTGTAGGCACAGGTAGCTTGCAGCACCAACTTGACTGAACGCAGAGCATACGGCGCTTCTGGTGTCTTTGCCTCAGTTTTGCATCAACTGTTGTTAGGAGCTGATGTGATGAGAACAAAACCATGCCACTGTGAAATGTCGTCTTGCAAAATTTTGGTCACGACCTTATGCTGCTGCACAATGCTCTTGTTCTTGAACTCATCCGCAGCAACTTTGATCTCAAACATGGTTCCGCAGCCACCGCTTGTATCCCTGACGTCCACGTCCTTGACTGTCAGTGCCTTCTGCAGTTTCTCTTGTATGGCTGACTCGGTCTCAGTTGCAAACGCTCGTGCGACGCGTAGTGATAATGAGCACAGCTGAGGAGACTTGCCAACCTGGCGCTGCAGGATTCTAAGCATCACGCCTTTCAGGCTGTTCAGAGGCTGTCCACACTGTGATGCAAGATACTAGCCGGTACGGCGTAAGATGTCTGTAAAACCGTAATCGTCTTCAAAACGGCTGTTGGCGCAAATGAATGATGGTTGCATCATGACAGGCCAACAGTGAGCTCGAACTCAAACTGCCGGTGATAGCCCCAGACGCAGACGTAAGACTCACCGCAGCAGGTCTCTGACAACATTGCTACTTTTATAAGCAGATCGCTGTGTGGCACGGCATCGAAGTTCTGCCAATTTTGAGAGCTGTTCATCGCTGCTTCATACTCAAAGAAGTCGACGAGCTTACACCGTCTGTGTCGCCCCGGCCACGCAACTGTCGCCAGTATCGAACCTCTTCTGCAGGCTTCTATTCAGACCTTGCATGGCTCAGCCTAGAAGTCCTGAGGACATTTATTCAGACTTTACCCAAAGGCGCTCCGGGTTGCTACAAGCCTTGACAGATGGTGATTTTGTGTGCCTTGCTGTTCCTGCTTGCTCCGCCGAGTGAGACAAGCTTCGTAAGTTCTCTGGATCTCGAACAAGGTCACGCCACTCGCAGACGCAGAAGACTTTTTCGACCAGTGCGATCCCAACTCAGAAAACCTGGTAGCGTATGTAAGTCCGCCAAGAGTCTGATATCAACGGCACCTGCTGCTGTTGACTTGATCATATCGAATGACAAGCTGACATTCTCCAGTTTCTGTCTGCGGCTCCGTTTGTGGGTTCTGCTTAAACGAGACTGGTCTATGGCATGCTGCAGGGTCACTCAGACGGCAGCTGGTCCGTGGCGTTGCCAGCAGAAGAAGTCCCACCAGAGCTTCCAGAGCCATGTTTAGGTCCGTCTTATTGCTGATGTCACGTCTCAGTGTCCAGACTTGTCCGAGCAGACTGCCTGGCCAGTTCGTAGATGGCTTCAAAAGCTGCGCCTGACGAGGCATTCTTGCGACATGCCTCAAGAGTCAAAGTCGTATGTACGTGACGTATGCATTTGATGCAGGGGTCAATTTTGCCCGAGATGGTATGGTCCGGAAAGACTGGCTGGCCCTTGTAGCAGTACACTCTGATGCATGGCTGATGTCAGTAGCCTTTTATTATGGTGCGAAGCTGGATGCCAATGCAAGGTAAGAGTTCTGCACAAAATACCTCATTCATCCATATCATAAACGACCTTGCTGATGGACAACAACTTGTTTGTTGCATGCAGACTCAAGCTGTTCAAAAATATCAACTCCCAGCCAACACTTTACGAGATCATCACAGGCAGAGCATCTAGGCCAATCAAAATCAACACTCACTCAAAAAGGAAACGAGCAGATACCGTAAGCCATTTTGCCTATGTATTTGCTCTCGAACTGTGTCCTTGCTACATATTGTACTTCATGCAACATGGAATTGTCAGATTCTTTTCACCTAAAGCTACATTCAATGTAGTTTATTGCATCAGCATTGCCATGCAGCTCACTTGGCAGGAGTTGTTGTAGTTCGGTGAGTCCACATCAAGCTTCACCTTCCAGCCTGATTGATCACGCAAATGCAAGCTGAGCAAGGGAGCACAGACCTAGATGCAGATACCTTTGCAGGGGCAATGCATGTTTCTGAGCATGCTGCATGGTAATGTTGTGTCCTCAACTCAACAGTTGATGGTGAGGTCCAATGCTGTGACGCAGGTGCAGCAAGGCAACGGGGCCGGTGATGCACAAGCAGCAGATGCACCATTGCCAACAGGCAGATTGCTTGTATATGCTGACATAACGCCTGCACTGAAAGGACGCCAAGCAGAGGTGACTTCTGCAAACCCAGCCGTACTGCTTCTCTGAATTTGCATGTGCTGCTTGTGCAACTTTGCTTTTTTTGCTGCTGCTGATGCTATGGCAATGCTGCTGCAGCTCTACTGGCCAGATGACAAGATGTGGTATCTCATAGAGGTCTATGCCATCAACATCAGAAGCAGGATAGCCAAGTAAGCTTATACATACAACTGCGTTAGCATGCTTTGTTTGCATATTCTAGTCTTCAGTGTTTGTATGTCTGTTCAAATACACACCAGAGTGTTTTGTGCCGTGCAACTGATACCCTCTGACTGCCTTTTGCCAGGATACAGTATACAAGCGGCGAGTTTGAAGATTTGGATTTGAATGAAATTATAAGGGAAGGGCACATGTCACTCATCTGTCAATAATGTTCTTGTTTTGTGGGACTCAGTGCTTGTGTCGTGGTTAGCTGTGCTGTGTGTTTTTTGGTGGTGCAAACATTCCTTTATTCACCAAAAATTTCTGGTGTCATGTTTGCAGATGTGACATAGAGTCTTCAGCCAGGTTTCTGTAGAATGGTTTTGTCCGTCTGCATTGTTTTGAAGCCATGGTGAATCAGTTTGAATTATTTTGAAATGCCATTCTTGTACAAGCAATGCTGGCTATGTTCATCTGCGATTGCTGTCTGAGAATTCACCACACAGTATTGCGAGTCGCGTACAGACAATGTCAACGCATTTATCGTACCTCACTAAATACATAAATACCTTGCGTGACACACTTGCAGTTTGCTGCTTTTCTGCACTGCCCTTGCATGCATGCTTGCGAATGAGCTTGTGGGCGACGCATGTGTGAAACGAAATCAGATTCAATACGTGACCAGATTGTTCAGAGACAAAGAGTGTTCTGCAATATAGCGCGTGCGCACTCAAGTAACAGGAATGCATCCTAAAGATCTGAGTAAACGCATGGTGAAATGTGCTTTTTGCTGATTACAAAACCGAGCACGATTTCCAAACTTGTCCTGTCAAGCAAGCTTGATGAGAGAGAGAAGTCTTGCATCCTACATTTTGCCCATCTGCAGACCCTGTTCTTTCGTCTCAAGCAGACGGTATTGTGAATTTTCGCATGCATGCGACTTGTGAAAATATTGGCATGGTCGCCAGGCTCTTTCATGCCGACGGTGCCCGACAGCCACATGGAACGATGTAACTGCTAGAGTAGAGCTTCATAATGCCACCGCCTAGTGTTGAAAAGCGTGCCGCAGTTTTCACCACAGTTGATCAGCTTCGACCTGATACAACAGGGCATAACCTCGTTCTGAAGGTGCGAGCCGTCCTCGGGTCAGACTTGATGCGTGTAACATCGAGTACTTGCCGGTCCAACTGGCATGATGAGGCAGCATCGATATGCTACTTTATAGGTTGTGGACGCCAAAGTCGTTGTTAACAGGTCGACTGGGCGGGCTGGCTCTTCTGCTTCTAAAGTGGCTGAATGCCTGGTGGGAGACGAGACCGGCGTGATTGTATTCGCTGCTCGAAATGAGCAAGGTACCGCACGAGCCTTGCTAAGTCAGCTGTAGCTACACTGCAACTTTACCTATTTCTCACAACTTCTGACCATTTGCAGTCGACATAGCAACACCTGGGGGCTACATCGTATTGCGCAATGCAAGGATAGATATGTTCAGGGGCTCCATGCGGCTTGCTGTCAATCAGTGGGGCAAGGTTGAAGAAGCAGAACCCAACCAGGATTTCCAAGTCAAGGTGAATTCTGGTTTATGGGCTATCAGTATTTGCACTTTCACCATGATGTGCCACTCAGTTGTCAATTGTGCTTATGCAGATGGAGGACAACATGTCTTTGATTGAGTTTGAGCTTGTGCAAGTAAATCAACCTGGTGTATCTCAAGCCGTGGCAGCACAATGATTCCGCGTAGCCCAATGTTGGCAGTCAACAGGTGCACAAACAAGACCCTTGACTGGCAACCTGGAGTCTTTCTTTTGTGGTGAGCTGCCCTGGTGGGCGGCAGTCAGCGCTAGTCAGTGATATTGCGCTTGTTTCCAGTTTGAGGCTTTATGGGATATAATTGTTTGAGCCATCGTTCCAGTGCTAGCGAGCTGTGAACAGCCAAGGACAAGGTGATGAGTGTTGCGTCAGTCAAAAAGTGTGCTCAGCTTACAAGCTAGCAAATCTGCTGCCTGGCATGCTGTTCCTGATCCAGCATCGCTAATTGGACCTGCTAAGCCCCATTGACCAGTGCATCAGGCACAAATCAAGATGTTGTGAAGGAACTGGTGAACAATTGATTCTTTGATGTACCTGGTGTTGAGTCCTGCATGTTTGGCCAAGCTGGGCAGAGTTTCCATTTGTTGTAGCTTCTGCAGCTGCGTATGCATGTATACGAAGGTTCTTATGATCTCGACTTGACTGCTTGTATGCACCTGAGTCTGATGCTGTGTCAACGCAGTGTCAACGCAGTGTCATACAGGACAGGAAGCCTTGCAAAAGGCTGGTGCGAAGTCGTCCTGAATTTATGAACTTTTACAGATAAAGCGCTCACAGCCCATGATAGTAATTGTAAGCATTGCACCAAATATAAGCGAAGCACTGCTCCACTTTTTAAGCTTATAGTAGATTGTACGAACCATAATGATACGACTCTTTTCAAGACATGTTGTCACGAGCAGCCAATCATGCAATCACACTGAACTGTAAAGGTAGACACAAACACCATATCCTGAAGTGGCTCTCTACACATGGCTACTCACATCAAACATGCAATCACACTGAACTGTAAAGGTAGACACAAACACCATATCCTAAAGTGGCTCTCTACACATGGCTACTCACATCAAACATGCAGCAAAGACATCAGGTCCAAGGATCCAGCATTTCGACTGTTTGCTGCCCTATTGCTTCCAAAGCTTCTCACATTTGAAAGTTTGCCAATGCCAGTGCCAAACTGTATTGCCCGCTTGACTCTGGCTGCAGCCCTTGGCAGGCCAAGCCTTCTCAATGCTGCCCTGAGCAACAGCTTGTCTCCTTGTCCTGGCGCATCCTTCAAATTTGCTACAAGCCACAGAGGAAGCTGCAAGACAGCATGGATGTACTCCTCATCCAAGAAAGGGTGTCTGGCCTCCCTGCAACATGACACAAGGATTCACTCTTGAGTCAGGACATGCAGTAAAGTGAGATTGCACAGCAAATATACATCCATCCAAGACAAATTGTGCAGAATAGCAGAGTTGAGAGTTGCTGCATGTGCAGCGAGGTACTATACTATGCATCTTAACAACAGAGCTGTGTGTGTACACCATGGATGGGCCAGCTACCTGCTGGTATCAGCCACAAGGCGATCGTCCCGCCCAAGATTCCGCTGCCACAGACGCTGCATGTCTATTGCTAACTCCTCTTGCAAACCAGTCCATTCCTGCAAGGTGGATGTGGATCTGAGTCATGCTGCCACATGCCTTGGTGTTGCAGGTCCAAGTTGCTTTAGCAAGCTGTCTTTTTTGAACTAAAACTAGTAGACAGCATATTGCACTGCATCGCGAATTACGAAGACATGTCTGTCAAAGCTGTGATTGCTGCATGCATGTTGCGGCCAACACAGACCAGGAGACAAATACGTCTTGCTCTAACAAACAACAAGATATAGGAAACAGGGTGGGATCCACCATCTCAATGCTTGCTTCAGAAAAAATGTGGATTCACAGACCGCTCCTGTTTGGTCAGGCAGTATGCACATGCAGGCAGTAGGAACTAACGTGGTTTCGAAAGCTGGTGCGATGTCGGCCATAGCCAGCATGCTGCTCATCAGCTCCATGACCCAATAACACAACCCTGGCAGCTGACTTGTACCACTCATAGCTTGTGGTGACTGCTTTGCCATGCACAACATGCATGCCTGTTGTACTTGCAGGTGCTGCTGGGCTTTGCTGGTGCTGAGGCTCTGCCACAGACTCAGCCAGAGTCTGAGGGCCCGCCTCAGGCTCAGTTGGCATTAGGG
>JAABUU010006035.1_pt1 | contig 13178 bp, 13 predicted proteins | sample 5559301 | NCBI WGS metagenome assembly JAABUU01 (sample SAMN10711884, study PRJNA513360) | rock metagenome | isolation source: Antarctica rocks | place: Antarctica: Victoria Land, Richard Nunatak white
CGCCGCATGTTTATGGCGCGGGCGGTGCGCAACCTGGGGCCGGGCGGTCAACGGCGGGCCGCACGGGAGTTGGGGTGGAATCGGGCGACGGTGCGCAAAGGGCAGCACGAGGTAGACAGCGGGATCGTCTGCGTCGACGGCTTCGCCTTGCGGGCGCGCAAGAAGGCCGAAGACCACCTGCCGCACCTGCTCACGGACATCAGGGCCATCGTAGACGGCCAGAGCCAGACCGACCCGCAGTTCCGCACGCGCCGGCTGTACACGCGGTTGACGGCCGGGGAGGTGCGCCGCCAGTTAATCGCGCAGAAAGGGTATACCGACGCGGAGTTGCCGTGCGAGCGGACGATCGCGACCAAGCTGAACCGGTTGGGCTACACGCTCACGAAGGTGGCGAAAAGCCAACCCCAAAAAAAGTCCCGGAGACCGACGCCATCTTTGACGAGGTGATGCGGGTGAACGCGGAGGCCGACGCGGCGCCGGACATGCTGCGGGTGTCGCTGGACGCCAAAGCGACGGTCAAGATTGGCCCCTTCGCGCGTGGCGGCAAGGGGCGTGTGACGGTCACGGCGGCGGACCACGACTTTCGGGCGCAGGCGACGGTGACGCCGGTGGGGCTGTTCCTGCCCCAGACCGACGAGTTGTTCATCGCCCACGTCACTTCCAAAGTGACCAGCGACTGCCTGGTGGACCGTCTGGAGCAGTGGTGGGAGGCCCACAAGGCGCGGTTCGCCCACATCACCACGCTGGTGCTCAACTTGGACAACGGCCCCGAGAACCACAGCCATCGCACCCCGTTCATGGGTCGCCTGGTCGCCTTCGTCCAGCGCGCGCAGGTGAGCGTGCGCCTGGCCTATTATCCCCCGTACCACAGTAAGTACAACCCGGTCGAACGCTGTTGGGGCATCCTGGAGACCCAGTGGAACGGCGCGCTGCTCGACTCCCTGGACGCCGTGTGCGGCTTCACCACCTCTATGACGTGGAAGGGCGCCCATCCCGTCGTCGAACTGGTGACCACCCCCTACGCCACCGGCGTCAAACTCGCCAAGGGCGCCATGGCCGCCGTGGAAGCGCGGCTGGCGCGCTTACCCCACCTGGACAAGTGGTTCGTTGATATTCCCTACATTCCTGGATGCGCTTGGGATGAATAAGTATTTCGGCGTCCCTAAGGCGCGTCTGGTTGAGGGCATGCTGTGGGGGGTGTCGTGGCAGGAGGCGGTCATGGCCTCGGGGCTGAACCTGGGGCGTAGTGGGGCCTATCGCGTGACCTGGCGCGCGTGTGTCTATGGCGAGGAGGCGTTGGCGGACCACCGCCACGGCCATGTCTCCAAGATGCACGCCCCGGTCCGTGAGTGGTTGGAGGCGTCCTGTCGGGCGGCGCCGGGGACGCCGAGCCGGGTGGTGCAGGCGGCGTTACAGGACCGTTTCGGCCTACGGGTGAGCGTCACCCATCTTAACCGTCTCCGTGCGAGCCTCGGCCTGAGTAGCCGAGGTGGGGGGGGAAAGGAGGCAGTGTGCCCCGCGCGTGAGGGGGCCGGCCTGCCGAGCGCGGGGCCACGCGCGGATGCCTGGGTGGACGGGGCGGGCGGCCTGCTGCTGCTGGCGGGGGCGCGCGAGACAGCCGTACTGACGGTGCTGGAGCAAGCCGTGGCCGCCACCCCCGCGCTGCCGGGGAGTCGCCTGACGCGCCTGCGCCCGGCGACCCGCGCGGGGTTGCTGCGGACGCTGCTGTTCCTGAATGTCGTCGGACTGCGCCGCCCCTGGGATCTGCGTGGGTACAGCGGCGACGGGCTCGCCGTGCTCACGGGGCGGCGGCAAGCCTATGGCTACCGCATCGTCGAGCGTTTCCTGCGTGAGTTGGCCACGGCCGGAGGGGCCCACACCCTCACCGAGGCGCTAGGCAGGTGGACCACGCAGGTGTGGCGCCCGGAGCGGCCGCGTGTGGCCGGGACACCGCCTTCCTTCTATATCGACGGCCATCGCAAGCCGGTATACAGCGACATGTTACTCCCACGCGGCTTGGTCGGACGGCGAGGTGCCGTGCGCGGGTGCCGCGCCCTGATCCTGCTGCATGACGCGGCGGGCCATCCGCTCTTTGTGACCACGCAGCGCGGCGATGTGCATCTGACCCTGGGCGTCCCCGTGTTCCTGGACCGCTACGAAGCGCACAACCCACCCCTCGCGGGCTTCATCATCGACCGCGAAGGGATGGCCGCGGAGTTCCTGACACAGCTCACGCGTGCAGGGCGGCAGGTCGTCACGCTCCTGCGCCGCGACCAGTATGACGATCTCTCCTCGTTCACGCAGGTTGGTGCGTTCATCCCGTGGCGTTCCGATCGGCACGGCACGCCGATCCAGGAGGTCGCGCCCGCGCGGTATCGCCTGAACCGGCCGGACCATCCCGACGAGCCCCTCGAGTTGTACGTGGCGCTGGTCCGTGACCTGCGACCGCCCCGGCCCGTTCCGCCGCACGCGGACGCGGACGCGGATCTGCTCACACCGGCGGCCCCGCCGCAGCCCCGCCTCCTGCCCGTCGTCTCGACGGCCCCGGTCGCCGATTCCGCGCGGCTGGCGTCCGCCTACCTCCGCCGCTGGCCGGCGCAGGAAAACAGCATCAAAGATTTCTTGCTCCCGTTAGAGCGTGTCCACAAACCCCCCAGCTCCCAGGTCTCGTTTTCGACCCAACGGGGACCACATCGGTGGTTGCGGGGGCCGCCGGAGGACGCGCCCGCCACCCTCGTGCGGTTGCTCACCCTCAGGAACGGCGCGGGGGCGGGTGCGGAGCATCGGGTGACCGCTGGTGGACGCAGGATCGTGTGTGGATGGCACCAACGGATCCTGGGATCGATCAAAACGTGAGGGGGACAGGTGGGAGGTTTGTGGACACGCTCTTAGGGCTGGATACCAACCACGGCTATGGCAAGAAACGGGTCGTCAACTCCGAGAGCGCCAAGCGGTACGCCGCCGTGGATCAGCGCGTGGCCGCCTTAGAGCGCTGGACCCATGGGGCGCACGGCCGTGCGGCGCACGCGTTGCGAACCTACGCCCGCCAGACCACCCTGGCGGCCACGCGCGGCGGAGCCTGCTATAGCGCGCTCAACCGTCGGCGCGCCGAGGCGCGCGCCCACGGCACGGAGGCAGCGGACGCCCCCGAGATCGCCGCCTTGGGCCTCGCCGCCGATGCGGCAGCGGCCATCCCGTGGGCACGGGCGCAGTGCGCGTGGGCCCGCCAACGCCGTGAGACGGTCAAAGCGCAACGCTATGAGCAGGAGCGCTGCTTGTTACAGCACTACCGCGCGGATCTGCGCGCGCACGAGCGGCCGATGTACGAACTGGACAATGCGCAGGACCACATCATGAGCGTCTGCACGGTGGCGGTGACCAATCTCGTGCTGTGGGTCCGCGACCACTACTTCCCGCCGTCCTACCGTCAGGCGACCTGGGCGCGCCTGGCCCCCTTCTTTCGCTTACCGGGGCAGATCACACAGACACCTACAGCGGTGTACGTCGCCCTGCGCCCGTTCAATGACCGTGCCTTGACGCGCGATCTGGCGCTGCTCTGTGAGCGGGTGCGCGCCGCCCATCCCTGCCTCCCTGATGGACGGATGCTCATCGTTTCTATCGCTGAGACCCACCGTCCATTTCTAAATGTGCAAGCCGAAGAGGTGGCGTGACTCCCTGTCGTCGAAGACGACGCATAAATATACAACCTGTTGGACAGCTTGACACGATGATGACCTCGCTATAAATAGGTGTCGCTCGGGATGCCTTACCTGCTACGTGCGGGACGCGCATCGCACGCATCACGGCGCGGTGGATGAGACACGTAGTTATACCGAGATCTGCTACATAGGGTGGGATGCCTGCCTGCGGCTAGGGATCGACGTGCCGCGTGGAGGTGTTGATCGTCACGCCGAGGGGGACCGTAAGGACGATGGCACCTGTGTATCGTCCCTCTGGGACGCCGACGACCAGTCTGGCCTGATAGTTTCCAAACATGGGCAGCCTGATAACGCCGGCATAGGCGCGTCCGTGCCTGGCCAGCGTGGTCGTGAGCGGGGGCATCGCCATACCCGGCATGGTCACCACCACCGCGACGCGCACCACCGGCACCATCACGCCGCACGCGCCACGCAGCGTGAGGCGCAGCATGTTTGGACCAGGCCGGGCGGGGTAGAGTGTCCCGTCCACACGTACGCCGTCCTCCAGCACCCCGCTGACACCGCTGGTCCGCGCATGCAGGATCAGGCGCGGATCGATGGCGGCATGTGCGCCAGAGGCGCTCGCCGTATGCGGTCGCGGCGGATGCGTCAGAACTCGGAACGCAATCGAGATTTTGTGCACGCCGGCCTGCGGTGTTACCCGCCTGATCGCGCCTATGCGGCCTGCATCAGCGCGCACACCTCGCCCCAGCGCTCGTGGACGTGCCGCCGCTGGTCCAGTAGGGAGACTGTTTCATTCAGCCGCTGCCGGGAGCGCAAGTGGTCGCGCAGTTCGTCGTGGGCCGTGCAGAAGCGGGCCGCCGCCTCGAAGGAGCCGAAGCCGCGCATGGGGTAATAGCGCTGTTTGATACCGCGATGATCCTGCTCCATGCGATTGTTCATGTACCGGCTGGTGCGGTGGCGCACCTCTGGTCCCAGCGTCTCGCGAATAGCCCGCGGATAGGCGTCGTGTCCATCCGTCGTCACCTTCTCCGGTGCATGGCCCACCACCGTCCGGGCGTGGGTGAAGAAGCGCTTGGCGGCCTCCATATCACGCGTCTCGCTCAGCATGGAGTCAACCAGGTTCCCGTCGGCGTCGATGGCCCGGTACAGATAGCACCAGCGCCCGCCCACCTTCACATACGTCTCATCGCAGTGCCACTTGCAGCCCGCTTTGCCCCGTCGCTTGGCGCGGAGACGCTCAGTGAGCAGCGGGGTGAACCGCTCTTCCCACGCCCGGACGGCCTGGTGCGTGAAGGTGAAGCCCCGCGTCAGGAACATCTCGGCCAGGTCGCGCAGGCTGAGCTTGTACCGGAGCCGCCACAGGACGACGAGGAGCGCGATATCGGTGGGGACCTGCAGGCGGTTGAAGGGCGTGCCCGTGCGCTCGTTGAAGGTGCGCCGGCAGGGACGACAACGGAATAGGCGAAGCCCAGCGCCGTGACCCGTTCCACCTTGTGTGTCGCGTCCCCCTGGCAGTACGGGCACCTCATCCCTCGCTCCTTATCGCACGTCTATAAAAGGAGAAGGATACCCGAGCGGCCGCCCATTGACCAACGCTGTTTCTGAAATCTGACGCATCCCTCTCACCCACCACACCCGCTCGCGCGGCCCTGCCCTCTTCCACCTGCCCGATCAAGGCGCGCACACCTCCGCCATGGCGCGCGTTGACGTACGCACGCCTGGGAGTGTATACTTCTGACGATAACTACTTGACATGAAGTAGAAGAAGTGGTAAGGGAGAAGGCCCCGTGACCACCGGTGACCTCGCCCTCCTCGTCGCCGAGACCCGCTGTGAGCACGGCCGCCTCACCCTGGACGACGCCGAGCGTGCCGGTGCCGGCGACGATTGGACCGCCTACCTCCGCGATCCCGCGCACCCCTGTCCCTATGCCGTCCGCGACTACCACGCTTACCAGACCCACGCCCCCCACCTCCCCGTCGCGTGGATCGTCCTGCGCCCGCGCCGCACGCTACGGCCATGATGACGGTGCCGCCAACGGGGCGCTCACCCTCTCCGAGGTGGCCCACCTCCTTGCCGACGACCCGTGCGCTGATGAACCCGCCTGGCACCTCCACGCTATCCACCGTACCGGCCCCGCCACGTCGGCACCCGACGCCCCCTCCTACCTCGTCGAGGCCGCTAACCCCGCCACCGGCGAGGTCCGTCCCGTCCTCTCCCTCGCCGCCTACCACCAGCTCGCCGCAACTTCCCCCGTTGTACCCGCCGTCTAACCGCACCCATGTGCAGGGGGGCGACCCTTGCCCCTCGTCTCGTCACCGGTCAGCCCGTAGGAGACAGACCCATGCCCTATCTCATCCTCGCCGCCCTCGTGCTCTTTTGCCTCGCGCTCGTCGCCATGTTCGTCGTCCTCGTCGGCCACGTCCGCGCCCCGGACTAGCCCTCATCCCGCACGCCTCCTCTGGTACGGGTACAGTGGCACGCTTCCTGCATGACCCCGCCCACAGGGATCTCCCACGCCGTGGGACTCGCGTGACGACGCCACCAGGTGTCGGGCGGAGACCATGCCCCCGTGAAGTCACCGAAAGGGTGCTCATGGACGCCGACGAGACCGACACGCAGGGGGCCTTGCTCAACCTGAGGGACCCTGCCACCGCCCTCGGCCTGCACCCCGCCACCGCCCTCGGCCTGCACCTACCGCGAACGCTGTATCGCCGCGTGGAGGACGGGGCGCCCCGGTCGCAGAGGCCTGTTCTGGTTCCTTTCCTCATCCACCTGCCAACGGATAAGGAGCCAGAACAGGTCCTGCGAGATGCGTCCCGATCGTCAAAACAGGATCTACACCTGGAGAGGGCGGTCTCCAGTCTCCTTCAGAGGCGCAAGACCCTGACACGACGGCACACGATATGCAGCGAACGCGGTAGACACCTGTGCAAACCGGGCAGACGTCTAGCACGAACGTATAGATAAGGGAAAGTAGGTCGTGATGAATACCAATGATGAGGATATCCTAGCCGCTCCCGAACGGGGCTCCGCGTTGACCGGCGACGACGCCATGATGGACCAGGTCAACCAGGCGCTGCGGACGAACACAGCGACCGCGCGCGCTCCGATCGACGTGGCCGCGCAGGGTGCCACGGTGACGCTGTCGGGGACCGTGGGCAGCCAGGACGTCAAGCGGACGGCCGAGCAGATCGCACGCGGCGTCCCTGGCGTCGTCGACGTGACGAACGAACTGGTCATCGGTGACACCGCGGGCGGCGGGGTGTTCGGCCTCTTCGGCAACCACGACAACGACGCTGATACCGGAGCCGACAACAACGGCGGCGCGATCCCGCTCATCGGGCGCCTCTTGGGCTCCGACGCGGGCTCCTCCGCAAGCGGCGAGACGCGTCAGTCGCGCAACGCCGACGCCGAGGAAGAAGACCTGAGCTGAGACGCGGTCAGCACTCAGCGATCAGCCGCATGCTGATGGCTGACCACGCGCCTTTTCGCCCGGCAAACGCGGTACGAGACGCTGGTGGTCGCCCCGGTCGACCCGCCTGTGGTCCACGGGTCAGGGATAGCGCTGCTGCTGGGAGGCTGACGACGAGACAGCGTGGACAGCGGTCTGTGGGCACAACGATGACAGTAGTGCCGCGCGAGACGAGCGTGTCGATGCACCCGCGGTGGTAGCTCGAGGAGGCATGATACACCTGGTGGTGTCTGCACGGGCGCGTCCACCTGCGGGGTTGAGGCACTGCGGGCCGGCGACCTGGCCGTCAGCGCTCCGTCGCGGGGCCAGTGCGATGTCGCTGTCTGGCATGAGAGACAGGGGACGGGCGTGGGGGCAGGGGCGCCCGTCGCGCGGGGCGCAGGGTACGGGTCGCCCGCGTCGGGGGGATACGTTTCTCACCGGCGCTGCACGCTGCGCATGGGACGGGACGGGGCGGCTATCTGGTCACGGTTCGCATCCTCCCCCGCTCCTCTCTGGTCGGGGGGGGGAGGGTCGTTCACATCAAGGAGGCGATCATGGTCAAAGGCACGGCGGTCGCGACGACCACGCGCATGGTCAAGAATGTCGTGTTCAAGTTTGCCAACGATTGGTCGATGAACCTGGCGAGCATGATCGCCTACAACCTCATCACGGCCATCTTCCCCATCCTGCTCGCCGTGCTCAGCCTCGTCGGGCTGGTCCTGCGTTTCACGGCTTACGGGCACATCCAAGACGTTGCGAACGCGATGAGCCGGGTCTTCCCGCGCGAGATCACCACCAGCATCGACCTGACGTCGCTGCTCAAGAGCCTGATCGACATCACCGGTCCCCTGGCCATCGCCGCGCTGCTCGGCCTGCTGTGGCTCGGCTCCAACTTGTTCTCCAATATGGAGAACGCCTTCAGCATCATCTTTCGCATTAGAGGCCGCGACCTCGTGCCGCAGCGGCTCATGGCCCTCGGCATGGTCCTCCTCCTCGCGCTGCTCTTGCCGCTCTCCCTGGGCGCGGCCAGCCTCATCACGGCCGGCTCCGACTGGTTCGACCGCCTCGTGCCCAAGAGTGTCGGTGTTGTGCTCAGCTACGTCGGCCCGCTCACCTCGCTGGGCGTGCTCTGGCTGCTCTTCCTGGCCATCTACATTATTGTGCCCAATTTCGCGGTGCGTTTCCGGCAGGCGTGGCCTGGCGCGCTCGCGGCCGCACTCCTGGTCGGGCTGTTGGAGCTGCTCTTCCCGCTGTACTTTCGTGTCTTCCTGTCGCCGAACACGCGCTACGGCGTCGCCGCGGCCTCACTACTCGTCGTCATCATTTGGTTGTGGTTCTTCGCGGTCATCACGGTGGTGGGCGCGCAGATCAACGCCGTATTTATGGGCCTGCGGGCGACGACCTACGACCTCTCGCGCACCTTCGAGCTGGCCTATCAAGAGCAGGACCCCGACGTGGAGCGGAAACGCCAGACACCCCCCCACGGTTCACGCGTCGTGTGGGCACGGGCGTCGTGCAGGGGCCGCGTCGCACGGTGACAAGCGACAAGCGCCCGCGACACAGGGGAGCGCCGCGACCGGTTCGGGTACACTTGCGCCGCGTGCGTGGTCGCGCGTGACCACGTACGCGGCGCAAGTGTACGTGGTCACGAAGGTTGATAGTGGTGGCGAAGTTGTTTCTGGGGTCGTGCCTGCGCGTAGAATTGGGCGAAGAGCCGGCGAGGTCACGGGCGCAATCAGACTTCGCCACCTATTCTGGCTCCTTTCCTTATCCACCTGTGCTGGCTCCCGTCGCAATCTGCTCGGTCGTCGCGGGTGACAAGGGACTCATGCTGCTCGTCGATAGTCATGGTGGAGGCCGCCCAGGACCGAGATGGAGACGACGGGCGCTGCTGTGCAGCCGGCGTCCCCACCTGTCCTATCGTCGCCGGGATCGCTTGCCCGATGCCTTGATGCGGCCGCGCCGTATTGAAGTATGCGCCGTACGCCCGGAGCACCCGGCGTAGCTGATTCTCGTGCAGGATGAGAAGGTGATCGAGGCACTCACGCCGGACACTGCCGAGGAATCGCTCGCACACAGCATGTGCGCGCGGGGCTCGGATGGGTGAGCGCAGCACCTCGATGCGACTCCCCGTCGCCACGCGTGCAAACTGCATGCCGAATTTGCCGTCGTTGTCGCGGATCAGAAACCGAGGGGCCATGCCGAACGGCGTGGCCTCGCGCAACTGCTGGGCGACCCACGCGTCGGTCGGATGCCGCGTCACGCCGACGTGGACGACACGGCGCGATCCCAGGTCGACGATGAAGAAGGCGAAGAGCGTGTGGAAGCCCAGGTCGATGACCGGCAAGAAGTCGCAGGCCCAGATGTCATGGGGGTGGTTATGGAGGGACATCGCCCAGGTTTGCCCACGCCTTCGTGGCTGTGGCGGCCGCTCCGACCGCATATGCCGTTGCACCGTGCGCTTGCCGACGCGGATGCCGAGCTTGAGCAGCTCCCCGTGGATGCGCTCCGCGCCCCACAGGCGGTTCTCTTCCGCCATGCGCTTGATCAGGGCGACCGTCTCCTCGGACACCTGCGGCCTCGTTGTGGCCGTGGCCGACTGGACACGCCAGATGAGGCGATAGCCTTGGCGATGCCAGCGCCACAGCGTAGCCGGCTGGACGATGAGGAGCGCGGACCGCCAGTTGCGCACGAGGCGCGCCAGCAGCACAAGCACCACACGGTCGCGGGGCGTGAACGCGGGGCGCTTGATCTGGCGGTGAAGCACGACCAATTGCTGTCGGAGGAGCGCGTTCTCGGCTACCAGTGTGGCCTTGGTCATAGCGACATCGGCGATCGCCCCGCGCACGGGCGTCCTCGTCGCGGGCTTGGTCCACCGCAGGAAACGGCTGTGGACGGTGCGCAGGGTAGCGTCCATGCGCTTTTTCAGTAGGCCGAGGATGGTGGTCATCACGTCATACTCTCCCGCCGCCGCAAGCGCGGCTCACTAGGGTGCGGTACCTTATGTGGTTACCTTCTCCCCGAGCATGCCGGGCTTGCAAAAGCACAGCGTGAAGGCGCGGATGGCGACGGGAGCCAGCACAGGGGGCTAATGCTCTCGAACTGACTTCCGATTTGCGCGAACGATAAGTTTTCGTCAGAGGTTATAGTAAGAACGATAGATGGGAGCTAGACACGAGGGATCAGCGATGGGTGTTTGGTGGACATGCACTCTCCGCTGAAGGTCAAGCCCCCCTATTGTTCACCAGTCGTTTATGCCCCGTTGAATTGCTCATCATTTGCGCTTGGACATGGCGACGTAGCAGGGATGGACGGAGTGGGCACGGTGATGGCGATCAACCCTCTCATCCCACCAGGGCCGTCACGGACGGACGGGGAAGCCTTGCCTTGTGCGACACCCTCCCCATCCGTTCGCGACGGCCACATGCACGGGCCAGCAGGGGCGGCGGCCGTACCGTGCGTCAGCCGCCTCCCCTGCCGGCCGGGGTATCGCCATCGCTCGTCCCACCACCAAGGTCCAGTTTCTCGGCCGGGTACGTCCCCGTGCCGCCCACGTCGCCGCTCGTCGCCGCATTCCCACCCGCAGGGCTGCCATCCGCGTCGCCCGGCGACCCACCCACATCGCCATCACCCGTGCTACCCGTCTCCGTCCGCTGATCGTCGCTCATCGTTCCCTTCTCCTTCAAGATCCATCTCTCCTCAAGGTTCCCCATCCGTGCGCGGCCCACGCGCCTCGTCAATCGTGCGCGCCGCACGCTCATGGCGCGCCGGACGGATCGTCGCGGCGCATGTCGCCCCGTGACCCGCCTAGCCGTCGTACCGTCGATACCAGTCCTCGCCAATGGTCTCCCCCTGGAAGCCGGGGTTTTCACGTTCATTCCACGGTGTGGCATAACTATGCGCGACCTCGCTGAGGGTGCGCAGGCTGTCCACACCTTCGGTGGCCAGGAAGCGGCGCCGCTCTTGGGGCGGCAACCGCACCGCCTGTTGCCAGAGGGTGCGCCCGGCCAGGAAGCCCGAGGCCCCGTTGTGGCAGGCGACCTGCACCTGCGTGCGGAAGAGCTCGATGTCAACGCCCGCGCTGAGTACGACCCAGGGCACCTGGCACGCCGCGTCGAGTTGCTTGCAGTAGTCGATGATTGTGGTCTCGTCCTGTTCGTACGTGGAGTCGACGGGGAACTCAGCCTTGTAGACGTCGACGCCGAGGCCGCTGAGCAGGCGCGCGGTCTCGATCACAATCTCGGGCTTTTGCGCGGCGTACTCAGGCGAGTTGACCGTCATACCACCGACAGGGTACCCGACGCACTCCAGGATGAACGGGATGTCGTGCGTCTGGCACTCCTCGCCGACGCGCGCGATGAGGTCGCGCTGGTAGGTCGTGCCCGCGCCACGGTCGGGACGGACGTACGCGAGCAGCTTGACGCCTGACGCGCCCATGCGCTTGATCTTCTCGACGCTCCAGCCCTCCAGGATCTTGGCGCGACGGTCATCCCCAACCTGCTCATAGTCGGTCGCTTCGAGTGAGACAAGCAGGCCGCAGTTGCCGCGCAGCGCCGAACGGGCGATGGACTGCGCGGCACCGAACTCGGGGTCGATCAGCATGGCGCTGGCGTAGGGGCTGAGCGCACGGCAGATGTCCGTTTTGACGGCGGTCATCTCCGCGGCGCTCACGCCCTTCGGGTCGTCCGGGTTGAGCATTTTGCGCAGGGAACCACGCTGATCCTCGGCGGCCATGGTAAAGATGCCGCCCTCGTTGGCGATCTGGCGCAGGCCGCGTCGCTTCCCGACGGTGAGTGTGTGTGCCATGGTGTTGTCCTCCATCATAAAGCGCTCCTAGTTAGGCGCGTTCGGGCGGTGACGGCGCTCCCCAGCGCCCGACGAGCGCACCCAGAACCGCGCCATAGACCCCATGCGCGAGCACCATGACCATGGGGCGGCGCGGCCCATCGCGCGTCGCCGCCGGCATCAGGCCGAGTGCGGGTACCCAGCCCATGTAGCTGATCAGCCAGACGAGGCTCCCGTAGACCACACCCTGTGGGAGGGCCGGGACGGGCAGGCGCAGGCGGCGATACAGGATCCCGAAAAGCACCCGGTCGCGACGCCGAAGCCGACGTGCAACACCACCGCCAGCGCCTCCCGCACCCGCCCCGTCCGTGCCCGTTGGCCGGCTGCGTCGAGCGCCACGGTGGCCATGCGCTCGGGCGGCAGCTCTTCCACGAGGCCAACCCGCCGCGCGCCCAGCATCACCACGCTCATCGCCATCGTCGCGAGTCCACCGCCGATAGCGCCGTCCACGACGGCCGCAGCCCCCTGTCGCAGCGTCAGTGTCATCTCACACCCCTCCTCTCAGCCGCCCACCCTCAGGGCGCGTGCGCCATCATCTCCGCGCGCTTGGCGGCGATCGTCCGGTTGAGGTCATCAAACGCGGCGGCGAACTGGGCCACGCCGTCGCGCTGCAACCGCTCCGTGATCTCGTCTAGGTGAAGGCCCGCACGCGCCAGGCGGTCGAGCGTGGCCCGCGCCCCCGCGACGTCCGCGTCGAGCGTGCGCCGCACCACACCGTGGTCGAGGAAGGCCGCGATCGTGGCGTCCGGCATCGTGTCCACCGTGTCGGGGCCGACGAGTTCCTCGACGTACCGGACATCGCGCACGCCGGGCGTCTTCATGCTCGTACTGGCCCACAGCGGGCGCTGTGTCCGGGCCCCTCGACCGGCCAACGCCTCCCAGCGCGGGCCAGAGAAGATCTCCGCGTAGGCAGCGTAGGCCAGCGTCGCGTTGGCGATAGCCACCGTGCCCTTCATGTCGGCGAGATCACGCCGCACGCCCTCATCGGCGGTCGCGTCGATCGCTCGGTCGAGCTGTGTGTCGACGGCTGTGTCGATCCGACTGACGAAGAACGAGGCCACCGAGGCGATACTGGTGAGCGACCAGCCGGCCGCCGCCCGCTCCTCCAGGCCGCCGATGTAGGCCTCGGCCACGTCCCGGTAGGTCGCGACGGCGAAGAGAAGCGTGACGTTGACGTTGATGCCGTCGGCGATGGCCTGCCGGATCGCGGGGATGC
>JAABUU010006036.1_pt1 | contig 13176 bp, 19 predicted proteins | sample 5559301 | NCBI WGS metagenome assembly JAABUU01 (sample SAMN10711884, study PRJNA513360) | rock metagenome | isolation source: Antarctica rocks | place: Antarctica: Victoria Land, Richard Nunatak white
CTTTACAGCTGAAAAGCACTGTGCAGATGCAACAAAGTAGTCAATGGTGCTGCAGCAGCCTTTGGCATTCTGAAAAGTGAACTGCCCATACTCATCCCCCGGGGTCCTGCCATTCAGGATGAGGAGACCAGCCTGTTGGCAGAACCCCAGTAGCTCAGGACCCCATGTCTGGGATCCCGGGGCAAGCAGGTCCTTGTTGCGCCTCTGCCGTATGTAGTCAGGCAGCTCATCCTCATCCGGCGCAGTAGGCAAGAAGGGCTGCAGCTCTGCCATTCTCAGGAAGTCTGGCTCCTCTGCAGTCCTGGCATTGAAGTCACCGCAGATCAAGATCTGGGCACCTTTGCCTTGGTATTTCAAAACATCATTCTGCATACATTCATACGGAGTGGTGGCACGACTGTGGGTGAATTGGCAGTTTTGACCTCCGTGCTGACATCACCGCCTTCTGCATTCTCGGCGGAAACGTAATGAGTAATTCCGCTGGAATCTAGTCAAAGTGGCTGTGTAGCAATTCCCGTCCGCTGCTCACCGATGCTTTGGCTGCAGGATACCTACTTCGCCGTGTCACTCTGATCTGTCGCAGTCGAAAGCCTGATGGTGGGGGATGGATATCTCGATGCCTCCAGCCATCCAAGCTCGGCATTTCAACACAGTTTTGTTAGTCCAAAGAAGCGGATCCGACGCTGCGCGTCTTCGCCAACCTTGAGTTCTTGTTCAAATGATTTAGCACAAAAGGGCCTGGAAGTGTATGTCGCATTCAGACCCTTCACCGAGTTCGGAGGCGCTTTGTTCGCCAAGCTGCCGGCTTCTGTCAAAGACAACCTACTGGGCCTAGGCATTGCACACTATATGACTGTCTTCCGCACACCAGACGGCCAATACACCCAATTTGATTTTGGCCCGCAAGGCGGACGGGACATCTACATGTCAGCGGGGTCTTTGGACAGGCTTATGACGCCAGATCAGCCACGAAGAAATGGTAAACGAAGTGTCCCAGGGGAGGTTAGAGAGAACCAGGTACAGCCTTTCTGTGGTCTGCTGCATTTGCTCTTACTGCTGTAACACTGACAAAGTGATTTTCTTATGCACTTGCTATATCGTGCAGCTTACCAATTTGCCGCCAGCTTTCGTGTATGTGGGACAGAGCAACTTGAGTCTTGGAGACATACGCAGTTTCAATCTGGTACAGCAGACTCACTATGAGTTGCACAGAAACGATTGCAGGTAATGTTCTCCTTAAGGAAGACAGCTGCTCTGCTGGTCTTTTGCATCTGTCTGCTCTACTGAGCATTGTTGTGCTTGCAGGCATTACGTCAACAACCTAGTTCGGTACACAACTGGCGTAGATAGAGCATCAGCAGTCTTTGTGCAAGCTGCCTTCAAGCAGAAGCACACAGAGCCACGCTGGTCAAACTCGTTTTTCACCCTGAGCCACTATCTGACAGATGTCACAAACTGGCCAAGGGTCAAAGCAGCTAGTCAGGCCACCATGGCTGCAGCAGCCATTCTCACAGGCAAATACACTTTTGCACGGATTCAGCCTGCTCTCCCACAGGCTCTACTACCAGCCAGGACCAGCCTGGCCATAGTCCCAGCAGCCAAGGGCCGGTTTGTAAGGAAGCCAGTGTATGTAGCAGCAACAGGAGCTATGGCAACATGCGCTGCCACACTCAAGCAAGCACCTGCTTTACAAGAAGCCTTTGCTGCGGGGTCACGGTTGGGTGAAAGCTTCAGGTCAGCAGCAGCAGCATTTGGCCTTCAGACAGCTGGTGGACTGCAACACAGTTTGGCTTTGGCTGGCAACACAGCAGCAGGGGCAGTTGCCTTTGCTGGAGCTGCTACCCGAGGAGCTGCCATGACAATGCAGAACAGGCAGCAGCTGCAGATGCAGGCTCGTCCTCGCAGAATTGTACTGCCTCTTCCTAGGTTGCGGCGGCGTGGCCATGAGCAAGTTCTGGCTCTTGTTTGATTTGATAGGATTGCACACTTCACCGGCCAAAGGCACCTCCTGTTGTTGCATCTTCTGAGGCAGGCGCCTAGGTTATCAAGTCAAACATGTACCAAAAAGGTAGCTAAGTACTGAGTACAGTTCTGCCTGTGCGTCCAATAGTCAGCTGATGTGTGTGGCTTTGTGTTCTGCCAAGCTTAGTATGTTTTTAGCAAATGAACATGGTGATTTGCAAACTTTCATCTGCAAGTTCTGAAGGGTTGTGTTTTTCACAAGTTCTCCAATGCCGCAAATGGCACCAAGTATTCTTGTGTTAGTTGAGTATGTACATTCACTGTTGTCCTGAGTTGGTGTGTGGAACATAGAAAATAGAGTTATAGGCAGGAACAACATTCGAGACATAGCCTCTTCATTATATGGATGGAAAAACATTCGTCTCTAGATGACTCATTTATGGACAATGCTGCAGATACACCTTCCTCCCCTAATGCAGTTTGCTTTTTGAGCATGCGCAAGCTTCCAGTGCACAAAGTTGCATGTTGCAAGATAGTCTGTGCGACAGCATGTCTGCATTTGAGCTTCTGTGGAGAGCGATAACACGCCGTCACAACGGTACATGGTATCAGTAAGGCAATCATACACAAGTTTTAGCTTCCAACAGTTCTAGTGGTACGTCAACTGGAAAGCTCAGTGTGGGCCGGGTGTCAATAAAGGTCCTGGGCGGGCAACAAGCTAGGGTCACTCCACACATGGCACACTGTGAAACCGGCTGGCATGCTGCAGCGGCTTGCAGGTCGACTTTGCACCAGTACAGTGAGGTTGAATGCTGTGAGCATGGGTTACATAATCTTCCAAGTACTTGTCAAATCGTAGACGAACAACTACAGATATCCGTTTACAGGTTTTGCTGTGCTGGTTCTGTGCCCCTGCATTGCAGAATTGAAGCCCGCACAGTGCTCGCATAGTCAACGCCGCGACTACTATGGACGGTCGCCGCAATTTTGATGCGGTCGTGTTTGGAGCTACCGGATTCACCGGCCAACGCGTGCTCAAAGAGCTTGTTTCTCAGGGTCAAGGGTGAGGCAGAGACGATGCAAACTCACGTCTGGTGTTCCAGGCAGTTTGCCTGCCTCAGCTCTGTATGAAACACCGTCCCGGCGTCAAAGGTGTGATCACGGTCCAGCGTAACCACGTTTCGCAGGCGTTATGCAGCCGCTGGGAGGAGCAGAGACAAGCTTAACAAGGTCGCGCAGTCATGTGGCGGCGCAGGCGTCGAGGTACGCATAATTTTCCACCAAATGCTTCCTCCTGTTCCGAGTAGCAGATCAAGCCTGCTGAGGCTGTGCCTCGTTGCTATAACTGAGAGTCACGTGTACTTGCTCCATGTTCACAGCTACGGAATGTGTGCAGATCATTATTGCAGACACCGAGGACAGCGACACTCTCCTGCATATGGCACAGAGCACAAGGTAACAAGTTTGCTTTGCTCACAAGCTCACATATGCTGCAATGAATGTCCTTCACAAGCAGCCATGCAGAGAGCATGCCAGACGCCCAGTTTGACTTGAACAGGCACTTGGGCTGGTGTGTACTTGGCACTTACGACAGAGTGCAAAGTAGCAGACACAGTGCAAGGCAGATCTACACAGTCATGTATAATGCCTACAGCAATAGCAGCTGAGACACAGGACAGTCTGCATTACATATACTGCACAGCAGACACTCTTTCAGCTCTCACCACAATGTTATGCTTTCACTTACAACCAGAGCTGCATGCAATTTGAGAAATGTTTCCCACACTGCTCACCCTACAGCTGGCCTCACATAAGGCAGCTCATCCTGCAGTGGTACCTACCTAGCTTGCAACCTTCAGTACTAAATTCGCTGTTGTATGCTGCATCACGTCACTCCATTGGTACCAGGCAAACCAGGTTTCACATGTGCGTTTTTGTGCAAACTGTAAATTCATCATACACAGCCGGTCCCACCAGAGCTGCAGGCTACTGCTGCAATGCATGGAGCCATGGCGCCCTTGCACATGATCTACAGTGCTAAATCCCACAGATCATCTGCCGGGATTGTAGCCCCGTTCTCTCTACCCCCCACCCACTTGCCAACCGTGTTGCATTGTTCCCTGCAAGCCAGTCTAACAGCCCCCTTGTGGCTGCAGATTGGTGCTGAATTGCGTAGGACCATATCGGTACTGGGGCCAGCCTGTAGTGTCAGCATGTGTTGACGCTGGAACTGACTACCTGGATGTGTGTGGTGAACCAGGTCAGGTTTAGCCCTTTTCAAGCTTGCACTGATGTGCTTGTGAGTCCCTGTGTGGACAGCGGAAGCATGGAAGCAGTTGCTGGGAGGTGTTACGTGCTCTTCCTTGTGTCTTTTTTCTCCTCCCTCCCCCCACCCATTTATAACTGTTGTGTTGCTACTAGTTTTGTCACTACTGTTGTTATTAGTCCTACTATCAATGTTCATGTGTTGGTACACCGCAGAGTGCCTTGGCTGAAGTCCAATTACCTGCAGGCTTCACACACAGTATGGACTTGAACCACTTTCAGCAGCTGTTTGTTGTTGTGCCATGTGCAGAGCATCAAAGCACAGATTTTCACTGTGACAGTGTGATTTACAAGCTTTGCTTGCACCAACATTGCATGCTGTTCCTGGTGTTTAACATTTTGTATACTCAAACCAATTCACAAGACAATTTAAGAAAGCACTGATAACAGAGTCCAAGGCTATCATTGAGATAATCTACATTGTCAGTGCGACTCTATAACGGAAAAATAATCCAATCTATATCTTAGAAAGAACTGCCTGCAGAGTTCATGGAGTTGATGGAGTATAGGTTCCATGATAAAGCCAAGAGAAATGGCTGCTTTGTGGTTTCAGCAGCCGGCTTTGACAGCATACCGGCAGATTTGGGCGTCCTGTACACCATGCAACAGTTTCAGGCGCCTGCTGTCCCATCATCAGTCACATCTTTTCTGTCTTTCCAAATAGGAGATGCTGGCATGTGCGGTAAGCATTTCTGGTCCCATGGTGTTTGAGTGGTTTGACACACATGTCTTGAGTCAGTGCATGCATGTACATGATGCTTCTGTCTGAAAGTAATGTCACACTTTTGATCACAAGCAGTGCCTTGATGCCTTGCCCCTGTGTCAAAGGTGCAAAATTGACTATCTTTATGCCACTGTTTCAAGTTGCTGTTGCACCATCAATCACACGATTCCTTGAAGTCAAAGTCGGAATCGCCGGCAGTTATGGTGAATAGATGCGTGCTCACTAATCAAGCAACATGTTGGGCTGCTCATGCTAGGCCATGCACAGCTACAGCTGTCTGCGTTGAAAACGCAAAGTGGACATGATCCCGCAGCATGAAGCAGTGTGTGCCATCAGTCACGTATTCCCACTGATGGCATCATGCGCAGCGATGTCATTAGCAGGTCAATCTGCGTCATGGCAAACTGCCATACTGCTCATTATGCTCACAGTCAATGCACTCTCTGTAAAGCCTGCTCTTTGCACCATTTGTCAAGAGTACACTACAGCACTTGCTACAATGTGAGGCGATAATATAGCATGTACACCCTACTGTGTGCATTTCTTGCAGGGCATTTTCCCACATGGGAGTCTGCTGTCGGTGGGTTTGGAAGTGCAAAGGATTTCAGGCAGCTGCGCAAGAGCATATCAGCAGATCCAAACGCCCTGAGGCCCCCCAAGCCTGTGGGGCCCCGCCCCAGGTGGATCCCCCCTGGCAAATGGGACTCCTATGGTCATGGACATGTACTGCCATTCCCAGGTACCTTTGAGACAAAAATGCTGAAGATGTGAGACTTCCCTTTGCTGGTGTTTCGAGACTTGATTTGCAGTTACAACTGGCGTCAGTATCTGAGCTTGGCTGTTGGCAAAAGACTTCCCTGCTGTAATCCTACAGCTAATACATTGCGGCCAGTGTTAGCAATCATGTGCGCAAACTACAGCCATGAGTCACAGGAAATCCCGTAATGAGCCCAACGTGCAGGAAATTGATGGTCAAATGAGTGACAACTTTTGCTCTACTGCCCATTGCATTACCTTGATGGGCATCAGCCCTGACTTCAAGTCTGCTGCAGGCTCTGATGCGTCAGTGGTGAGGCGTACACAAGCTAGGCTACAGGCACAGCACAAGCCAACTGTACACTACAGCGCATACTTCACAGTCCCAACCCGCTTCATCTTCCTGCTGTTTGCCTTCTTTGGCAAATTGCTAGAAGCCCTAGCCCAATTCAGCTGGGGTCGGTGGCTGCTGCTGAGATTCCCTAGGGTTTTCTCTTATGGGCTGTTTAGTAGAGAGGGACCTACAGAGCAACAGATGGCTCAGACGCGGTTTGAGATGAGGTTCATTGGCCATGGCTATGCACAAGGTACGCTGTCCATCATACCGAGCAGAAAGCCCTGTGCTCATTCATGCACCACAGCATGCATGACATGTACTGTATCATAGTACAATACGTAACATGTGCTGTTTCAGTACTAGGCATGACACTCAGAAGTTTGTGGTCTTGTCTGGTGAGAAGTCTTGCCAGCCTTTGCCACGCTTCGTGAGCAGATCAGCGCAGGCATGGCTGACTGCTGTTTGGAGAGTCAAGCCTGAGTGCAGGAGCAAGGATTAGCCTTCTGGTTGCAGCGCTGAGCACGAAGACACAGTGGCCGAGCAGAGTGCTCATCAGCAGTCCTGGCTGCTTTGCGCCGTCAGATTCTCCAGCTCATAGGAGGAAACAGGAACATACTTGTCATATCACAAACATGTACAACTCACTCTTTGCAGCATTGGTAGACATGTGTTTTCTGATAGAGTCAAAAGCTTGTTTCATGTGCATGTGCATGCGCAGGTACACCATCAACGCCTAATGCAGAGCCTGATCAACATGTGCAAGTGAGTGTCAAGGGACCTGAGCCCGGCTACATTGCAACCCCTATCATCATGGTACAGACTGCACTGACGCTACAGCAGGAAAGAGAGAGGTGTCAGACAGCCATGGGTCAGGGAGGCGTTTACACAGCAGGTGCATTGTTTGAAGAGACAACCTTGATACAGCGCTTGAGCAAAGCTGGTGTCCTTTTCGAGGTGACGAAGAGGACGAATGGGAATGGGCAAGAGGCATAGGTCATCACAGGTGTAGAAGTTAGTACTGCCAAGTTTGTGAGGCAGCATCCCACAACATTTGATGAGGCCATGAAGAGCAAAACAGAGCATGCATCATCTGTTCAGCGGAAAGACATGGTAACTTGGTTCTTGTGCGATATATTGCAGTATATGCCTTGTGTATTGACTGCCTTTGTAGTGGTGTTTGCAAAGCCTACCATTTACAGCAACAAACACATGCTGGACTCTTCTAAGGGTAAGGCGCGTTGCCAGAGTGGGCGTTCTGTGACATGTGGTTCAGCTACTACTTTGTCAAATGAAGAGAAGCCTGACATTCAGCAGCTCTTCTTCTTTCTACCTTTCGATAGCATTGTAGACTCCTTACATCTTCACAGGAGTTGTCCCCAGGAGTTGTAACAGTGCATTGCATCGAGGCATGTGGTGTTTGCTCTCAGCTGTCACAACTACATCTTCAGACCGTACAATTTCAGAGCACGCAGGGTATGCATATGGCGCACTCAAAGCTGCTGCAGCAATGCATAGATCCTGATAACTCTAACTGAAAGACATGGCTAGCCACCAAAAAATGGCTTGCTTCTTGGAAGTCAACGTTGAGAATGTGCCAGTCCACTTAAATTATTGCATGTTGTTACAAATGCATTCCACAGGACAGTCTATGCCTATGAGGTATGTATATATAAATTTACAAGCGAATCAAATAACTCAGAAAGTATCTGCTGGTAACAGCATTGCTAGTATGTACTCCTATGACAGATGCATGCAACGACGCTGACACAGTGTGGCTACGCAGCAGTGCTCTTGGCTGAACACAATCCTATTAATGCCATCATAGCAAAAGCACCTGTGGCCCTCATGCAATGTCAGGTCAAATTCCATCTGCAGGAGCATGGTATCATGCTCTGACACCATGACAGAATGTGCATGTGCACCTGAAGGCCAATCAATCGCAAGATTTATGAATGGGGTTATGTCTGCTCTCCTGCCAGTCAGAATCCAAAACTTTAACATGCCAGTTTTGACCACTGACTTGACTATAAGCCAAAACGTAAGACTGGATCTCGACTCAGATGGCTGGACATCTGCGCACAGACAAATATCATGTGCACTGTCAAAGGATCTGCCATGGCTGCTCATGCAGCATGTATTCATCTCAGAGTGTGCTGTCAGGCTGGAAATGCAGCAGCTAAGGGATTAGCCTGTTTCTAAAACGCATTGCTGAGCTCAGAGTACAAAGTCACTGAAAAGACTCATTCAACTGCAAAAGCATGGTAATAAAAAAACGAGACAAAAAATCAGCAAACAAAGCTTTTATAGATTCCGAAACAGCAATATGGTGTCCCAACCTGCTCTTACCCTGAAATGAGTATGCTCAAGTTATCAAGTATTGTGTCTCTCGAAAGCGTCATGAAGAGGCATGCACACATCACATCGTTCAAATTGTATTGTGATCGCACTGACTGATGTGTCACTGATATGGGTCCAGTGGGATATACGGACTTTCATCAGGGCAGTAAATACCACCCCGGTTTCCAATCTCAACAGTACAGTATCGGTCTGCAAACTGCTCTGGCAGTGGCCAGCCTTGCTCTGGCGTGATCCACATACGCAACAAGTGCCTCTTGCGTTCTTCTTCCTGCACTCCTGCCAAGCTGTTGAGAACAAATGAAGGGTGTGCTGCAGACCCAGCCGTGCGTAGTGTAACACAATGAGCCTACAACTATGTACTAGACCGTGATTGTTTCATTATACGCGATCTGGCAAATCAGGTGCTGGCTGGCTGCATGTGCAACTTGGCATGTCATGCAAGCCTGACTATATTGTTGCTAGAGAATGTGGCATACGACCACAGCAAGCCTACATGAAGCATGTGTCATAAACATGCAGATCAATGTGCAGAAGACATGATCACTGCATTCACTCCTGGTCGTCAATGCCTCCAGATGGGCAGTGCATGCCCTTGTCAGCTGGACCACTATGTAGGCTCAGCACACATGCAGGAACAAACTATTTGCAGATATATATGTTTTAGCTGTCTGAGCTGAAGTACATGGCTGCTGGCTGTCACTGGTTGTAGCCTTATGGCGTACACAATGTATGTGTATGTGTATGCGTATGCGTATGTGTATGTGTATGTGTATGTGTATGTGTATGTGTATGTGTATGTGTATGTGTATGTGTATGTGTATGTGTATGTGTATGTGTATGTGTATGTGTATGTGTATGTGTAATGTGTATATGTTTCTTTCGCATTTGACAGCTCACCTGATAATCAGTGAAGCCTGAGCGGCAGTGGACAATGGAGTGATTATGCAGCAGCTGAATGTCACCAGGCTCAAGCTTCATGTCCATTCTCAGCTCATCCAGTCCTGCCAGTCTGTTGAACTCAGCAAAGGCAGCCAGCTGAGTTGGTGTGAGGCGAGGCACCCCCTCATGGCGTTGACACAGCTGGTAGTAGTTGTCAGCGTAGAAACAGCACAGGTGGCCCTGCGCAGTAGATGCAGGTTTGTGTCATGCAATGGCTGTTTGGTTTCCTGTCAGGCTAGCGTGGTATTAGCAGAGCTACTGGTGCAATAGATTCACAACATCATCCTTCAAGTCCTAGCTGTCACTCTTGGTCATGTGGTGCGCAGCCCTATCCATGTTGTGTGAGGTGCACAAATGACTAAAATCAGTCATTCAGTGCGTAGCGTACACACAACATGTGGTGCGCAGCCCTATCCATGTTGTGTGAGATGCACAGAATGACTAAAGCTATCAGTGATTCAATGCATAGCGTACACACAACATGGGTGGGGATATGCACCATATGATTGATTGTGTTAGCTAGCACTTGGTAAATGTGATAAATGTACGCTGTAAATGTAATACATGAGCGACGCTGTGTATGCTGGCAATTGACAGCTCTGTCAACACCATGCAAGAGACACAAGCAGTGCTAGCACTCTGCAAAGTCAAGCTTTGGTACACCAAAATGGAATTTGCACCAGCAAGCGAGGCAAAGTGCGCAGCACAAAAGCTTATGGAGTCATTGTCAGATTGGAATGCCATGACAACTCGGCAAGCCAACACTGAGAACTCAAAGCTGTGCTCAAATCAGGAGGAACAACGTCGGCCAACATGGAGGGAGTTTGTCTTTCTTGCCTCTTGCCTTTTTGCCTCACTTTTGAGGTGAAAGAAACATGCAGAATTGTACCTTATGATAGTTGAAGACTGGCAGCACAAAGTAAGGTTTCGTGCCTGCTGGAATCTCATTCTTGCGGTCCAGATAGCAATCCTCTAATAGCACCTGCAGCAGCATGTACATACATGTTATAGTATGATATATTATAGGATATATTTATATATATAGTCGTCGGTCTGGTTTCAGCCTATCCCATTTCTGCTGCCAAGATGCCGTGACTACTCTGATCTTGCAAAGGTAGACAATGTATGCGGGTGGAGAAGAAGTTACACAGACAAGCGATCCAACAGTGCAGTGGCTGTGTAATTCCACGGCTCATTCAGAGATCAATCTTCTGAGCTACAAGACAAGCGTATGAAAGCAGAGACTTTGCATGCATGCACACCTTCATCAACTAGCAATCTGCTTTTGCTGTTGCTGACCAATGAAATGCAGTAGATTCACAATCCAGACCTTGACATAGTCAGGGTGGCTTTCCAGGAGGCGGTTGTAGACGGAACCAGAGCTTGACCAGCTGGTGAGACCTCCCTCCTTAGCAGTGTTCAGACACAGCAGACCTGAAGGCAAGCAATGTTTGAGCTGCTGCATTGCATCGGCCTCGCTTCACTTCAGCTAGCAAATCTCATGTGAAGACATCGCTGCTCAGATGAACACAGGTGATGATGGGAAGGTCTTGGTGGACTAGCAGTGCCATGCCGGATGTTTCTTGGCAAGCTTCACAGGACAAAGATGGTAGCAGTGAATTGCATGCAACAGCTCTAGATCAGGCCAACAGTTCGCTATGCGCAAGAGACTCAGCCCAAGTCATGAACGTGAAAGATAAGATTGATAAGCTCACCAACAACATCAGCATCATCCACATGCCAAGGCTCAGCAGCATTGGTGGAGTAGACCCTATTGATGGGATTCTTGAGGCCATCTCCCTTGTGTATGTCCTGCACCACAGGCTCTGAGAAGCAAGAAGCGCTTGCCCACTGCATATGATTTCTCCCTAGTGCATGCAGACAGAAAAGTGACATACCATCTCACAGGTGAAATTGTGTTGCCTGCATATGAGCTTGTGGGCACTGCAATATCTGTGATACAAATGCAGCTGCGCACAGAAGTGGGTGATCTTCGTATGACATGCCTTGAGTCAAAGCTGTCTGCATGCATGTAGAATGGTGCAACAATTTGGAACCTTAAACAGACAGTGTCAAGTTGCAATGCAGGCACACTAGATTGCACTCACTCTGACATGGCCAATCAGGTGTGCTTTCTTGTTCTGAGGGACGATTTTGCCCCAGTAGGTCCCCAGACCCCAATATACAGTCGTACTCTCAGCAGCTGTGTACCGGTGCACGGGTACACCCTTCATGATTTGGAAGCCACGTCCATCAACAACCTCCTTGGTGAATTGCTTGAGCTTGGGTCCAAGCGTGGGAAGTCGGAAGTCTTGTTGAGTGACATCCTGTACAGCGTCACTGGAAGCAAATCAGTACGGACTCCGCACAACACAGCAACAGACCACAATGATGCAGTCTAGCTATCTAAAGTTCAAGCTTACCGTCAAGGCAAGCCCCTTCTGTTGCACGTGCAACAGAGCGGCGTCGATCTCGGCTACGTCGGTCGGGGACAAGACGTAACACCAGTCCTCTGGTGTGGCATTTTGCTGTGAGGCAGTCCACACTGAAGGGTGCTGCACCGGCAAAGGCTGCTGAACAGTCATATCTGAGCGGTGTGTGTTGAAGTGGTTGATCGAGCTAAAAAACAGATGCAGTTGTCTACTAGACTGTGTGCAATGGCCTCTTACGCACGGCACTGGCGGAATGTAAGCGTGCTAGCTCCCGCACAGTGACTCCTACATCACGCTGTTACTGAGCCGGAGCTTACGGAACCCTGCATGCAGTCGGTCATGGTGGCAGCTTGTTCCTGATCACTCAAACCCGGAATGCTCACGACACTCGCTCACGGTGTTGAGACTCTGATCAGGACTGAAACTCCGAAACTTGCGTGAGCATTCCGGAAATCTGACTCTGTTTTGTCAGCCGGGATTCTCGGCATTTATCGCCATCAGCAAATGTGCATGGCACAGGGGTCAAAAATATCCTGCATCGTAGTAGACTTTGAAAAGTTTTCCAGGTTCTGAAGAAGCCAGAGAGGAGTTGCAAAGTTGCTATCCACATCAGACATGTCGCCTCCACCACCAAACGTGGGTCCTCGGCAATTCCTGGAGACCCTTGGTTGCGGCAAGGTCCAACACGATACAGGTAAGCGGAGAGCGCAGCCCTGTTTAGTGTGATGTGCTTATGCTGTTATGGTTGTTCTATCGGTGGTCTCACTCGCTTGCACTACTGCCCAGGCTGCCTTTTCCTTGAGCATCTATCGGGTGTGCAAGGGGTCCTGCGGTCTTGGAACGAGCCTGAGTACATATGCAATACGGGGTTATGTCACTCGGTGTACGGCACCGAGCTCTTTCAGGTAACAATAACGTGATTCTACCGCCGGTCTGCGCGACGTCCGTGCTTGGGCACCCCTGTGTTGATGCCGGTTCGATGACGGGTGCTCGCAATGTCCCGTGCTCTGTCCGCGGGCGATGTAGGCATACGTTTACCTGTTTGCTTAGCTCTTCATAGCCCCACCAGCTCTATCATATCTCAACATCAGCTAAGAGCACGTGGTTGCTTGAATGAGTGTGACCACTCTTTGCACCTTATCCCTCTCCCAAATCATTGCCTAAACCCCTGAGGCAACTTCACAGGACTACTCTGTCTCCTTCAGTCGCCGGCGTGACATCCAAGCACTCATCGGTGACCAGGCAGAGTTTTTGGTACACACCTTCTGTGTCATGGACTTACTTTCCCTAGATGTGACAATGGACGCACCCTCAGGCAAGCACCAAGTGATGGCAAGGAAGCA
>JAABUU010006045.1_pt1 | contig 13169 bp, 12 predicted proteins | sample 5559301 | NCBI WGS metagenome assembly JAABUU01 (sample SAMN10711884, study PRJNA513360) | rock metagenome | isolation source: Antarctica rocks | place: Antarctica: Victoria Land, Richard Nunatak white
GTAGCTGCTTGTATGGGGTTTTTGGTGTCAAGCCGTTTTGAGCGATGGGTGCGACAGCGAGTTTGGCGCTTTTCATTGCCCAAGGCGTGCTCGCCAACCGCTTTACGGCCCGTCGGCATCGGCCTGATTTCCGTTACGTGACGCATTGCAGTAGCTTCGGCAGCCAACGGGTCTTGTCCGTCGCCACAGCTCGTGATGCTTCGTCGATCCTTCTGGGCATGCTGGTTCCTGATCGGCGCCCTCGTTCGCCCATGGCCTGAGGCTCATGAGGGTGTGACGCAGTCGAACAGCAATCCGAGGGGAGCCCGCCCGTGCGCGCGAACCTCGCGCCGCAACCTTGTATTCGGTTGACCCCGGTTCGGGGTCTGGACCATGAAGCAGTCATTCGCTTCAGCGGCGTGGCTCCGAGGCGGCGGGCCCATTCTCAATGCGGCTGTGTCAGCCATGCAGCTACGCGGGTTGCCGCCACCTCGGATCGTTATCGGTGGCCCGTCATGCCATCATGGCGGGCACCGAATTCTGTCTGGTAGTGCTCATTGTTGTGGGTCCATCAGGCGGGTTGGCGCAGCACGACCCCCTGCGGAACCTCGCCAAAGGTGACCATGCGCTACAGCGCGATGAGCAGCTTGCGGGCGAGGGCGACGATCATCTTCGTCTTCCGTGCGCCCCGGACGCCCTCGGTGCGGCCTTGGAACCACTGAGCCAAAGCGCTGTCTTTCTGGAATAGCAGGAAGCGCCAGGCGAGCTGGATCAGACCCCGGCGCACACGGGCGTTGCCTGATTTGGCAAGCCCTTTCTCCCGTCGCTTGGAGCCGCTTTCATCGGGCGAACCGGTGAGACCGGCGTAGCGTGCGACCGCCCGGCGGTCGCGCAGGTTACGGGAGGGCACTTCCTGCACAAGCATGTCCGCCGTCTCGACGCCGACCCCGACCACGCTGGCCAGTAGCCGCACCATCGCACTCGGCCCGCTCGGCGGCGCCTGCGGCGTTGTTGCACGGATCGGGTGTTGGTGGCGTAGCCAGGGCCATGTAGGAGAGCGGCCCCTTCCTGATTGCTGGGTGTTCGTCGTGCCATTCAAAGCCAACGCTGATCGCCGCCGTCACATCCCCAGGCAGAGGCACAAGGTGACGAACTGGGGCGAGTATGACGCTAGCCTGCGCCAGCGCCGCAGTTTGACGGTCTGGTTTACCAACGAGGCGATCGCAGCCTGGGCGGTCGAACCGCGGGCAACCCGGGGTGGGCAGCCCATCTACTCGGTCCTGGCTATCCTGACGGCGCTGACGCTCAGGGCGGTGTTCCGGCTTGCTCTGCGCCAAACGGAGGGGCTGATCGGCTCCATCCTGCACCTGCTCGGGCTTGATCTGTCTGTTCCGGACCACTCCACCTTGAGCCGCCGAGCGGAGACGCTGGACGTGCCGCGGCCAAGGCCCGGGATGGATGGCGAACCTGTGCATCTACTGGTGGACAGCACGGGCCTGAAGCTGTGCGGCGCGGGCGAATGGCTGGGGGAGAAGCACGGCACCAAGGTGCGCCGGTCATGGCGAAAGCTGCACCTGGGCGTGGACGCCGGCACCGGCCAGATCTTCGCCTCCTTGCTGACCGGCCATGACGCCGATGATGGCGCCCAAGTCGGCCCCTTGCTGGATCAGATCACGGGCCCGATCGCGTCGTTCACCGGCGATGGCGCGTATGATCAGGACGCGGTCACAGCCAGCGTCGCCGAGCGCCATCTTGAGGCGGCCATTGTCGTGCCGCCGCGCTCGACCGCGGTGCCGAGCGACACGGCCGGGACCGCACCCACACAGCGCGACCGCCACCTCCAGCACATCGCCGGGCACGGCCGCATGGCCTGGCAGAAAGCCTCCGGCTACAACAAGCGAGCCCGGGTCGAGACGGCGGTGGCGCGCTTCAAGCAGGTGATCGGCGACAGGCTGCGCTCGCGTAAGGACAAGCGACGCGCGACCGAGGTGGCGGTCGCTGTGCGTGCCCTGAACCGCATGCTGGACCTTGGACGCCCGAACTTCGTCCGCGTCGCCTGAACGAAAAACAGGGTAAGGGTTATTGCGTCCGCTCTATCGGTCCGTGCAACAACGCCCATAGCGCAATAGGACCCGCCCTGGTTCGTCTCGCTTGCCGGTTGGTCGCCGACGAGACCCTCCAGCGCGCCGGCCCAGGCCTCAGCATTGTCCTGAGGCGCCCAGCCGAGCATCTGCCGCGCATCATTGCGCCACCATGTCATGCGCGTGTTGTTTGACGCCCCCCAGACCACGCTGTGGCCCACCTTCTCGGCCGTAGCGGCACGAACCACCAAATCGATCAGGTCCGGATAGGACAGCCAGGTTGCCAGCATGCGGGCATCGGTCGGCTCGGCGCGGGCGGAGCCGATGCGGAGCGAAACGGTCTCGATCCCGTGCTTGTCCCAGTAGAGCTGCGCCATCATCTCACCGTAGACCTTTGAAAGTCTGTAATAGCCGTCGGGCCTGAAGGCGCAATCTCCATCCAGCACGGCGGATCGGGAGTGAAAGCCGATTGTGTGATTGGAGCTGGCGAAGACCATTCGCGCGCCCTCTCGCCTTGCCGCCTCGAACGCATGATACAGACCGCGAATATTTGGACCGTAAACATCCTCGAACGGCTGCTCCACGCTGATACCGCCGAAATGTAGCACCGTGCCACAGCCCTCGACCATCCGGAGAATGGCAGGGCCGTCTGCCAGATCTGCGCGGATGAAGCTGGCATTCGGTGGCAAGGGTTCCGCGAACGGCCGGATATCGGTCAGCCGCAGTGTCCAACCGAGCGACCCTACCGCAGGGCCAATACAGTCCCGAGCGTGCCGGAAGCGCCGGTAAGCAACACCGGCTTTTGGGTTGGATCGGGCATGAATCATCTTTCTCATGAAGACAGAAAGCCAAGCGGGTATGGCTTACACCGGACCCGTCGCCGCCAGTTTCAACATAGCCGGTGCGGGGCGCTTGACCAACACGGTTACAATTACCGTCGCCACGAGCGCAATGCCGGCGGCAAGCAGGAATGCGGCGTCATAGCCGCCGATATACTTAACCGCAAAACCGGTGACGGCCGGGGAAAGTATTCCGGACAGATTGGCGAGAAAGTGCACGAAGCCGCCCGTTCCGCCGACCCGGTTGCTTGGCACTACTTCCGAGATCGAAGCCCACACCGCCTGCGTGCCGACCGTCAACATTAGCAGCGCTGCAGAGAGCAGGAACACAGCCTGAGTGATGCTGTTGACGAATAGCAGTGCCACTAGGCAAGCGGCCACCAACGTAGTCGGGATGGTGATGAAAATCTTGCGCGCCGCAAGCTTGTTGGTGGCTTTGCGGTAAACCTTATCTGCCAGCCAGCCACCGCCAATATAGCCGACGAAACCACCTATCCAAGGTATCATCGCGGCCACCGCCATCTGCTTCATATCCACGCCCATGCTGTCATGCAGATAGGTCGGCATCCATGAGATGAAGATGTAGAGCGTGTAGTTAATGCCGAACAGCGCCACACCGAGCGCGATTACGGCAGGGCGTCTCAGGCAGGCGAGCAGCGGCGTATTCTCATCGACGAGGGTCGCCCCGGTGACGCCGGTCTGGCCAGCACGAATGAAGTCAGCCTCCACCTTGCCGACGAAGCGACTCTGGTCCGGGTGGTCGTTCACAAAGATGATCCAGAGTACCGCCCAAATCAGCCCCAGCGCCGTCAGCGTCATGAATGCGACACGCCAGCCGAAGGTCGCAGCGGCGAGCACTACCAACGGCGCCGCGATTGCGCTTCCGAAGGTTTGGCCGGAGAAGGTGAAGCCAACTGCCCGAGCGGCTTCTTGGCGGGGAAACCAGCTGGCGCAGGTGCGGTTCGTGGTGGAGGACATCGGGCCCTCAGCAAAGCCGAACAGCACGCGGACAACTAGAAGCTGCCAGAACCCGGTCACCACTCCCGTCAAGCCACAGAAGATGGACCAGGCGATCCCGGCCACGGCATACGTGCGACGTGGTCCGGCCCGGTCGGAAAAATACCCGCCGATGAACGAAAACAGCGCGTAGCCCATGAAGAACGTGCTGAACACGATACCCATAGCGGCGGCATCCAGACCGAGGTCGTGCTGGATGTAGGGGGCGAGAATGCCTATGGCTGCGCGATCCATGAAATTGATGGTTCCCGCGAAGAACAGTAAAATTGCAACAACGAATCGATAATTCTTTAACAATACGAACGTCTCCCAGTCGCAAGTCACCGCTTAACCAAATACTAAGACGGTCATGTTACTATTTTATTTGGAATTCTGCATCCAACGCATCGCTACCACACGAGCAGATACCGTTTCAGAAACTACATAAAACCGAAACTTAAACGATCGCAACCTATGCACAGCCTTCTTCTTGAACGTGCTTTCATTAGAGCAGCTGGGTATTTCGCAGGTCAATAGCTGATAAGTCCGGAAGTTCCTTCAGGATCGGAGTTTCCACGATCAGGCCTCTTCAAGTAGAGGAGGGGTGTAAACGAACTGCCTTAATTGGCTTAGTCCTTTGACTAGCAGGCGCTATTTGAACGTTTGCCGAAGTTCAGCGACATCGGCGGCGGTCAGCATCCGCACCGGGGCGCCCCGGAGTGTCACCAGCAGCTTGGCCGTTTCCTCGAGCTCCTCCGCGGCATAAACCGTTGTCGTCAAATCCTTTCCGCTCACGATCGGACCGTGATTTGCCAGCAGCACTGCGCTGTAGCGACCGCCGAGCTCTTCGATCAGCTTACCGCCGGACGGGTCGCCAGGTCGGAAGTACCGTATCAGCCTCACGCGCCCGACGCGCATGACGACATAGGGCGTGAGGGGGGGGACACAGTCCTCCGGATCAAGGTCCGCAAGGCAGGACAGCGCCGTCGCGTAGGTTGAATGGAGGTGCACGACGGCACCCGTGCCCGGCCTTGTGTCGTAGAACGCCCGGTGCAGGAACACTTCCTTCGAAGGCTTGTCGCCGGAGACGTGGTTGCCCGCGTCGTCCAGCTTACTAATGCGCACCGGCTCGAGTGTTCCAAGACAGCTGTTGGTCGGGGTGATCAGCCATCCGTCCTCAAGCCGCGCGCTGATGTTGCCGGCCGAACCGACCGAATAGCCCCGCTCGAACAACGACCTCGATAGGCGCGTCATCTCGTCACGAAGCTGGCTTTCGTTCATGCCACACCCTCTATTCGGGCCAAGGCTTTTTCAAAGAAGTCTGCGGCACCAAAATTTCCAGATTTGAGCGCGAGGCCAAGCGTGGGCGGCCCCTCCGCCACCAACACCGGCACACCCGGATTGATCTCTTGACCCACCTGCAAGGCACCAAGGTCAAGCGCACCGATCACCGCACCAGAAGTCTCACCGCCTGCCACGACGAAGCGGCGCACGCCAAGTTGGACCAAGGTAACAGCGACGGCGCCAAACAGACCTTCCAGAGCCTCGGAGACCCGCTCCCGCCCATACGTTCTTTGGGCCGCCGCCACGGCCTCCGGGTCGCTCGACGAATAGAGCAGCGGGGCGTTGCCCGTGTTCGCCAAAGCGAACGCGACCAATTCGTCGTGCAGCTGATTACCCGCCATAACCGCGTCGACCGGGACCAACCGAACAGGGTGACGCTGCGCATGATAGGCGATCTGCCCACTTGTGGCGCGCGAACAGCTACCCGCCAAGATCGCCTCCGGCCCGGTCACCGCGGGTACCGACGCGACGCCGCCGGTTGCGGAGCCGGACGTAATGAAATTGTGGGGAAGGCCGCGTGCGATTCCGGACCCGCCGGTGACCAGCACTGCCGCGGCAACGGCACGGCCCAACGTCACCAAATCCTGGTCATCGATTGCATCGGCCACGACAAAGGTTTCGCCACGCGCCACGGCCTGCGTCAACGCGCGGATCACGGCGTCCGGCCCGCGCGCGACGACGGGGTGGGCGACATGCCCCACCACCGCTACGCGGGTCTGTGCCTTCAGCACCCGGCGGATATCCGGGTCCGTCATGGGCGTGAGCGGGTGCTTCTCCATGCCGGATTCGCTCAACAGGCGGTCAGCGACGAACAGATGCCCCTGGTAGACCGTGCGGCCCGCGCCTGGGAAGGCCGGGCACACCACCACGCCGGAGACACCCAACGCCTCGGCCAGCGCCTCGCCAACCGGACCGATATTGCCTGCCGGCGTGGAGTCGAAGGTTGAGCAATATTTGAACACGAACTGCCGGGCACCTTGGGCGCGCAGCCAGGCGAGCGCTGCCAAGGATTGCTGCACCGCCTCGGCGGGTGAGTTGGAGCGGCTTTTCAGCGACACCACGCCCGCCTCCACGTCAGGGGCCGCTGGCGTGGTCGGCACGAACAGGTATTGCGTCGTGCGCAGGCCGCCTTCGTCTTCCAATCCCTGAGCAAGGGTGTTGGCGATGTCACTGGCGCCGGTGAAATCGTCCGCGATGACGCCGAGCAACATAGATCAGGTCCCAGATCCGACGCGGCCCTCTACCAGGCCCCGCATTCTTTCTACCGCCGCGTCGGGCGCTGTCAGAACAGGAACACTCACAACTTTGCGCACGGCTGCCGCTGCTTTAGAGGTAGAGAAGTGCGCCAGCATGATGGCGTCGCATTCGGCAAGTTCCGGCGCACGCGCCGCCACCAGTTGGTTGTGCGATTCCGGATCACCCTTCTTCATCAGGTCGATTGCGTCCGCGATCAGTACGGTGGTCAGATGGGCCGGCTTGCCGCTCTCGGCGACGAACTCGTCGAATTCGTCGGTCATGGTACGAATGGACGGTGCGAAGGTTGCAAGCATGCCGATCCGCTCACCCTGTGCGAGCGCCGCGCGGAACATCGCCTCGTTCGGCTTCAGTACCGGGATCGGCACTGCCTCGATCAGACGGTCGATCGCGGGGCCGAAGGCCGAGCAGGTGATCAGGATCCCGTCCGCGCCCATGTTCTTCCCGTACATGCCGAATTCGACGAAGCGCTGAATCAGCGCCTCGGACAGGTCTGGCTCTCGTGCGCGGTCGAGGGATAAGCCGTCATCGAGCAGGTTGACGATTTCAGCGTCTGGCCACCGTTCGGCGAATGCGGCCTGGATCGGCTGCATGGCAACGGGAGTTGCGTGAAGGAGGACGATCCTAGGTGCCATGATGGTTCCTCGATGCTTTGGTGGCGAGGCTTCTCGAACCGAAGCCGAGAGACAAGGCCGCGGCATTCAGCCCATCGTTCTGCAAGCCCTTTCAGGGAAAGCATAGATGAGTTGTTACGGCGGTCAACGTGTAACTCGGAGCCATCCTTAAGATCGTGGCGGCGCCGTGCTACCGCGAATGATGAGCTCGGCATCTAGCTCCGTCACACGCAAGGCGGGTCGGCCTGCCATCCGCGCCAGCAGGTGGTCGGCGGCGGCGGCGCCGATCTCGGCCGATGGCATCCGCACCGTCGTGAGGCTGGGACGCAGGAAGGCGGCATAGTCAGAATCGTTGAAGCCAACCACCGATAACTCGTGCGGTGTCTCGAGCCCACGCGCTTCCGCCTCAATCATCGCACCGAAGGCGAGCTGGTCCGTGCCGCAGAGGATTGCCGTCGGTCGCTGCCCGCTGGCCGACAGGATTTGTCGGAGCGCGTCGCGGCCGTCCCGGATGCCGTGGGAGACCTGCACGTCGTGTTCCGGGCGGATCGTGAGCGACCGGTGCGCCAACGCCTGCACGATGCCGTCCACGCGACCGCTGCTGCGGTCGTTATCATGGCGTATCCCGGTGATCACGGCGAAGCGGCGGTGCCCTAGATCCAGCAGGTAATTCGTGGCGCGGCCCATCGCGGCAGCATTGTCAAAGCCCACGCAGGCGCGTTCCCGCGACAGGGTAAAGGTTTGCAGCGTCGGGACACCTTGGCGGGCGATGCGGGCGAGCAGTTCCGGCCGATGCATGTCACCGACCAGCATGAGCCCGTCAATACCGCGCTCCAAGAGGAACGTTGCTTCCAGCAATTCGCGGTCGAGCTCATATCCCGCATTGGTGACTACGAGCGTGTATCCCGCACGTCGGATCCGTTCCTGGAAGGTCGACAAGGTACGCAGGAAGCCTTCGTTCTCGATGTTCGGCACGACGGCCCCGACAGCCATGAAGCGGCGCAGCGACAAAGCCCGGGCAGCCCCATTGGCTACAAATCCGAGAGCGTCCGCGGCCTTCAGCACCGCCGCGCGCTTATTCGGTCGCACAGAGGCGGTTCCGTTCAGCACGCGCGACACGGTTGCGGCAGATACGCCCGCCTGCAGGGCAACGTCATGAGCCGTGATGAAACGTCCTCGCTCCTGCTCGTCCTGCACACTTGCCTTGGGAATCGGAGTCACCATCGCTCTTTGAGCGCCGAGCTCTCGACTACCCGCCGGCCCTCGCGCAAAACAAGTTGACGCTGCGGACAACCTATGATTTTTGCAAGCGCTTTCATAGTAAGAGCAGTTACCCGTGCGGTTGCCTGCCACTAAGCACCCGGAACGCCGGTATGAAGGAGGGGACGTCAATGACCGACGGGAAGCAGGTCCTCGATACACAGGTGGCGACCCGGGAGCCGGCGGGCCTCTCTGGTCCGGTTCTGGACAGCAATGCGGTGACGACCCTCGCCGCTGCGCAGGCACCCGGCATCACCTCGCCCCAGGCTCTGGTGACGAGCGTCCAGCGAAGCACGAACGCCACACCGTATGGGTTTCGTGACCTGCTTGCCCTCGACGATTTCGAGCGCCATGCCAAGCGGCATCTGCCGCCGATGGTCTATCAATACGTCGTCGGGGCGGTAGAAACGGCGACGTCCCTGCGCGCCAATCGCGCCGCCTACACGCGGTGGTCATTTCTGCCGCGGCGCATGGTGGACACGTCCGCCCGCAGTGCCGCCACGACCCTGTTCGGCAAGACCTATAGTGTGCCGTTCGGCATAGCACCGCTCGGCGGCGCGGCGTTCGTGGCCTATCGTGGCGACCTGCGCCTGGCAGAGGCTGCGCGGCAGATAAACATGCCGATGATCCTCAGCGCATCCTCCCTCATCAAGCTCGAGGACGTCTTCGCCCAGAATCCCGACGCATGGTTCCAGGCCTACCTGCCCGGCGATCAGTTGCGCATCGACTGCTTGGTGGACCGCGTCGCGGCGACCGGGTTCGGCACGCTGGTGGTCACCGCCGATACGCCCGTGCTGGGCAACCGCGAGCATAATACCCGCAGTGGCTTCAGCATGCCGATCCGCGTCACGCCAAAGGTTGTTTGGCAAAGCGCCACACATCCGCGCTGGCTGCTCGGCACGGTTGCGCAAACCTTTTATCGCCATGGGCAGCCGCATTTCGAAAACATGGAGGCCGAGCGCGGGCCGCCCATGCTGTCGCGCAACGCGCTCAGGAACACGACGGCGCGTGACAAGCTGTCCTGGACCAACCTCGAGGCGATCCGACGGCGTTGGAAAGGTACGCTGCTGGTGAAGGGCTTGACCGCACCGGCCGACGTGCCGATCGCGCGGGACTCCGGCGTCGATGGTGTCATCTTGTCGAACCACGGCGGACGCCAGCTCGATTACGACGTGCCCCCGCTCGACGTGCTACCGGAGATCGCGGCCCATAAGGGTGGCATGATGGTGATCGTCGATAGCGGGATCCGACGTGGCACGGACGTGCTCAAAGCCCTGGCGCTCGGGGCGGACTTCGTCTTCCTGGGGCGGCCCTTTCTGTTTGCAGCCGCAATCGGGGGGACATCAGGTGTCGCGCACGCCGCACGCATCCTCAAGGAAGAGGTCGAGCGGGATATGGCGCTGCTCGGGGTGAACCAACTGTCGCAACTGACGCCGGACCTACTACGGCCTATGCCGAGCCCTGTTTGATAATGCCAGAGAGAGAACCAGATCGATGAACGTGCGCTCCGGCGATAAAATCCTTCACTTGAAATGCGCTCTGGTGGTGAAGGGGGCGTTCGACGCCTCGCTGGTCCCGGCATTCGAGGCTAGTTCGGGCTACAAGCTCGATATAGATTGGGCACCCACCACGGTGATCATGGCGAAGCTCGCGGGGGGCGCCTCCGCAGACGCGGTGCTGATCGTGGCCGACTCAGTGGATGAACTGATCGGCCAGGGCCGGGTAGATGGCAGCACAAAGCGTATCATCTTGCGCTCGCGAATTGGAGTCGCCGTCGCAAAAGGCGCGCCACATCCGGATATCTCCAACCTGGATGCGTTCAAGCGCGCAATGACGGGAGCACGTTCGGTTGCCTACTCCCGCGGCGGACAGAGCGGCGTGCATTTCGCGCCCATGCTGCAGCGTATCGGCATCGCGGACGCCGTGAACGCAAAGGCGACCATCATCCCCGCCGGCTTCACCGCGGAGAAGCTGGTTACTGGCGAGGCGGATATTGCGATCCAACAACTGAGCGAGCTGGCTGTCGTGCCAGATATCGAAATCGTGGGCCCGCTGCCGGACGTGGTGCAGAAGGTAACGACCTTCGCCGCCGCCGTGATGACCGGATCAGCTCACGCCGAAGTGGCGATGCAGTTCGTTGCTTCCTTGAGCACGGAGGCAGCTTTCGCCGCGTATGAAGCTACAAGGCTCGACCCGGCCCGTGACTGAGACCGCTTACCAAACAGTCCTGGAAGATGGCGGACATCTCGATTGTTACCCCGGCCGCTACGGGGTGAGGCGCCCGACACGATCAACGTAAAGAGGCTGGCCATGCTGAAGCTGAGCGCGAACCTGAAATGGCTGTTCACGGAAGTGCCGTTGCTCGACAGGTTCGCGGCCGCCGCGCGGGCCGGGTTCCAGGGCGTGGAGTATCCCACGCCTTACGAGCAGCCGGCCGCTACGCTGAAGGGCCGTCTGGACGATAATGGACTGCGAATGGTCCTGATCAATACGCCGGCCGGCGAAAAGGCCCGTGGCGAACAATCGGGCCTCGCCTGCATACCGGATCGGCGTGAGGCCTTCCGCGACGACGTACGTAAGAGCCTCGACTACGCAGCGGGCCTCGACTGCAAGCTGGTGCACCTGCAGGCTGGAATCCTGCCGGGCGACGTCAGCCGCGATCGTGGCTGGGCAACCTACCTCACCAACGTCGTATGGGCGGCGGAGCTGGCCAGTGCGGCGGGCATTTGTCTGGCCTTGGAGCCGATCAATCAGATTGACATCCCCGGCTTCATATTGCGCACGCAAGAGGAAGGGGCTGCGATCGTGGAAGCGATCGGCCGTGACAAGATCGGCCTGCAATTCGACATCTATCACTGCCAGGTGGAGCAGGGCAGCGTGAGCCGACGCATGCAGGCATTGATGCCGATTATTGCCCACATCCAGGTCGCTGACTCGCCCGGCCGGAACGAGCCGGGCACGGGCGAGATCGCCTGGGACCACCTGTTCCGTCTTATCGAACACCTGGGCTACGACGGTTGGATTGGCTGCGAATACACGCCGGCGCACGATTCCGCCGAGGGGCTCACCTGGCGCGACCGGTTCGGCTTGCCGCACAGGACCTGGTCCTAGCGGATGGCTGTTTCGGCGCCGATATCCGACGGGAGTGTCCAAAGATTGGGGATGCGGACGGGAGCGATATGCCCCGCCGGGCCATTGCCGGCCGGGAGATCACGGATGGGATTGATTCTGCAGCTGGTCGAAACGCGCGCAGACAGCAAAACGCACAGCGTCGAGGTGCTGGAGATCAGCCGGCCCAGCGACCTTCGCGACATCGCCAGTCTGGGGCTGACGCTGCCCGAGGCCAAGCAGCTGCTGGCCCGCGTCCAGCAAGCGGTGGTTGCCACGCAGGCCCGTGACCATGCGGCACTACGGCCGGAGTGCACGAACTGTGGCGGGAGGTGCCACGTCAAGGACTGCCGGTCTCATCAGGTCGCGACGCTGTTCGGCGCGGTAGCGATACGGCTACCCCGGTTCCGCTGCCCGGGCTGCGGTCGCAGCGAGGCGGGCGTCGGCTGGCCCGCGCACTGCCGCTCGACCCCGGAGCTGGATCGGCTGCACGCGCACCTGTCCGCCCTCATGACCTACCGTGTCGCCGCTGGCGTGCTGGCCCACCTGCTGCCGGTCGCGGCCGGGACGAGCCACGAGACCCTGCGCAGCCACACGCTGAAGGCCGGCGAGCACCTGCGCCATGCCGCCATGGTCGAGCCGGCGGTGGCGCCGCCACCAGCGCCGGCGATCGCCATCAGCTTGGATGCGACCTTCCTCCGCAGCTGCCACGAGGGCGAACGGCACCTGGAGGTGCGCGTCGGCAACGTCGAGACGCCCGAGGGCGGCCGGCAGGTGTTCGGCGCTGTTGCAAAGGCCGGCACCGACATCACGGCGCTGATCCGGCGAACTCTCGAGACCATGGGCTGGACCGGCGACACGGCGCTGACCGCGTTCACCGACGGCTGCCCCAGCATGCGCTCCGTTCTGGCCGATGCCGGCGTGACAGGTCTGCCCATTCTTGACTGGTTCCGTGCGACCTGAGGGTTGGCGGGGTTCACACCGCCCCGGTGACCCGCAAGGTTCAATGATGGAGTGTCCCGTGAGGGAACCTTGTCCACCCAAGTGCTGCTACCCGGACATGCGAAGGAGCAATCCGACGTGTGAAGCTCCGGGGACAACGGCCACAATCCGGGAGCACCGATCCGGAGGCGGCCCAGCAGAGGATGGTAGGCTGAACGCAAGTGAACGTCTGTGGTTAAGGTCCGTCATCCAGAACCGGCCAAAGGTGCTGACAGGCCGGCGCCAAAATGGCATGCGGGTCGGCTCGTCGAGTGGAACCCTCGACGACGGTGGCAACACGACCCGCCGGACTATAGGACGCAGCCGCCCCATCCGCATTTCCATGTTGGACAACAGGGTAAGCCCTACCCGCCCCGCCGCGAGGCGGTATCCCGACCGCAAGGAAGGGCATGGCGGAGGGGGTAGAGGAACGGCGGAGCAAGCGAAGGCCGCCCTGTAATGGGGCGGATAGGGCCTCGGCGACGAGGGGATACCCGGCCCGAAAGGGCGCAGACTTCCGTCATGGTCTCAACGGCTGGGAAGCCTTGGATCGTTTGGGATTGCTGGAGACGTTAGGAGCCTGTTACGAGATTGCCGGCGTACGGGTGATTGACGGGTGGGAGAAGTGCGGAATGAGGCGTGAGGCCGCCTTATGCGGCTCTCTGCATCCTTTTCGCGGCTCGTTCTGTGGCCTTTTCCATGCGGCGGACAGA
>JAABUU010006048.1_pt1 | contig 13165 bp, 18 predicted proteins | sample 5559301 | NCBI WGS metagenome assembly JAABUU01 (sample SAMN10711884, study PRJNA513360) | rock metagenome | isolation source: Antarctica rocks | place: Antarctica: Victoria Land, Richard Nunatak white
GGTCAACACCAGAAGGCCACTGCCTGAGTGAGCAGTGACTAGGGGCCATATAATACCTGTGAGGCCTCCACAGCTAGGTTCAGTGCTTCCCTTTGTCTGCCGCAAGCCATGTGGACGACGGCAGCATTGTTCAGCAGCCTAGAAGGTACTTTGGCGGCCCCTGATGAATGCCCATTCTCCTGAGGTGCGCCCTGTGCAAGCTGTCTGTGTAGCTCCAGGCTCTTCTTGTATGCCTTCAAAGCACCTGAGCAACAGTCACAAGTCTTCACCACATAGTCATATCAATTTAAGAAGGAAGCTAGTGAGTGACGGTCATCTGAAAGCCTGAAAGTGTACTGTTGACACCGCAGACCAAGCTGAGGTGGATTGGCAGCATTTGCAGTGGCAATGCCTGGCGCAGGATGTACATCGATTGCTGATGCAGCGTGAAATAGGGAGCTTTGCGGCTGCTGCACAGATCCAACTGCATGGTTGATGTTTGGAGGCAGAGAGAAGAGCAACACACTGAACGGCACCAGTGTCAAGGCACACCCAACAGCATGCAACTGCATCTGGATCCATTGTTCACAAAGTGTCGGAAACAACGTCTGCATCTGAGGATATGGTAGAGCAACACAATGTTGTTGAAGCAGTGCTTATGAGGCGCTGAAGGCAGTGTTGGTACGGAACAAGTGATAGGGCTAACAGGAAGCTGCCAAGGCCAAAGCGCAAACAGGGGACCACTAAGAATGAGAAGGCCGCAAAAGGGTTGTGATATGACCTGAAGGGTCTGTGGCAGCCAGCAGCTCTCCCAGCATCTCCCAGACCTCAGGATCTTTGTCACTCCTGCTTGCTGCGTCCTTGAAGTGGCTTACCGCCTTGTGTGCTTTGCCCGGGTTGTGAGGGTACAGGTTCCCCAAGATCTGCATGCAACAACCCACAAAATCTAGGCTTAGCTGTCCAGAGCTTGTTACAGAGTGGTTTTGTGGTGTTGAAGGAATCCTGCAATCCTCTTTAGCAATGCTGCAAGCAGCAACTGCAGTATTTGCACAGCAGACATACATGTTTGTGAGTACCCCTACCTGCGTACCCCAGCTTTGTATCGCATATGATGCTACTCAAGCCAAGCTTGGTGGTGAGTCCTGACTTAAATGAAGCTACCACAGGTGCTCTCACACTTGCAGTCACATGTGGAAGCTGGTGTACCTTGAGTGCATCCATCCAGCCAGAAACATCTTGCAGGGTGCTCTCCAGCAGACTGATGGCATTTGTATGCTCGTTACGGATCAGGTCTATCTGGGCCAGTCCTAGCTTGGCTAATGGCAGGCTGCTGTCCAAAGAGTGGGCCTGAAGGAACAGCCAAGCTGAAGATACTATCTACAGCATAATGCACTGCATTGTCTGACGATGCAAGGGATGTGCAGACAATGCATTGCTGCATGCAGAGATGCCTTGGTTGTGGTGCAAGCACTCACTAGTCGTCTCCCAATCCAGGCTTAGGGAGAATGAAGAATGCGACAATTGGCAGGTGACATGCACATGCAGTTGGTGGTAGTAGCATGAGACATAGAGCATGTTGCTTGCCTGAGAATAGTAGTTGACAGCATCCTGTATCTGGCCATCTGCATGGCAAGCTCTTGCCAGCACCAGGTAGCTCTGTGCTCTGTTCTGGTTGTCAACACCAGAGCTCAGAGCACTCTGGGCTAACCGCTTGACCTACGGGGTCACAGGAAAGGGCTATGCATGGCCTGTTGACCCATGCTACAGGGTATTCATATGCTAGTACATAAGGAGTATCTACATGCTGACAAGTTGTAGAAGGGAGACCCAACAAGAAAGATGACATCAGTCATTACCTTAGAATACTCCTTGCGTGTGAGGCAGTAATGTGCCAACAGATTCAGCACTGCTGGGTTTCTTGGGTCACTGTCGTATGCCTGGCAAAGCAGTTGAAGACCCTCTCTGTAGCTCTGCAGAATCACGGAAATCAATAATTCGATGGGTGTGCAGTGTACATGCTGTGCATCAAGCTCCAATACAAGCTTATGAATGCAAGACTTGGAAGAGTACCACCATGCTCAGCTGCACTGCAGGAAATGGTCTCAAGATCTGCAAAAATCTGCTCACCGCCTTAGCAGACTCTCCCTGAGAGGAGCTGAAGCGAAGGACAGCCAAACCATACAATGCTTCCGCACAGCTGGGGCTGAGCTGCACCACTCTTTCATATGCTCTCTTGGCCCTTTCTAGCTGCCCTAATCTGAAGTAGCAAGCAGCCAGACCCAACCGCACTTCTGCTGGGCAACCAGGATGCATACGGACAGCCTCTTGATACCTGTCAACAAACAGCATCTGGTCAGAAGCTATGCCAGCCACAGCAGGATTGCAGCCAGGATCTACGTGCTGAGCGTGTACATTCATCTGCATATGCCACGTCAGGAATTACTTGTTAAGGTTAAGGCTGCAGTTGAGGCCCGCCAAAGCTTCACTGCCTTCAATGCAACTTACGCAATGCCATAATGTGGTGCAAACAGTGGTTGCGGCCCTTTTTTAGGAAGTCATGAACATCTTTGGATGATCACAAGGGTTCCACGCAAGCTTACGTGCCATCGCTGTTCAGTATTGCGCTGAATTAGACCGTAATGCTCATGATCCAGGTTAACCAGGGGTGCCCTACCTTTGGAACGTCACTGTGCATACGCCGACACAAGCATCTACTACCAACAATATATATTGAGACTTGCAAGCTGCTGCTCATGCTCCAAAGCTGTCAAGACGCATGCAATATATGAACGAAAGATACAAATGCGTGCATCAGGCATGATCGCACCTCTCTAAGGCAGGACCATACTTTGTCTGGACAAACAGGAGGTTGGCTAGGGCTAGTCTGGCAGCAATGTTCTGTCTGCCGTTATCTTTGAGTTCAATAGCATCTTCTAAGCTTCGCCTTGCTGTTTCAGCGTCGCCCTGCAAATATCACACTGACCTGACGTGGCACCTGGCTATTGTCGCAAAATTTAGCAGTGGCAAGTTGAAATGACTGACCCTTGCCAGCGTCAGTTGAGCGTCCATCAACCTTGGAAGCTGCTCAGCTTTGCCCAGCTTCTGTGCCCTTGCAATAAGCCCTGACGCCTTTTCCATGGACACTATGCGCTTCTGCGTATTGCTTTCGTCTTTGAACGACTTGGTGTGGTAGTCAGCCAGACTACACAGAACTTGTATGCGTTCATATTCCACACCCTGATAATAGTTGTTTGGCATGCCAGGATTGAAGCTCGGGTCTTTAGGGTGGCAGAAGAATTGCTCAGTCTCAGGAGAAGATCCGAATTCGAGTACTCTTTCATACTGTTCGTGCCTGCCCAGAGTTAGATAAGCTCTGGCGACTTCAATCCACAATGACAAGGGCGCTGATTCGTTTACGAGAACGTCTATCATTTCGTCGGCATCAACTGGCAGATCGGTCACAACGACCGAAACCACATCGTCAGTCGAGGCAACAGGAATGTATATCGTTTGCCCCTGCATCCTGCAGTTGGAGACAGTGGACGGGTCTATGTTCTACGCATTGGATTGTGCCACATGGGGTCAAGCATGCCAAAGTCGACATTTTGATGAAGCTGCTCTGGCATCACTTCTCTTCTTCTTACTGCTTCTTCCGTAAGGACTTTCATTAATTAGCTCCCTTGCGTTGTTGGAAGCGCCAAAGAGTGCTGTCTTTGAACTACTGCGCGAAGGCATCTGCAAGCCAGATGTCTCGATGTTGCGATCGAGATCACTTTGACAGCATGACGCCCCACTGCATCAAACCCTTCGTTGCGCACAAGCACTGGGGGGTGCCGGCAGTAGATACTGAGTTGCAGCAGTTCTGGAAGAAGCTGGATGTCAAGAGCAGAAAGGCTTTGCTCACTGTCGACAAAAAGGCTTTGTTTCAGCGGATCCGCAATCAATATTGCTCACGATGCTTCGGGCTCTTTGTCATGCGTTATGACGAACTCAAGTGCAGCGCTCAGCTAGACTGCCCTAGTGAGTTGTGCATAGCCGTGCTATGCACCGTTGTCTTGAGTTCTCAATGTTTGCCCGTGTCTTTTGCGATGTAAGTTGCTGTCATGCAGCATGCCAAGAGTTTTACGCGGGACTAGAATGTTTGGAATCAGGATCTCTGACTCTGGAGGAGCATATTGTCAAGGGTGAGCCTTTTGCAACATTCACGGAATCAAAACTACGGGAACGCGAACGTGAGCTGCAATTCATGACTGGCGATATCTGCGGGAGTGGATGGCAGAAGAAGCCTGGCTCGTCCATGTGCCATCTGCACACAAGTCCAGTGCCTATTGAGGTAAAGACTTTTTTTGGTCATGCGTACAGCACCTGAGGGTGCCTGCGTCACAGCTGCCAAAGTGCGTCACATTGTCGTTGATTGTAGGCCTTGACGGAGTACTGGAACAATCTTCCTGAGGAGCATAAGGACACTCTGTTCAGCATGCGCGAGGAGGACTTTGTAGCAGAGCTTGATGCTCACATGAAATATCAGCTGAAGGTACCTGTTCATATTGAGCATCTTTGCAGCATTCACGCAGTTCTCTGTGCATTTGCAGCCCAGTGCTGAACCTAGGCAGCTTGCTTTGCAGATCTGTAAGGATTGCCGATGCAACGTCATGCGAGCTTACAAAGATTTGAAGCCTTGCGCGCGCGATCAGAAAGCTGGAGAGCAGCCTGCTACACTGGAAATATGCGCTGGACACAGCCTGAGTGTTGTGGAAGGCCTCGTCTGTGTAAATGGCAAGGCAACAACAGAGTTTTTTGAGCAAGCAGAAGAGGTGGAGGAGTGCAATGTAAGTTGCTCCTCCCACACATGTCAGCATAGACTGGCATTTTCGCAAGCTGTCAGCAGCAAATTTGACTGAAGTCACGCATTGCTGGCACCAGGCACTGGAGCCAGATGCAGAGGATGGCTATGACAATCCAGAGAGGATCAGGCACGCTGAAACTCCTGAGCTGGCACAGGAGGCTCTCATAGATAGTGTGGTGCTGATCTTCAAGTCCCAGGTGGAGGTTGCTTTCAGAGAGCAGACTGCTGGGCACAATGCTCTTCTCTTGTTTGTACACCTAGCACTACAAATGATGGAGGAGCAGCTTCTCAATGCTTTTAAGGAGCTGCGAGCTAAGCAAGCCGAGGTAATTCTCCAATTTCCTGGTCACAAACCCCAATATGCATCTAATCTTGGTCAGATCACACATCAATGTCCATGAAGTGCTGACAGCTTACAAGGTACCCTATGCGCCAGTGCTGCAGCTGTGTATAGCACAACTCTTGATGATTCTGCTCAGGCTCAAGGTTTATGATCTTGCTCTGCTCTGTGTGAATAATTTGCTGCTCTTCTCATGGTCCAGTGCGTCCTTTATATTTTTCAACTTGTACAGGCTGAGCTGCTTGAGGCCCTGGAGGAGGAGCAGAAGCAACAGGAGAGCAAGAAGACAGCCAGGAAGAAGAAGAAGGCAGTTCTCAAGAGCTCAGACAAGGCTGAGTCTGTAGACTCTCCTTCAGACGCCAGCGACAGTCAGAAGGTTGTGACCTCTCCTGAACCTGCGTGCACCAAGTGTGCAATCCTGCAAGGTCCTCAACAGGTCAGCAAGAGAGGCAAGGCTTGCTGTGCTGGCTGCAAACCATGCGATGCCAAGCACAGCAAGCAGCCATCAGCTGCACAGACAAGCAAGCCTAGCACTGCTGCAGTCAGGGGTCTGTCATCACCACATAGCCATACTGTACACTCACCTGTCAGTCTCCCCTCAGGCCTTCTCCGCCTGTCTAGCAGTAGCAGCAGCTCAAGCCAGTCTGCTAGTACCAGTACGCATACCTGCAGTGGTAGCAGGAGCCCCACAGAGCCTGGGACACCAGGCAGCATGACATCCCAGCAGACTGATGATGGCTGGGAGGTGCAGCAGCGCAGCAAGAGAATGCCAGCTGCTCTTGAGAAGCAGGCCAGCCTAGCCAGTCAGCCGCGGGCTTGTCGGACACTGAGTGGGGCCCATGCTGGACTGGCTGCTGCATGGCATTCTGTTCCAGGCACCAGTCCTCACTCCACCAAGCCGCACATGAAGGATGTGCTTGTACATCATGTACATGTGACCCCAAGCAGCACAGAGACGCTGCACCTAGCCACTGGGCCTGTCAGCTTTCAGCCACCTCCCCCTCCCCCACCCCCACGTACGCGTGTGGCTGCTACAGCTTGTAAAGAGGAGAAAGCACCACATGCTGCTAGCCCACCCACAGTCAATGCTTGGAATCTGAGTGGCAAGGGTTCTCTAGTGACCCACTCTGCGGTGGTGACACACAATGCCTGGACTTCTGCTGTACATCAGGTGAATAATTCTTTATGTAGCTGCTTGTACATGGAGGTCCAGTCATCAATCAAATGGTCACGGTGCTTCTGCCATGGTGTAATTTGTCACTTGTGGACTGCCAAAGCAGTGCTTCAATTATTACTATTGTACAGAGTTGCTTTCAACAACAGATTGGATCGTGTTGCAGCACACAGCAGCAGTATCAAGTTGGTTGCTGCTTCTGCAAAACTTTCCTCAACCATGATGCATTCTGCAGACTTTGTACCATTCTGCCATCATCTCTACACAGAGTGTATCACACCATCATTACACTAAGGCACAGTCATTGCACCATACGTGTGACACCATACACGTCACAAGACAGTGTACAATGCAAAGTCACAGGTGGTACAGGTACCCAGGTCTGCAAAAGGCAATGGACGGCACTCATGTTTTATGCTGCTGCAGGTGCGTGCTATGAGTAGTGTTGCTGTGCCAACTGCATCAGATACAATGATTGTATCCAAGCAAGCAGCAGGCTCTGATCGCTTCTCCTTGTTCAGCCACTTTCCAGTCAGCAACGGTGGCAGTAGCTGTTCAGGCTTGGGCGGCCTGCAGACAAGCCACAGTGAGCAGCCTAAAAGTGCAGGGTACCAGCTGTTTGGCTCCACTAGTGCCACCTTTCCCTCTGTATCCCCAATGTTACCCGTGTCTTTGTACTGATGTACATGCTCCCCATGCTTGAGTTGTGCTTGGTTAGATTGACAAAGTCCTGTACAGTCGTGCACGCTGTGCTAACGTGCCTGTGTAGCAGCATTTGAGCAGGTTGACTGGCTTCAGACCAGCAACCATTAACTTCCCCTTTAGAGTGTGGTGCTGACCAGAACTGTGGTCAGCCCAACTTTTTCTGGCAAAACTGCAACTGTGAAGTCTCCAGTCTCTGTGCAGAAGCTTGTGCACTTACGAGAAGACAAATCAGTCTTACAGTCAGAGTACTCATTTTCAACAGGCAGTACATACATTAAACTGGTCACTGGATCAGTCTAACATGCCATGCCTTGTAATTTGGTCATTGGATAGCAGCTCTTGCATCTATATTAAGTGTCCAGGCTCAATGCTCTGCATTGCTGAATCAGCTACAAATAAAAAAGCAGTAGTTGCGCTGTAGCGCATCAGCAAAGGCATATTGCCATATGCCAAAATTCAAGAACACAAGGCAATGTTATGCTTGCCAGTGGAGGGAAACACACATATGTGTACACTTATACCTGTCATCAGCTATAGCTGAGGCGTAACAACAAGACAGCATTTGATCAGAGCACATGACTACAATGGAACCCAGCTTCCTACTCACGTACAGCCTCTTCACACACCCTCAGACATGGCCTCAAATTTGTTACAGTGTGCTGGACAGAAGCTCACTGCCCTCACCACCTGCAAATGAAAGAGCAATGTAAGGTTTTACCTGACCTGCAGACAGGTCTAGCTGAGCCTGGCCCACCTTAACCACAGGATCTGGGCAAAGGAGTGAAGTCAGGAAGTACAGCCACTAGCAAAGACAATTTGTTACTGCGTACACATGAAAGCGTTGTAAGCATGGCCTTGGCCTGAGACATCACGACCAAGCCTCGAAGAAAAAGTGAACAGACAGCATGGTCCTTAACAATCAAAACAGCAACTGCAGTGGGTCCTTACCAGGCGTGTTGCTGCTTGCTTGGCGCCGCTCCTCTTCTGCCGAGTGAGCTTCCTGCAAACAGTACACACGCTCACCAAAGCCTGCCATGCACAACACACAGCTGCCCTGTGTTCTAGTCTTTGATACTGACGCGCATGGTACCTGCCTGTGCGTAACTGGTAAAGGCTGCAAGACATCCATTTAAGTGAGATAGAAGTCTTACCTGTCGCTCTTTAAACTTCTATAAAAGCTGCTCAAAATCAACCAGCTGAGCATGCGACCTCGCAGAGTCCTTGCTGGCAGCATCAGATAGCTGACTGGCCTGTCTCAAGGCCTTGCTCCTTTTGTTGGGAGAAAGGGAGCCTTGTGAAGGTAAGTCCATGTCTTGTAAAGGGCCCAGGCCCCCTTCAAGTTTGAGCAGGGCCATGGTTGGGACACTGTGCAGCCGGGCGTGTAATGTCTTGAAGGCGTCACTTTGGGGGAGCAGCATCAGAAGGCCATACATACACCTGCATCACGTCATAGCAAGTTCTGTTTCACCGATCTTGTAGCCCAAGCCTACCTTAAAATGACATGGGTCCTGAAAATATCTGGCTCTAGTGGAGGCATGTGTTTTGTGAACAGGGCTGGAAGGCATAGTGTGTAAAGTATGTCTGCACAAATAAGCATAAACATGCGTCTTCAAGGAGGACAAGCTTACCAGCTACCTGTTCTTTTGTAAGGGCAAATGGCAAAATCCTTGCCAACTTAAAGTTGGCAGCTGCGGGTAGCAGCACATGGAGAGCAATATGCAGCGCACCTGATGAGGTCTGGATACCGCGCAGGCTGCAGCAGCTGAAGTCTGAGGTAGGTGAAGATGGGTGTCTCCAAGAGCTGCACCAGTCTGTCTATCTGGACCAACACTTCCACTCCCATTGGCAGGTGGGCGTAAGCAGTGATGACATCACAAGCATGGCTGTAGGCTCCTGCTAGGAAGCAGAGGCTGAGCACTGCGCCTGCACTGTGGCTCCAGCTGCTGTACAAGCTGTGGAAGAGGTCAGCTCCTGCTTCAGCCGCTGTGGCTTCTGCCAACAGGCTGCGCAAAGCCTTGACCTGTGGTGCAAGGTGAGGCTCAAGCTAAATGCTGGGTGGCTTGTATACTGATGTGCGTAGTCCTGACACTGTCAGCATACAGCCAGCCAGCTCAAAGAAGGGGAATAGTTGACTTCAAGTCAAGCTGTATCTTGACAGGTGATCGCAAGCAACATGCTTTGGTGCATCTTTACAGGTGATCTCAGACAACATGCTTTGGAGCACAATAGTAATGAAGTCCTGTACCAGCATGAGTTAGGCAGGTGCAAGGCCATTTTTTGCCTATGTAGCAAGTACCTTAGCCCACACCTAACAGAGCAATGGATGACAAAACAAAGCAAGATGATAAGCGTGTGTGACCTCAGGGGCTGTGAGCAGGATGACGTTGAGGGCTTGGACCATGGCAGAGGCAAAGCGCAGGTCCCGTTCCTGATTCAGTATGTCAGCCAGAGCACAGAAAACTTTCTGTGGTCCCAGCAGGAGGGACAGCTTGCGCAATATGAGGGAGCCCCGCCTCTGCAGCAATCGCCCTCCCAGTGGACCTCGAAACCTGCTACAGCACAACTGCTACAGCTTGCAGCGTTGGTGTAAGCAGATTCTGGGTCTACGCACATACTCCTTGCATCTGGCAGAGAGCAAAGCTGGCAGCACAAACTTTACTGCTGTATGAGTAACAAGGACAGTTCAGAGACAAGGCAAAATCAATCTCAATTGTGCACCTATTGCATCGCAGCTGGTGTCCTCCTAACAGCTCTGGTAAGCCGCAGAGGGTTTGCAGGTTCCAGTCTCACATGTGAGCAATGCAAAGGCAATGTGTAAGGGCAATGGGGGCGCTTGGGGTCATGACATGCACCTGGGTTCTAAGTCAGGCATCCTGGACACATGTGCACAGATGATGGATGCACAAATAAGAGCTATGTGCGTGACAGGGCATCAGCAACCTGCTGTGAGTTCAGTGCTCAGTGCATGATGTTGACCTGAGCAGAAGAAGCGTACCGCTCTAGAAGCTGCTGCATGACCTGCCCAAACTGCGGCTGCTCTTCTGCAATAGTGGCCTGCAAACACAAAAGCTGGTCTCACTGCTGCAGCACTGATGTTCATGCTGCCCATTGCATCAACTTCATCCATGCAACTGCTTTGCTGACAACACCCCCTGCCAAACAGGCAGGTTTTCCACTGCAAACAGCGTACACTACTGCTCGTGTTTGCAACACAATGCTGCAAGCAAAGGCTTCAGGACATACCACAAGCTGGATCGATGCATGATCTGTGACAGTACCTGAGTCTTCTTCTCCCCCAGTCTGTTCATGCATGCATTGACCTGCTGCTTGTAGGTATTCCCTGCAGATGCTAGGCTGCAAGACTGCAGACTGCGGCTTTATTACACATTAGTCACTGTGACACCATTGCCTGATCAGAGTCTGTGTCGAGCTGGAAAGCAGACCTGTACTGAGAGTGCCTCTAGCACCACCCTATCTGACGGGCCGCTCAGGGCATCAAAGAGGGCCGGCAGCAGCACCTCCAAATGCCCTAGCACTTGTTGCCGAGACCGTATCAACAACGCACGCACCTGCGTGCTGAAACACACAGATGAAGGCTTCACAGATGAAGCTTCACCATGACATACCATTTCATGTGCTTGTTCAAAGGTTTCTAGAGGCGCTGGCCACATACCTGACCAGTACCTTACGCCTGAATACATCTTGCGTGACAAGTGGCAGCATGCTACACATCAGAGCATGCAAACACCATTTGGTGGCATATGCAGCCAAGACAACTCGTCATGCTTGTGCTGATGTCAAATGCTAATGCGAGGCCAAGAATCTGCTGCAGCCCAGAAAACATGGCAATTCAACATCACAGAGGCTGTCAAAAGGCAGAAAATTGCAAGTACAGAAAACTGCGAAGCGTATAAACTTGCTGAAGTGCAGAAAGTTGGACTGACCCAGTGGAGGGCTTCTAAGCGCGTGGACTCTGCTGGGCTGTTGAGGTCAGCACTGACTTGCGCCAGAATGGCTGCACTGTCACTGGCCTCGTACTTGTCTGGCAGCTGCAGCAGCTCTGCGTTTGTCTGCAGCGCCACCTGCAGAAGTGATCAGCGCTCCTGGGATACAACTGCTTGCAGAAGTCATCAGCGATCCTCAGATGCAGAAGTTTGAATGTTGTGTAATTATCAACGCACTGATGCAGCTGTGATGAGACAGACCGGCATGATGCTTCCCTTGTTGAGAAAAAAGGCAAGTGATGGTGCTGACCGACCTGATGCTTCAGCTATGAGAGCAGGGGGATCCGTGTTGGGCAGTTGTCCTATGATCCTGAAGGACATGAGGACCATGAAAGCTGTCAATGTATTGTTGTGCATATGCCCTTTGGACACCCACACTGAACAAGTACATCCAAGCAGTGTGCAGGCACAGGTAGGAAGGTCGCTGTAGACACAGCTCTGAGACAAGCCTCACCTGACATATATCTTGGTTGTTATGACTGACATTTGGCAGCACAGCAGCCAGGATGATAGCATAGTAGGGCATGAGCTGATCTTTGGCTTGGATGACAAATGCTCTGAGCCACCTCAGCGCAGTCATGCGAGTCACCTCATCTGCTGACTGGGCCTCTTTGACTAGGATGTCAGCTAGCTCACCATATTCCACATTTGGGCTTGACTGAATCTCCAGCAGAAACTCCTGATAATCACAAGCAGTGCAGAATCACATATGCAATGAGAGTATGTCGCAGCTTTTGGGAGTCAGTCTGTGCATGGTGTGTGCATGTGCATAGGGAGCAGTGTTCCTATGCTGGTAAACAGCTGTCAGTGTAAAAACAATATGCAAGACCATGGCAAACTATATAACAAGATGAGTTGGATGGCATGCACATGATGCAAGATGCTGAATATATGGCACCATACAGCTCAAGCAGGCTTTGTGTCAATGCAACAACCCCTGCTACCAGCAGCAACAACCTGTGAAGACGCCTGCTACAATGCAGCAGCTGCTGTGACACAACACCATGTGAGCCTGTTGTACCTGAAGAGCTTTGCCGGTGGCCTGTCTGATTTCTCGGTTGGTGTCACTCAGCATGCCCATCAAGCCCTCTAGCAGCTCAGGTAAGTATTGCAACATGTCAATGTCAGGCACACTGGCCAGGACACTGATCCAGCTGATCAGGAATTGCCTCTTGTAGGGATTGACTACCGTCAGGTACTCCCTGAGCTTTGGGATGAATTCATCAAGGTCCAATGCATAGCTTGCTGTGACAATATCCTGCATACCATGCTCAGGCAAGTGATTGCTGTTGTGTGCTGCAACATAGGTGTTGCAAGTCAAGCCGCAGGACCGCAAGTGGGTGGTATCGCTTATGCAGCTGAGATTTGGAGGCCTACCTTGACAAGATTGTCCAAAAACTGCGCTGCATTCTGAACGTTTGCCTCCGAGTCAGCGCAGAGACGGAACAGTGCATCAAATACATCATGAAAAAAGATCATGAAGCCCTCCCTTGCAACTTTTGCAATATTGTACAGTGCCTCACAGGCATAGTAGCGTACTCTGCTGTCCTGGTCTGCAACCAAAGACAGAGGGTGAGTGGATGAAGCGCAGCCAAGGTTCTGCTTTGTGTATCATTCTCACCAGTGAACGAGTTCAGCACCGGGGGTACAATCCTTTGCAAAAATTCCTGGTTGTTGTTGGCCAGTCCGACCGCTGTAGCAGCCAAACATAGCAGCCCGCCCTTACGATAGTTTGCTTGTGGAGAGAATGCGAAGTCTTCGATGAGCTTGTCGATGATCTGGCCAACTCGCTTGGTATTGCCTGCCGCTGCAAGTGACTTGACCAGCTGCTCGACTTCAAGTGCTGCGCATTTTCGCTTTTCGTACAGCTTGTCGCCGATTCCCCGCACGACCGAATGTGGCAGCTCGCTGTCCCCACCCATGCCTCACGGGCGAGGAGTCAGGCGACAATGTGTCGGAGATGACTTTGGATCGGGTGTACAGAGGTTTGACTTTATGCGAGCGGACGGTGCTCGGAAGGAAAGTCTCCGCTGAGTTCACGAGGCCGTCGCAAGTTGCCCACAAAGCAACGTCATGTAGAAGCGCTCCGAATTCGGCGCTTGGCTCGTGCCCACCGC
>JAABUU010006051.1_pt1 | contig 13163 bp, 17 predicted proteins | sample 5559301 | NCBI WGS metagenome assembly JAABUU01 (sample SAMN10711884, study PRJNA513360) | rock metagenome | isolation source: Antarctica rocks | place: Antarctica: Victoria Land, Richard Nunatak white
ACTGTAAAGCAGCTTTCAGCACTCAGCATAGCAGCTTGGCAAGACTTATTGCGAGATGCATGACAATGCATTTCATGCCTACAAGCTGAGCCCCATGTTTTGTCAACTGATGTCCACTTACACTGATATCAGGATCGATCCCTTCACTTCATCAAGCTTGCTCGCTAGTGCAAGTTTGAGAAGCTGTCTTCGGATTCATACCTAAGAAAAACGAACGTTTGCCTAAACTACCCGTTGATGGTCTGGCTGCCATACTCATGGGGATGAGTCAATTTTGAATTTGAGGTGGGGATCCAGTCAATTGCTGCCATCGCCAGGTGGAAGCTCTGTCGGTGTTAATGAGCTGCAGCGTCGCTCGATCCGAATCGACATTGCTTGCAACAAGCGGAAACAGCTCAACTACTATAAAATCGAGCGCGCTTACGTATGAGCCTTGGCGATTGAAGTCATTCGAAGAGTCAGCTGCGACCGAGCAGGATCTTGCCAGTGATCTGAGCTGAATCTGAGGAAGCAGTTCGACACCGCGCGTATCCCCGACAACATACGTCGGACAAGCACCGCTTCACCCCAATTTCATCAGGTACCTGTGATGGGCGCCTGCTTAGGTATGCCCTCCAGCCGACAGCAGTACGGCCAACAGGGTTATGGTCAACAGGGCTATGGTCAGCAAGGATATGGGCAGCAAGGGTATGGGCAGCAAGGATACGGTCAGCAAGGTGTGGCTGACTTGACCTGTCAGCTTGATCAATGCTGGGTCAATATGTTGACTGAGCAGCTTGACTTTACAGACAACCTTATCCTGCCATATGTCAGCTGACTGTGTCAGACCTGTCACTAACTTCCTGCCGTATGTCAGTCAAGGTTGTTCTTATCTGTCTCTTTTCTGTGTAGGCATGATGGGAGGCCGAATGGGAGGCGGGGGCTTGGGAGGCATGCTGGGTGGTGGTGGTGGTGGCATGGGTGGAGGAAGGACAGGTGGGGGCATGATGGGTGGTGGGATGATGCCTGGTATGCTCATGGGGGGAGGAGCAGGCTTGTTGGGGGGCGCCCTCATTGGTGATGAACTGGGTGGTGGTGGTGGCGGTGGCTTTGGAGGAGGTGGTGGTGGCTTTGGAGGTGACGATGGTGGTGGAGGAATGGGTGGAGGCGGGTTCGGAGGAGGAGGCGATGATGGTGGTGGGGGAATGGGTGGATTTTGAAATGTTGGTTGAACTGTCGACATCACAAGCTGGTTTATGATTGTATTTTACTTGTTTTGATTGTGCTCATTGGACTGTCAGAACTGCACACGTAGTCATGGAGCTGGCAGTGCTCAGCATAGGCCATTAGTGTGCTCAAGCCTGCTGAGCAAATGCTGATGAGCTGGAGATGCCATGTCAGCCAATGGCAACAGTTTTGGTTGTGCAATGAATTTGTGATTTGATGTCTCATTATGGTGCTGTCTTTAGGGTCTTCTGCAGTCAGCAGGATATGTCCCTACATTTATTAGTGCTCTTTAGTTCAGTTTTCATCAGAAGATCATAAGCTGGCCAAGTTGCCAAATGCCTGGTTGCCCATCTGTTTTTGCTTTCTACTGGGGAATTGTTCTTGTGATGGACAAACACAACATGTATATTATTATTTTGGGTTCGACAATTTTGAAAACTGCCTATTGTGTCAAACAACAATATTGCTGCCCTTCACTAGAGTACCACATGCTTTTCTGCTGTGCAGAAACAGCCATGTGCGTGCTGCACTCTTGCTGAGCTGATGTCAGGAAGGCCGACTTTGCATTGCCTAAATGTTTAAGAACATCGATACTCTTCTATACAGCGCATAATTTCATTGTTTATGCACACTTTACTGCTGTTGCACAGTCTGTCAGATTCTGGTGCACCTCATGGCTGCCCTGTTGCCAAACCTGTCATGACCTGCTCAGGAGGTCTGACGTGCATATTATGCTGTGCACATGGAAACAACATTGACAGCACAGCTGTCAATACATTGCCCTCACATGCATGTCTGTTGACTGCTTGCAGGTTTTGCCAATGAATTGGCCAATTCATTGGCAACCATGGTTCCTTTTGCAGATGAATGTTCGGTAATCTTTCTCAGCTGTTGACCGCAGGCCTGACACCATCAGCAGGTCAATATGTAGTGCGCGTACCTAGCTTGCAGGCCTACATCGACATCAGCTTTTGGTTGTGCGAATTTAGGATGTACTTGTGACAACACACGGACACTTGATGCTGTTGCAGGCTATGCATTTACTCACAGATGTGGCAGTCCTGAGAACTGGCATGATTGCCTCATTGGCGCATGTGCTCAGCTGCCAGCTTACCACATACAAATCAAATGCTGAGTTCCAGGTAGACCTGACGGTGCTGTCTATGCAATCGGTCGACCTTGCTCAGCATGATCATCTGTGTTGCGTGATCACAGCTCATGTATGCAATTAACCGGGTGGAGTCCACCTCTTTCAGCACACTTACACAGATGTGCAGTACAGAGAAACCCATTTCTACTGTTCATAAGCAAAAACTCTTTTGCACTAGATGTGGCAACTGAGTCCAACCTGACATTGGCAGTGTTGTGCCGGCAATATTCACATAAGCCCAGGGAACGCAGATCTTGACAGACTGACCAGACAGGGGCTATCAACCAGCCCCAGCCTCATTAGATAGGCCTTAACTAGCAGCCTCAGAATTGCATCCACAAAGAAGCTCTTGCAATGTGGCACTCAGGCCTTATCAGCTGGTGGGCCTGACTATGCCAAATTTTGTGTGTATTGAAGCTAGCCTTTTGCAATGCATGCTCAAGACCGCTCTCACCGTTAACAGTCCTAAGGCAGATGTGGAGTACTTCAGAGACCATGGTTTTGAGCTTGCTATGCGCAGCTCTTGCAAGGCAGCCAATGTGTATGCAGAAGCACAGGCCAAAGATGTGGACCTGAATGGCAAAGATGGAGGCTGTCATGTGCCGGACCTGACAGTGTATCTGGAAGTCTTGGGTGCGATCTTGTATGAGGTCAAACCATTGAATTTCAGTTGCATTTTTTTTTGGAGCATCATATTTGGCAAGCACCTTGAATCTGTGTAACAACACGTAGCGTGTGCCACAAGCAAAGATGAACGTGTTGCATTGAGGTGTTATTGCTCTGTGCGCCTGCAGTGGCTTGTCACCAGAACAACAAGTGCCAGCAGCTATGTGGTGAAATGAGCATACCTGGGGCGATATAGACCTGTATGGAGACTATGGTGACTCAGCTTGACGGCCTCACACTTTACGGCAAGATGGGCCTCAGCTCAGCGTCCAAAACTCAGACTGCCCAGTCGGCCAAAACTTCCACGCCCAAGACAACAGCATCAGCACCAGATGCGACTGTGATGTGGACGTTCACATGCTCAACTGCTTGTAGGTGAGCTGCGATCCGGGTTGCAGCTGTCTTTGCGCACCATGTCTCCAACCCTGATGCGCACCTCATGTGTGAAGTAGCTGGCTAGGATGAGTAATGTGCATGCAGGCATCACACTATCATAGCAAGATCAAGCATCTGAAGATTGTCGCTGCTGTTTTTGCATGCTTGGACACACTTGTCCAAGCCCATCCAAGCCAGACAAACCCATGTTGGCTTTGCCTTGATGCATGCACCCTGTTCATGTCTCCTGCCTGTCTGCAAGTAGAGGATGAGCAGCAGTGGGCGGCCGATGTTGCAAATTTTCAATATCACAAATGTGCTTTGCAGGCTCATTAGAATTAGGCAAGGTAATCTCCCTACTGCAGATGCACCCAAGCTGGGCAGCACACATAGTTCATCAGTCCAAGGAGTCTCTTGAGCGTCTGAGGCTTGGGACACTGCACCGTAGCTTGCAAGAGTTACATGCACTAAACATTTTGTTTTCTGACAATGTCAGCCTCCTGGAGCAATGCTTTGTTGGGCCTCAGGTGATCTGCATGGCTGTGACCAGCCAGCCTGTCTGTATCAGGCGTTACTCAGGCCAAGCATGCATCCAATGTGAGCCAATTGCATGCCAAGAATTCATGCCAATACTGATGGCTTGGCTGTGCTGTCTCAGCCTATGATACCATTCAACTGCAATGCTTCTTAGTCCCTGCTCAGGGCCTCTTGATGTTTACAACCTCTAATCATGTATAGCAATTTGTTTGACAGGTCACACCTGGAGGATAAAAACTGTCGATTCAACTTGTTCATGACCGAACATCAAGCCCACTGACACATGGCCCGTTTTCAGGATGGTTTAGCATGGGGTGCAACAGCCATTGCGCATCTGCTAGAAGAGGAGGAAGCTGCCAAGGCATGTTCAGACTCTAAGGAAGCCAAGAAGCAACGCCACAAGAACTCATGTCCAAAAGCTTAACTCCCCGTCCACAGCAATGTCAGAACCCACTGCACGTAAGAGCATTGACAGCCACATCTCAGACAGTCTGGCTGACAAGCTGTCCAAGGGCTGTGTGCCTCTCATGCCAGCTCACTCCCCCTAGCTTGACAGTGGCGCTTCTGTCAAAAGGCTTTGGAGCTTCCTCACTTTTACAGCTGGCGCCATCCCAGCTCATGTCTGCCCTGTCACCTAAAGCAGCAGTGAGTCCTGACATAACACAGAGACAGAGCACAGCTGAAACCGTTTCCTCAAGCACCCACAGACTTCTGTCAGGTGTCAACAGTGAATCAAGCTTCTCAGGTCTGACTCACGCACCATCTGTTACTGTATCAGCAGTAGACACAGGCCCACGCCAGACAGCCCTGGTCCAACTCCCCATGCTGGTCAAGGAGACAGCCATTGGTGGGACTAGCAAGGCGTGTGATGCTGCAGCAATGCCTCATGTGGCTGCATGGGCTGCATGGTTCCTGCTGACAATGGCACAGACTCACAGAAGCATTTCAGTGGCTTGACGACAGATGCTGAGCCACTACTAAGCTCAGACCAGTCTATCAGGAAGCTGTCTAAATGCCCCTTGACCAAGGTGTAGCCTCTGAGTAAGCAAGGTGGCACATAAGCTTTGAGATTGCAGTATCAGTTCTGGCTGATGTACAGTGCTGCATGATCTCTTGCATCTCAAGTGTCAAATGCGTGGTGCTGAGACAAGAGCACCCACTTCAGCTGCACCCACTTCAGCGATGCAGCAATGTATGCATGTGACATGCGGCACGTGTTAGTTGCTGTATCATCACACTACATGTCACCACATGAAGTATCTGTGCGCCAGCCATAGACAAACATGTGCAAGACCTGTCATATGTGACCCAGCATATGTAGCAAGACGTGCTTTTTATGCAGGCAATCATGCAGGACCCTGTCATTGCGGCCGATGGTCGTACTACGGTACTTACAAAAGAGATGCAATGGAAGTGTGGCTGCAGCATAAGCATACATCACCTGTGACAAGCAAGCAGCTCAAGCATACTTGCCTGATCGCAAACTTTGCTGTCAAGTGTGCCATTGATGCCAAGCCCGCCCTTTGTGCCTGATGTCAAGTGTAGCATGCATATTGCCTACTCACGCATCTGCTCCATGCATTCAGATGTGCTCATGTGACATTTAGATCAAGCTGAAGGCTCTTGAAAAACCTTTCGGTGGTTGGTATTTGAGTTTGCAATGTACTACATGCAAGCATGATAACTCCTGATGGTTTACAACTTCATGGCAACGCTTGAAGCGGTTACTCCTACAAATGTTGAGTGCTCTCAAGTAGCATGGGCACTGTCGTCAATTAAACAAAATAACCTGCAGCTTTTAAAATTTGTTCGTGTGTGATTTCGTGAACGCATCATCTAGCTTGATTATGGTGTAACTGTCAGTCATGTGTTTGCAAATGCAAATGCTGTATTGCTCAACGGCAACTCATGGTCTTGTCGCTGTGCCATTGATCAACTGTTCAGCCAGACTTGACAGCACATTCACTTGACGCTTTCACACAGCAGTGGCAGCAGCACCATCGGGAAAGCAGCCAGTGGCAAAAAGCTGGTCACCATGAGCCTGCAGTTCACAAAAAACGAGGACAGCACCAACTTGAGGCTGCTTAGCCACATGCACAGTATTGTCACAGCCAGCTTCATGCACAGTAGCACAGTCACGGTTGGTCAACACATTGGCACAGCCACCTGGGTAGGGGGATTTGCATGCAAGCCACTATAGCAGGACTTGGGAACACATTCTATCCTTGTGGTACAGCAGGCCCAGCGTGCAGCTCAGATCAGGCAGGCAATGCAGGTGTGCCACACCGCACAGCAGGCTGCAGTGAGACGGTATGCACAGCAGCCATGGCCTATTCACCGACAGTGTTTGCAGCAATCCCAGCTGCGCACATGCTTTTTGGCCCTGTGTGTGCAGCAGAGGCAACACGTGCATGCCGTACATGCAGTGTGCTGTGGATCAGTACCCGCTGGTTCAACGCACCCAGCAGTGGCAACAGCATGTGTATGCACTCAGGCAGTCAGACATCACATGCCATTTGAGCAGCTGCACCACAGCAGACGGTCTTGGGGCTCAGCAGTTGGCCGGGTACCATGTGTGCGGCATTTGCACCCCGTGTTTAAAGTATGATGGAGCAGTCTTGCCCCAGGTCGTCACGTGCGGCCAGCCAATGTTGGCTGGCCAAAGCGTGTATTCTCTTTTCTCTTGTCTCGCATTTGCAAGGGTTCAGGCGTTGAGTTCAATATCAACAAATACTAAATTTGCAATATATCAATATTCAGCTTGAGGAAAAGAGGTGAAGTATGGGTTGAAATGCTGTACTGAGCCCACCCTCAGTAATCAACACCTTGTGGTCTGCCACTTGTATACAAAAGCGCCTTGTTCATGGCATGACTATGCTGTATCGTAACAACGAGGCCTGCTCTTACGCTAGCTGGCGCAAAGCAGAAACATACACCCTTGTGGAATGTGCAGGGAGAGGCTCTGCTGAGTTGCCATAGGGCAAGTATCCACCCCGCACTGTCAACTGATTGGTGGGGATATTACTTTCTGGCGTCACCGCAGGTGGTTCAGCCAGCTCCCAAATAGGGTCGTGTTCATGATGGATATGCCAGCATCTATCACCAGGAAGCTCTGTAACATAAACAGGAGATCCCATGGACACGACACGGACCTTCTCAAGCAAAGCTCCCGGGCCATTGCGCTGCAAGAGGCTAAGAGCAGCTTTCACAACAGCGTTGCCATGGCTGTGAGCAAACACAAAGAGGATTGAATCAAGGCCTGCTAGCTGTGGTAGGCTTATCAGAATGGCGTGAGCCAAATCAGCTGCAGGAAAACTGCCCACGCCATTTGCTGCTCCTGCTCTTTCCAGGCAAAGCACCTTGATCATAACACGAACCTGAACTACAAGTGTGTAAAGTGTAGAGGCCGTGTCAGGACAGAGTGCATAACATGCCGCCAGGTAAGCCAACAAAAGGGCTAGCACAGGTTTTCTCTCCCAAATTCCCCTGTAAGAACAAGATTGCTGTGAACCAGGATAGCTACAGCAGGCAGTAGTTGAAGATTACACAATGTTGCTGTGCTTACCTCAAGCCAGCCACAAAATATATCCACAATTCATTGCCCGTCTTGAAAGTAGGGTTATAAACAAGTCTGACATTGATTTGCTGTCCTGAGACATGCAGCAGCATTTGCTCAAGGCTTGTTGCTGTGTCTTGAGCATGCTGCTGTGTCTCATTGCAAATGCCGTTTGCGTACAGGGCATTGCAGGACCCTGCTTGTAGGACCTGCATTTGAAGCATGAGTGGTGTGTCAAACAAGGGGATGCAGACTCGCAGTATTGAATCCGATACATGCATGTGTGCAAATGCACCTGTCGCAGGCGCCTTCGCGTCTCGAGCTCAGGATCTGCTGTTCCAATACTGATGGAGGGCGGCAAAGCTGTCACGCATGCTAGGATTAAAGTTGCAGCAATTGTCATCCGGACAATGTGAGCAGCTCGCGCATTTGCAGGATTGCTAGTTGCACTCCCACTTCTTGTTGTAAAGGGTCTCTGTTGATTGCTGACAGAAGCTGTGGATGCACCTGCAAAAGCAAATCAATTAAGCTGCATTGCTTCAGACAGGTAGACTGCATAGTAAGAATCCTAGACAGTTCTGCAAGAAAGACAGATGTGTTGCTTGGAAATTGGCTCTTGACATAGGCTGGTGTCTGTTACCTGCTTGGGCAACTGCTTCTGATGTTGCTACTGCATGAGAGGCAGCACGCGTTGCACTGCCTTGTTGACAGCCTCAGCATATCTACATGCATTGCAGAGCTGCCTATGAGAATGTATGTTCCACATAGGCATGTGAAGACACGCATGTCACCACACATGCTGATTCAGAAAATGTATTGTGTTTTGCAATCAACAAGTATGAAGTGATTCGAAGCAGTGAGTGATTGCAAGAACAGGAACCACAATTAGGACCTCCAAATTTGCACACTCCAGCACATCATGCATCAGCAAGGCCATGCTTGGACTGCAGACATCTGCTGTCAAACAAACTTGCCATCTTGTGTAGTCAACAGCAGACGGCACATTTTTTGCACGACAAGCAAGCAGAGCAAGGGTGCAAGGTTCAGCTTGCATACAAGAATCTGTGGACTTGCCTGAGAAACAATGTGAGGGCTACGATATACAAAGACCAAAATTATGCAAGGCTCAGTGGAGCTTGCTGATTATTCACTGTCCACTTACCCTGGTCAGGTGTACTGCTGGAGGCTTTGGGTTTTCTGCGCTGCCTGAGGTCAGAACCAGCAAGTCCTCTGCGCGCCTGAACGCTTGAGGCAATGGTTGCATCTGAGCAGGCAAGGCACCATATCGGTATCAGTCAAGCGATCTCAAGCATGACTCTGGACAAGCTCTTGCCAAGACCGAGCAAGTGAGTCAAGTGGAGCTTACTCACCGTCTGTGTCTGAGTCACTTGACATAGCGGTGAATGGACCAAGCTGCCCTGGGACAACTGGTGCTTCTGACCTGCAGTGCGAACGCAAAAGCTCAAACACGATCGGTGAACCCAAAACCTATCGTGATCAGGAGAAAAGCAGCAGCGGCTGGAGCGACGACATTTCTGTATTACTTGACCTTCGAGATAGCAGCCCAGACAGTCGCACGCTATCTATTTAGAGGCACGTGCCATCTACGGTGCCTGTCCTGGCTTGTCGAAAATGTGCTAATCTAGCACCGACCAGCAGTGGGGACTGTGTTTTACCTTGCGATCGGTCGATCGACCACTGCTGCTGTGTGGGTGATGTCAGGCTGAGCGCAAAGCGCGATTGGGTACACCAGTGAATGAGATCTGACGCACAGCCCAAACAATGCAAAAGTCGGGCAAAAGGTAGCTAGGAAACCCTAGAGCTCCAACCAGGGCGTAGGTTTTCTGCGATTAGTACTGCAGCTTCTGCCCCAGACCCTCTGTAACTCTGACAAGATGCTCAGCCCTAAAATGGTCTGTAGATCTGGCGCACAGCTGTGATAAGAAGTAAGTGTGTATAGGGAGAGAGGAGGAAATAGTGGAGAAGAACAAGTATCGAGAACTCACCTGGGCAGCCCGGTATAATACTTGGCTTCTCATTAAATTGACGCCGAAAGGTGTAGTCTTTTCGTTTCTATCGAGAACTCTGAAGCCTCTGCATACGAAAAGATTTAGGGTTTAGGGTACAAGGTCACTACAAATAAAGGGGGGGGTTTACTAGGTGGATAGTCTAGTGCAAAAGCTAGCTACCATGGTAACTCCAAATGCCCATTATCCACCCATTACGAGGTGGATTCCTACTGCGTGTACCATGGTGAAAACAGTCAAACTAAGGTAGGTGACTTTAATTAGGGCTGTACTAAGCGCACTACCAAGTTGTGTTTGACAAGGTGGTGTATTGTCATGGCCATGAGGCAGTGCTACTCCTAGCTTGTCGTCTGAAGACCGTGCACATATAGAGGATGCGTGTCAGGGTGCACGTGTGTCAATTTGAAGTGTTGAGCAATCAGGCATGTAGATGCAACTACATGGCTGATTGCTCAATTGGTGTATGTGTACATTTGAGTGCATACTAGCTATGAAAGCTTCATAGCCAACTACAACAGAGTGTCTGTCCTTCCGATTGTCATATGTCCTGATATGTGTATTTTGTGTGCAATTTCACATGTTTGTGAGGAGTACACTAGTACTTGCAACTGTTTAGCTTTGTATTGTGGGATCATAAGCATTCGGATGGGTCTCCAGCATGCAGTGTTTTGAACGTGTCAACATACGGATAAAGTTTCAAAGATGTGAAGCGATGCGAATGCGGTGAAATCCATTCAATCTCTTGGTATATTTTACCAATGCAGCTGGTCAGCAAATCACCATGGTAGTGTGCACTATGGGCACGCCATAATAACCATGGTAGCAATTACTATGGGTATGCGATATTTACCACAGTACTCAACACCAAGCATGGTAAGCATCACCATGGTAGGTGTATAACCCAGATTGGTTCCCTTATCTTCGTACATAAGATCAGCTGACTGCAGTGACAACATGGGTTTTACCCAGACCTTCTGTCCCACAGCTGTAACGCATGCATGCACTGCAAATGCAGGCAGCACTTGCAGCGCCTGCAGAAAGCGCTACACTCCGTCGTCTCAGGTGCTGTTTGGCCCAGCGAGCTTCAAATGATGAGCAAGTTTCAGCCACAACAACAAACTTTTTGCAGCTCATCACTGTTACAGTCCATATACAAGACTTTGGAGGCCCATTACATGCGCTAAAATGCTCCATTTTGCCTGAAACTTGTTCCTACGCCTCCAGAAAGACCAGGAGATCACGAAAAAAGGTATTGGTTAATCCAAAACGGCATTTTTGCACATCCTCATACTCAAAACGTGGAATGAAGCCAAATTTATAGCATTAAACTTGGGTTCCCGGCGCTGTATCGCCCCAATCAAGCCCATTCGGGCTTGCTGGAAGCCTATTGACATGACCAACGACACTGCAAAAGCACGCACCCGTAGCTCAAGCCTTGAGTGAGTCAATGTCTGCTGCCCGACAAATGGTCATGCCATGGTCAGCACATTCCACAATGTGAATTTACTTGACATGACAATTCATCTTTCCGCTAAAGGCATTCAATGGACCCCAGACTTGGCACACTGTCCCCAAATGACTATTGCTGCCCATCCAGACTCAAACATTCATAAAAATCAAGTCGATACACCACAAGACAAGTCAGTCCAAGTCTATCAGAATGTCACTGCCTGCCAAGCTGACAGTCTCAGAGTTGCATGACTCGTACTCTGACTCCTCACACTCACACTCTGAGTCTGACACTATGACATGCAGGCTGTGAGGGGCCGCACTCAGGGTCAAGTCAGGTGCAGCTGTGGTGTGTGATTGCAGCATTGCTGTCCTCCAGGTGTCCATGCTGTCCACGGCATTCTGAGCCAGCCTGGGGTAGTACTGCATGTCATACCACCTAAGCCATTGCTGGACATTGTGACCCATGACAGCTCCTTGATTGGACGGTCCAGCTACAGTATTGTTGGACTGTCTCTCCTCAACAAACACTTGCCTGCACATGCTGGGGTTCAATGGAACTCCCCCATGTGAGACCATCCATTTCTGCCAATACACGGTCAACACTGCATCTGCAAAGCCCCTTCCATGCATGTCCATGAACACGTATGGACAGCTGTCACCAATTAGCAAGTGGTAATCAAGCAACGCCCTGCGTGGTGCTCCCAGGTAGGAGTGCACCACCTCAGCCAAGGCTAGTGGCAAATCAAACGCTATGACAGCTTGGCCCCACTTGCGTGCATTCTTGTGATGAGGCAACTTGATGCGCATCAGCAAAGGCGATGTGCTGATGATATACAGCCTGTTGCCCTCACAACCAGCCTCTTTGCAATCAGCATGCAGACAAGGCCTTGTGTACTCAGGCACAACAAGCCCCCTGAGACATGATAGTCTGATAGGGGGCAGATGGGAGAATGTCATGCCTCCAAGCGCTGCATCATGCAAATCTCTGCTGGTCTCTACTGTCACACCGTACTGCTGCATATCTGCCTCCGCATCCTGCTGGGATTTGTGAATGAGGTACACAAGGTCTGCAGCAGACATCCACTTACCAGCTGCAGCCAAAGTGGCTGGATCCTTGGTTGCTCTTGGGAGCTGATCTGCCACCTGCAACAACCACATGATGTCTGAGCGCAGCAATCATGGTGTGTCAGTTACTTGTTTGAGATATAGCCAGATCAGACAGAAGTTAGCTTTGTCCAGTCGGTTCCTCAGGCTTATTGCTGTGCATGCATGCAGACATGTTTGCCTTGTGTGCTTCATTACTATGACTACTGCATCAATATGTAGCCTTGTTGCTGCTGGTGAGCAACTGTTCACAAGAGTACCAGTATAACATGCTGCCCAGATCTGGCAAAAATGGTGACAGGAGTTGATGCTGTGAACACTCAGCAAGTGCAGTGCATATGCTGAGTTACCATGACTGCATCAATGGCTACACTGTGTTCGACTGTGAGGGAATCTACCGTTTGATGTTGTGCAATGTGTGCGTGCAGCAAGTGTGCCAAGCAACAGCAGACACTCATCACCCGAAGTCCAAGTGTCTGAACCATTCCAGCCCCTCTACAAAGCCTGGGGGCAACCATCCCAGGTGGTGGCAGTCAAAGCTGGGATGCTTGCCCCCAGGCTTTGACTGCCACCACCTCAACACATGCTTGGCACAACTCAGGAAGTTTCTGATGTATAGATGGCTGTGCTTAGCTGCTATGTGAAAGGTAACATACTGGCTGATGAGCGGTGTGGACAAAAAAAGCTGCAAGGTGGGCTCTGAGACCTGGTGATAGTGGTGGCAATACCCAAGAAACAGGAAGACCTGCTTCTTGGTGTTTTCCCATGTTCTGGTGGAATGCGCAACACCCTTCCTGTTCAACTGGAATGGATTGGTTGAGAAGGACTCAAACTCTCCCATGTGCTGTTCAAGAACAGCTCTGTGAACAAGATGCTTATAAGGCTTGGCAAGCAGACCATGCCTCTTCTTGTGGTCTGCTGGCAGCTGACAATCAGGCAGGGTGACCGGGAACGGTGTAGTCAAATGCAGCTGCACAGGGTTTGGGCTGGGCTGAGCACAGGCTGCAAGGACATGATCAGGCAGGGCCAGGATGATCTGACTGGCTGGCCTCAACCTGATCTCATCAAAGGCATCCAAAGTTGCAGTGGG
>JAABUU010006053.1_pt1 | contig 13161 bp, 7 predicted proteins | sample 5559301 | NCBI WGS metagenome assembly JAABUU01 (sample SAMN10711884, study PRJNA513360) | rock metagenome | isolation source: Antarctica rocks | place: Antarctica: Victoria Land, Richard Nunatak white
ACTGATATAACGCTGACGACGACGAATTTATGAACGCTCAAGAGATGATTGACGACTTTCATATCAAATATTCAAGAAAAGCGCACTAAGAAACAACATTCATGCGAACATGAATAGTCAAGAAAGGGAAATAATGTTACGATTCTAGCCTTCGCCTATTCTTCGTCTAGCCTTCGCCTGGTTTCATCTCAATCGAGCCTAGCACAGAGCTGAGAAACACACATATAAGAATCGAGTTCTTTCCTATAGATACTTTTCTTCCTTAGCATTTATCTATTAGTTAAATGACATCTCTATGACTCGCTCTAGATCGACTTCTAACAATATAAATTAAAATTATTAAAGTTTATGCATATTCATGATGTATTTCATTCTGATCTGCTTTGCTCTGTCATCAATGATTTTTTGTCTGATCAAAAGAATGAACTTTCAGATTCAATAGTGATAAATGATGAAGATAAGTGAGAAATCAATAATATATTAAATTTTCGTTGATATCAAAGATGACTTCAGTATAAAGTCAAATAAAATAACTATGATAATGATTTTAATTGATACAACAGTGATGATGATGAATTTATAAACATTCAGAAAATCATTGATGATTTTTATATTTAATATTCAAACAAATTGCATTAATCAACAATTCAATCAATCATGATTTAACAGATCTGAGTCTGTAAAATCATGATTAAACAATTAATCAAGTCAAGTAGAAAACACATTTATGTGAACATGAATTGTTGAAGAAAAGAAGTAATGTCATGATTTTAATCTTGTCAAACTTAATTTTCTAGTCTTGTCAGATTTATTCTCACTTCATCATCTTAACTAGTCTTTATTGAGTCTAGCATCAACTGAGAAATACACATATGTAATCAACTTCTTTTCTATAACTATCTTTCTTTCTTAGCATTTATCTTCTAGTTAAATGACACTTTTATCTGACTCACTTTAGACAAATCTTTAATAAAAATAAATCTCATGATTCATTGCAGCAATTTCAAATTCATTGCAAATGATTGTATTAAACAATACATCACAGTAAATACTTTTTCATACATGCTATTTACTACTTACTAAGCATAAAGACAATTTTCATCGAAAATGATGACTTTCTTATACTTATGTACTATAATCATGCTCAGAAGCTCAAAAGACTTTCTTGATTCTGAAATGTTTTAAATGAACTTGAAAACATCAACTTCTTTGCGCTTTTCTTGTACAGTAAATCTTCTGAAGATATAGAATGCTAAGATCTTCTAAATTCTTTAAGTGAAGAAAAAGTCATGAGTGAGACTGAATTCAGTGAGCATTGCTGAATTCACTGACATGTGATGATGTGATGCATTCAAGTATGATTGATTAATCTTCACAGTTTCATTGATGTCTATCATTACATATTTTAGCAATCTTTTATAAGTTTATCTTATGATAAAGTACTTTCATAACAATGTTTTATTAAGAAATTGACTGAACATTGTAGAATTAAAAACATTCTTTAATTATTATTATTACTAAGTTTAATACAACATAAGTAAGACTCTATATGATTTCAAAATAGAAATAATATTTCGAATAACTTGAAGAGTTCTACAGAAGGCACAACAATTCTACTCAGAGACTTTTCTGTTCTACATCGTCATGAGAAACGAGAAGTTCTCGTTCTTCAGAACGCTTCATGAGTCTAGTGCTACAGATCTCTCGATTCTTGCAGACTTGAAGACATCTACTCTAGAGTGAGTCTAGCTTGCAGCTTGATTTGAACAAGGCTAATGATTTGAAGCATTGTCTTTGTACACGAATTCAAGAGTTACTCTGTTCGCACTTGAAGTCACAAAACTGAATCTATTATCAAAGATCGTAGCGAAGATCGCACGCCTCTCATCTGTGACGTCTCACCTCAAGAAAAACGCAGATAGTGAACATGTATACTGATCACGACATCTGATATCGAGTACTCTACTCACGGCGCGCGTTCTTGTTTACGAATATGATATCAATGTTCATCACTCTCTCGAACTCTCAATCAGCAAAAATACAATTTATGATATTGCATTGAATTTTCTGAAGAGCTTGAAGACTGAGCGTCGTTCACAACCTTCTAGATCACTTGTATTCATTGCTCATAGTCTTGAAGAAATAGTCGTGAAGAAAGCGCTTCGACGATCTCATGATTTCGAACGTCATCACAATTATCTTCATCAGATCTATGAGTCTACTGCTGTCATTGTGTTCTTTGAAACGTCACATGAAGAAGTCGATTCTCGTGATTTGCTAGAGCTTATTGCAGAAAAGATAGTCAGAGCTGCTGAGTTTGCGATCAACGAGCATATCGTCAATACTCTACTTTCGACTTCGAAACGACTTAGGGAATTACGCGATGAGTTTGCGCTCATGACTCGTCAAAACAACTGAATCATTTATTCTTTTCAAGAACAGTATGATGTTCAGCTTCTTAACGGCAAAAAGGTAAGAGCTCTTTCTTGATTCAAGTACAATATTAATTTCTCATCAGGTTGTCGAAGACGTGTCTTTCTGTTTGAGCGATTCTAGTCTTGAAATGACACAACACATTGCTAGTAACCACATGAATATGTGTCGATTCGATGAACTTCACGATGTCGAGTATCGAAAAGTCGTTGCTGCTCTTGAGCACGTTCAGAAGCGCGTTACAGAACGATCTGCAAACTTGGCATCGTCAGATTCGTGAGCTGCCTTTATTGCCTTAATTCATTTGATTAATTGTATCAGAAACGAGCTCAGTACTCAGCGAAGATCATCGACAAAATTACATGAAATCTCTGCGATATCACGCAATCGACGCTCGTTATGCGACAATAAAAACGACTCATACCAAAACGTGCAGATGATTGCTCAAGAAACTCGAATATCAAGGCTGGCTCGATATCAACAAGATCTCTGATCATCATGGCTTTTTGTGAATCAGAGGTAAATTTGAGTCCGGTAAATCGACGCTAGTGAAATTTGCCGTTGAAGATGCGCGAAAAGCAATAACAGAGACTGTTGTTATCTCATTTTTCTTCAATGCAAGAGGTGAAGATCTCGAGAAGTCAACGTTAGAGATGTATCGATCTTTATTTTTTCAAATTTTAAAAGCGATTTCAGATCTTCAAATAGTTCTAGACTGCTTGAGATCGATCGTCTCAGAAGAAGAGATCTACAGAAGAAAGAAAGACGATCTTCAAAGTCTCTTCGTCGCTGCAATACAAAGTCTAGGGCAACGTCGTTTGACTTGCTTCATCGATGTTCTAGATGAATGTGAAGAAGATCAAATACGAGATTTAGTGACTTTTCTTGAACGACTCGATCAACTTGCGATCTCATCACAAATTCACTTTCATGTTTGCCTATCAAGTCGTCATTATCCGTATATCTTCATTAGAAACGGAATTCAACTAATTCTAGAAGGTCAGAAGAATCATATTCAGAATATTACTAGGTATCTAAACAGCGAGCTGAAAGCCGAGCGTGGCAAACAATTCGAGGAAATCAAGAAAGAAATACTAAAGAGATCGGCTGAGATATTCTTGTGAGTCGCTCTCGTTGTGCAGATACTAAACAAAGAATATGATCATGGTCGTGTACATGCCCTTTGAAGGCGCCTCAGGGAGATTCCGGACGGACTGAACAAATTATTCGAGAATATCTTGACAAGGGATCGGGAAAACATGAAAGAGCTGATTCTGTGCCTTCAGTGAATACTCTATGCGAAACGCTCACTGAAACGGGAAGAAATTTACCACGCTATTCTATCTGAAACGGACCCTGAGGCGCTATCTGTATCGAACTCTGAGGAGATCACCGCTCAGAACATGGAAAGGTTCATTCTCAGTTGCTTCAAAGAGCTTGCAGAAACAACGAAGCTTAAAGCGCAAACCGTACAATTCATTCACGAGTTCGTACGAGACTTTCTTCTGGGAAAAAATGAATTAAACAAGCTGAACCTTGAACTTGGTTTTGGCCTGAGCCAAGATCGTCTGAAGCAATGCTGTTATAACTATATGACGATTGATACTTCCGAGTATCTGCCTCTCAGCATGACGTTGCAAACTGCATCCTCCGAAGAGGCTAGAGGTCTTCGTGAGTTGATTTCTGAGAAGTTGCCCTTTCTGAAATATGCGGTACGCAATGTGCTTTACCACGCAGACGTCGCCGACGGCCAAGGTATCTCTCAAAAAGCCTTCGTGGAAAAATTTGCCCTTAGGGACTGAATCATGCTCGACAATCTCTTTGAAAAGTATCATGTTCGTCGTCACACTTCTAATGCGAGTCTACTATACATATCTGCAGAAAAGAACTTCAGTAATCTTATTCGAATTCAGCTAGAGTGAGATTTGTATTCTGATACTGCAGGAGAACGTCTTGAGAACGAGCGCTATGCTGCATCGTTGTACGCGACCTTAGCTAATGTCAACGTCAACGAAAACACGATTCAGGCACTTCTGATTTCAGTAGCCCGAACTTCTGATGACTATGACGAACGTCATAAAGCTCAGTCTGATTGTGAGTTTGAATGCAGTCGAGCAGCTATTAAAACGATCTTTGAAAAGCGACCCTGTCTCAATTCTCGAAAAGGTCAGACTTTGATAGGTTGGGCGGCATCGAATGAGCACGAAGCGATAGTCAGCTTACTGCTTGCAAAAGACAATGTTGACCCAAATTTCAAAGACAATAACGGTCGAACATCATTTTCGTTGGCGGCATCGAACGGACGCGAAGCGATAGTCAAATTACTGCTCGCAAAAGATGATGTCGATTCAAATTTCAAGGATAACGACGGTCAAACACCACTTTCGTTGACGACGTTACACGAGCACGAAGCGATAGTCAAATTACTGCTTGCAAAAGATGATGTCAACTCAAATTTCAAAGATAACAACAGTCGAACATCATTGTCGTGAGCAACATCGAAAGGGCACGAAGCGGTAGTCAAATTACTGCTTGCAAATAGAGGTGAGTTAAGTTGATCGAGTGATAGTAGACCTTCATAGAAGACTGCAGTAATTACTCAAGCACTAGAGGAAGACAGCCCTCGTTGAGGAACGCTAAGGTCGTGAGTTCGATTCCCACCGCTCTCAACGATGCTACCAAGAAGAAGGGTTATTAATGATTTGATTCTAGCTGTGAAAGTATCAGGTTTTGAGACAGGTTTTGAGACAGGTTTCTCGAAGAGACGGCAGAGGTGAAGGGCGATTCGATGCAAATCTGCATGGTGACCGCTCCGGATTCAATAAAATAGTAGTCATATTTGCCAAACGTGAGTTTGCTTTTAGACCCTCTGAGGGCCTCACCCACCACCAAGGCAATGGCTGCAGCTGCATCCCCTACCGAGCTCGAGCTTCATATACCCTGCCCTTTCCCAAGTATGAATGCATGACCTTGCTTCAGCACGGCCTTAGGATAGTCATCGATATAGGTTTCTTCTTTACCAACGCTTGATTCAACTTCCATGATCTGAGCGGGAGTGACTATCAGAATCCTGACGTCAATGAAAATAACACGCCTTTTAATAGCAACATGTACTCAGTCTAGAGAAAAGTTGAATACGGTTTCTGCATTCCTGATATCACTTCAACCTTTGCGGCAGGTTCACCAAGATGATCGTCAATGATATTCAGATCAAGCAAACTAGCTGCGCCAGAGATGGGAATGAAAGTCCCCTTTTCGAAGTCATTCTTCTTTAAGCCTAATCCGTTAAGTAAAGCCAGTGTTTCAGCTTCATGGTTCGCATCGACGCACTGCAGAATGAGGTCAGCCTCAGCCGCCTCGGCCATGAGAACATCATAGAAGTCGAGGTCACTAATCACACACGTGATATTAGAATAGTTGACTTGAAAAATCTTCGTTTTTTGAGAAGTACGAACAAGTGCATGAATAGAAATGTGAGGGAAGATACGAGTAAGGAGAGAAAGGATCGACCCTTCAACACAGCCGATCGCTTCAGTGAAGAATACGCGAGAACTCATGCTGCAGATTTGAATACAGATTCAGGAGGGAAAATGACGTTGTACATAGAGTAGCATTTCAGAAGCAGAGAGTCAACAGCTTTATATATACCTCTTCCTCTCGCTTCATCCGGCCATGATGATCGTAGATCAAGCGCAAAGGACTTTGTCAGATCTTGAATATCAATTCTCAACCAGTCACGGCTAGTCTACTTCGTGTTCTGAGATCGGAAATATGAGAAGCAAACCTGTGACATTGTCAATCGTAGATCTTCGCACTGTCGTAGAAAACATAGATCTGTAACGACTGTAGACTGAAATCAAGAAACAAATAATCGGAACTACAATGAAACCTTCTGCGCTAAGTCATGTGAATCGAAATGTTGTTGACAGAAGATTCAGTATTTCTAGAAATAATATCTTGCCTCGAGTGTGGTGGAATAACATCTGATAGGTATAGCCTATGGTAGTATGTAAAAGCTATGAAGCGAAATCAAGCGAAAGTCAAATTAAAGTACAACTAGTGCGTCGCTAGAAGCACTAGTGCGTCGCCATCGACCGAGCGCTAACCTAATTCAAAGGAACAAATCCGTAATTCATAATTCATAACAACATGCCCTCATTGAAAAAAGCCTCGACGATCTCGTCGAGTCATCACTTATTCCTGACTTTTAGCAACCGTTTGAGCTGTTTTCTAGTAGGCTCGGCATCCGATTGCTTCCTAGCAGGCTTTGATGATGCCGCAGTAGTGACGTTTGACGTCTTCTTCTTTTTCGACTTTGATTTACGTTTGACTTCGTAGTTTCGAACCAATTCAGGCGCGTTGTCAAGCAAATCTTCGTCGTACCATTCATCGTACTCTGATTCATATTCTTTTCACCTTACTAGGTATTCGCGTATGAGCGAGCCTCTGCCGAATCGTCGAACTCTATCATTGATGAGCTTCTCTATTTCGTATGAGACTCATTCCTCGATGTCCCCTTCTACTTCTATAGAGAAAGAATTATTCGGCCGAGAACGCTTGAATGAGTCTGCACCTTTGAATGCTGGTTTCAATTGTGCTATGAAGATGACCGAGTGAATTCTTCAGTGCGACGAAAGCTCAAGCTCATATGCGAGCTTTCCGACCCGTTTGATAATCAGGAAAGAATCACAGTATTGCTGACTGAGTTTTTTAGATGGGTAGTCTGACAGGTGATAGTCGCGATGTAATTGTAGGAACGCATAGTCTTCGACTCGTAGAGTCATTGACTTATGCTTACGATCATATCATGCCTTCGCCTTGACTTCCGCGAAAGTAATAGCGTCAGCAGCCTCGGATACATTTATAGATCGTTCCGCTGCGTAGTTGAAGCGATCTTCAGAATTAATAAGCGATGAGATTTCCGTAGTTCTAAAGTCATAAACAATCTCATTAGAAGATTTACCTGTACTGATGAACGCGAAGTTGTTGAAGTTAGCTTGTAGGCTGGTTAATAGAGACGGCCATAGCGATTCGTCCATACTGAAGAGTAGAAAACGTAAAGCAATTTCCACGATTTGATTAGAACGCTCACTCTGGCCATCGATTTGAGGGTGATAGATCGTGCTTGTCAGCAACGAGATTTCTAATTTTTCAAACGTAGCTTGCCAGAAGTCTGATAGAAACTTGAAATCGCGATCGAATATGATCGCTGACGACATACCTCAATCCGCTTGCTGCAGCCTTTCAATCAGAGCATGAGCTCACTTCTTTGTCGATCAGGTTGATTTGCCAGGAATCAGCATAAGTCTCTTAGAGAATTTGTCGATGACGATCAGTAGACACTTCAATTCGTCTATGCTGATCGATAATGCTAGAATAAAGTCTAACGTGATTGTATGAAAGGGAATGTTTGCGGAACTTATCGGAACCATCTCATCGTATGATTGATGTCGTTTGATTTGATATAGCTGACACTTCAAGCAATGATCGATGAACTTTCGCAGCCTGAAAGCGAGTTTTCGTACATACATGATTTCGACGATTCGCTGATAGATTCAATGAAAATCAGCATGATGAGAACTGTGAGTCAGTGAGAACATCTCATGTTTCAGTTTCTTGAGAATCACTAATCGAACGTGACGCTTCGAGTTCTCATTAACATGATACAGAAGTTTCTTCTGAACTTCGAAGTGACTCTTTCGAGATCGTTTGATGACTGTCTGATCGCCTGATGATTCTGTAGCTTTCTTTCGTGCTATACTTAGTATGTTCTTTCAACGTTTGTCATCTTTCAGTGCTTCGATAAGGTCGCTTTTGAACTTGAATGACAGCTCAATCAGAGAAGTAGTGCAGGCATAAGTTGTTCGATTCTTATGTACGATTCTTCCGTGCAGTAGATTCAGTATGCCGTCTTTGAAAGTCTCTTTCATTGATTCTAGTTCAAGCTTATCACGAAGAAGTCTGAATAGTGTGTCAAGCACGATATTAGCCTTGCCGACCTTGTGCCGTATATCTAGCTGAAAGATAGACAGATATTGAGATGCTCGAATAAGACGCAAATTCAACTTATCTGTGTTCGCAGTCGTTAGACTAGTCTGTTTAGCGATCGTCACAGCGATCGCATGATCGATGTAGATGATAGTGAGCGGTTTCAGAGTGAATTTCATCATGTGACGAATCTTTCTGATCACTCAGATCAAGCCAGCTACTTTCAGTTTCGTGAGTCAGTAGTTTCTTTCAGCAGAATTAAGAATTCTGCTCAGAAATAGTATAGATTGAACATCTAACCGAATAAAGATCATCTTCTCGTCTTTGACGTGATATATCATATCGGCGAAATCGATCTTCTTGAATGCGTCAAGATCGACTCATAACTGACGATCAGAATCAAAATGTGTCAGTACTTCTTCTCTGACAAAGTGATTCTGAAGATGTCGAAAGAATCTGACTTTCAATTCGATAGGCTCAAAAGTTCTTTTACCGATCTCGCTTCGACGAGCATTTAGATTATTCTTGAGTAAATCTACTGATAATTCAGTTTTGCGTCTCTGCAACGATTCTACTATTTGAGCATAGTATGAAACATAGTTTCTTAGCCAATCGATTATACCTAGATAGATATCTAGTGAACGCAGTGTTCGCGAAAAATTCAGAGAGAATATAGCCTTGAGTTTTTCGGCTGAGATAGTCAGATCGAAACCGTCGATCTTCTGATCAAGCAGTATCACTGATGAATAGCCTATGAACGATTTCTTTGACGAAATGCTAATTCTTTTCTTCGCAAATAGTTGAAACACGACATGTAAGTGCTTCAAGTGATCTGTCAGAGTTCTTGAAAAGATGACAATGTCATTCATATAGGCTCGAGCATAGCGACGATGAGGTCACAGCAGTCGATCTGTCTGACGTTGAACATATGAAAGAAAGTTTTTGAATCTCATAACAGCTACTTCAAACTGTTTCTGCCCTCGATGAGAGACAACGATTAATTTGTTTCGATCGATTGATCTGATCTTTCACTGATAGAAATAATCGTTGACATCTATTACGATAATGTATTGACATTCTGCAACGGCAGCCGTAACAATCGCTTGCAATGACATTGAATAGCTGTCTTGCAGAGAGATTTTGTTTAGATTTCGAATGTCAATCACAACACGTTCTTTTCGAATTTCATTGATCTCTCGCCATACAACGAACATCGAAAAATCATAGAGCGTTGACAGTTTCTTGTCTTTAGTACTCAGAGAATATACTCTTGTCGACGAAATCTTAGCGTCGAGAGTTAGAGTAATTGACATTCAGTTTTCTTCGAAAATATTCACGATATTCTTCTTATCTGTTCATATATCATATGAATTAACGATCTCTGCTATAGCAGTGATCATCTGAGTGATGTCGTAGATAGTGATGTCGTTCAACAATGTACTTTCCAGATCAGAATCGACTTTTGTCGAAAGTAGATTCGATACTGTCGACGTCGAAGATGATAATAGATTTGAATTTGCAGTTGATAGAATTGCGACGACGACGACGAGAACTGATATTTCTCTTAGAAGTGAATTCTTTCAATCAGAAGTTCTATGCTGCTTTCAATCAATGATCATCAGATGATGATTCGTCGAATTCGTCAGAAAGCAGTCATCTTCTTCGTACTCAAGCATTGCTTCAATTCTTGCATGCCTTTGAATAGTGACTGGTTTTTCGATGTCATTTCAAACTTGCACAAAGAAAAAACTGACGTCTACTACATGAGTGAAAAGATCATTCATCTGTTTCAGATCTTGATCGTAGTCGAGCTCGAAGATCAGGTCACGATCAGTAGACAGCTTATTTTCTTTGACGAGAACAGGTACTTTCAGAAGTGCATGAGATGAAATCACGGTTCGACCTTTGATTCGAACTATTCGCTTAAGATTCGACAGATTTCTAGTGAGTACGGAAATGTTGGCAGTAAATTCTTGACAACTATCTATTCTGACAATCTTTTCGTTCAGATCTAGTTGCATCTTCTATGTAGTCATAATGTCAATTTCGAGAAGTATCTTTACTCTGAGATCATCGATCAGATGAATCTCTCGACGAAAGCAAGTCGTTGCCGATCTATCATCAGGTAGAAATTCATGAATATATGTGATCAGAATCACAAAGTCACTGAAGTGATGAATCTTGTTTTCGATGCCTCGTACTGATATGAGTGACGTCATTTTCTGTATGAGTACATTCGAAGCAATGAATTTGATAAACTTACGGTCTGCTATGATCATGATACATCTCGTGTCTAGAACAATATCTTCTTCGAGTTCGTTCAGACTTCAGCAGGCTTTGACTGTGACATATTGCCAATCACGAAAGGCGTAGTCGACGATTTGCAATGATTTCGAAGACGATTCAATAAGAATGCGTTTCTCTGATGATGACTTCGCTGTAACTGAGAACGCAGCTGGTTCGTCTATTGCTCGAACGACTGAACACTTTCCTAGATGACGATGAAGCTTATTTCCTGATTCAAAGACTTGATCACAGTGTTCGCAGACTTTAGTAGTTGTAGACTTGATTGTAGAAATCACAAAGTCAGCATTCACAGATTCGTCTTTCTGATCGAAATTCGGCTTCGATTCGATTTGAAGTTGATTCTTCTCAAAAGTTTCTTCAGCGTATGCATCAGAAGCATCTTGCAGATATGCTTGCTGAATAGCGATTTGATACTGATCTCATTCGTTGTCATGATAGGCTTTCTGCTCTTCAGTATTGAGTTTCACCTCTTTGTTCTTCTGATTCTCGATAGAGGCTTGATAGACTCGTTGAGGTCGTGATTGAAATGATGATTTAGGTAATGACTTGTCACGCTCTCAGTTATTTGAATAGAGTGAACGCTGGTTCGAACCTGACGCATTTTCGTCGTTTGTTAGCAGCAATGACTGCCGTGAGGCTGGCAAAGCTGACATCGTTGTATTGACGTTTGACTGCGAAGACTGCTGAGACTGGTTCTGATAAGCATTGTTCTGATAGTTTGAAAATCTCGAAGTTTGTTCGAAACCATCCTGAAATTGTCGCTGAAAATTCGGCTGAGAGTTAGAACTATCATACTGATCGATGTCTCTATTATCGCGTCGATCATTGCTGCGTTGATTACTGATTCCAGTACTGCGATTGATATCTAACGTACTGGTACTAGGTTCGATGTTCCCCCGGTACCTAGCTGCTAGCTCTCACCAGGTGTATTTCCTATTGTTCATATCACGTAGGAAATCATTAACCTTGATGGCGAGAGTAGATATCATAAGGTCCCTTTGAAATTTCAAATCAATGTCGTTGTAGATAATTGACAACTGATTGAAGATGAAGTTTAGTTCCGTCGATTTGACAGCTCTTAATATGATCTGAGCATACTCGCGAGGTTCTCGATGACGCCGTGCATCTTTCATGGTGTATCTTTCCTTGATAACCGTGTTCAGAGCAATGCGAGATTGCTCACGAAAGCGTTTGATCAGAGCGTGTATTCACTCATCGGCATCGTCTTCGTATTTGATCAATCTTTTCTCGTCATCGGTGAGCTCTCCGATATACCATTCCATCGCTGTGCCTCGAAGGCAGATTCATAGATTTGTTCTCACTAGATTAGCATCTTTAATATGAAGAATATCCTTGATACGTTCGATGAAGAGATGAACGTCTCGGAAGTATGTCTCCTTGCCTGAATGCTTCAGGGGATCGTCAGTGTGCATGGACTTGTCATTATACATAGGGTCAAAGAATCCCACTTCAGTAGGATTCCAGCGATTGCGGTGGTCGTTTTCATCATCATCGCCTGCTAGACCAGTAGAACCAGTAGGTCCGGGTGGTCCGAGTGGTTCAGGAGGCAAACCACCTTGGTTACTGAGTTTCCGAATTGTACGAGAGACGCTCTCGGCGATAATCCGGTTTAACGCCTCTTGCTGAGCTTCTGTAAAAGATGCAGCCATGACGTCCTGCGGATTTGTTATAGTAACTTCTTCTGTGAATCCGGTTCTAGATCTATCGATGGAAGTAGAAGAAGGTGTGGTAGGATATTGCTGGTTATGCCAGGCGAGGTAAGTCTCTGAAGTTCGGAATTGCTGAATACCTTGGGCAAAGGAATTGACCGCTGCTTGGAATAAAGACCGGTCTATCGCCCAATCGATGTTGAAAGAGGCTGGTTCGGCCGAGGCAGAAGATCTCTCAGTACGCCTTGAAGAGCCTACTGTTTCAATAGAACCTCTTAAATGGGCAGGTCGAAGGTAGAGCGACGTAATACAGATGGCTATGCGTACACCTGCTTCCGGAAAGACCTTACGATCTCTAGTATACTGGTGACCAGTGTCTAAAAAGGCTTTGAGCTGAAATGCTAGACTTTTAGTTGCTTCGTCCAGGTGAAATACGGGCTGAGAGCTCGAGCTGGACGCCAGGTTGCCGTACTAGGTCCAGAAGGGACCGTCAGTCAGTTTATCAGGTAGAGAACTGATTGATTAGTGGTAGGAACGAGGAGCTCATTGACGGAAGTAGTAAAGGTAGGGCACTGGGTGTTCCTTTGATTTTCGAATAGAAATTTTCGCTAGTGACGTAACCACGGATTAACCAGTGAACGACGTTTCAATAGCGACGGAACTGATAGACTGGTAGAAAACCTAGTCAAGCTGGATGATACCGAGCTAATAGTCAAAACAGTTGATGCTACCATTTGTGGTGGAATAACATCTGATAGATATA
>JAABUU010006056.1_pt1 | contig 13156 bp, 18 predicted proteins | sample 5559301 | NCBI WGS metagenome assembly JAABUU01 (sample SAMN10711884, study PRJNA513360) | rock metagenome | isolation source: Antarctica rocks | place: Antarctica: Victoria Land, Richard Nunatak white
GAAACCGCCTTACATCTGCCGTGGAGCAATGGCCCAGTTGAAGGACAGGTCCACCGACTCAAACTGATCAAACGGCAGATGTATGGCCGCGCCAGTTTCGATCTGCTCAGGCTTCGAGTACTCCACAAGCCCTGAATACAGGCTCTATGCCGACATCGCCTCGACAGGGACGAGCTTCACCAAATGTGTGGAAGAACCACTTAATTCGCCAAGCTACAGGCACGCCAGCGAGTATTCCCAGGCGAGCGCGTGAACTGCACCTTGCATGGCCCAAACGAAAAAGAGGATGAATCGGTTCGAGGCATTTTAAAGGGATGCCGTTATCCCCACAGACAACTCTGCTCATGCTTTTGGCCGATATTGGTCATGAGGATTCTGGAGCGGTCGTCGACGAGTTTACAGGTTTAGCTTCTTCCGAACCGCTTCGGTTAGAGGCAAAGCTCCGATTCAAGGGCAAAGAGATGCGGAATGCTGTCCCGCTTCTGTCGGGGCGTGTACAGCTGCGAAGTTTGATTCTGCCCTTGTGCCCTTCAATGATCGATTTCGAGATGGGCAGGCCGAGACCAGTTCCCTTTTCTTTTTTGGTTGTGAAGAACGGATCGAAAACTTTAGAGAATATCTCTTGTGGTATTCCACTGCCGTTATCCGCAATCGTAGCGTGCACCTGGTCGTCGCGCTTGCGAAATCTCAGGTGCAGCGTTCCTTTGTCAGGAAGGGCATCCAGGGCGTTCCCCAAAAGATTCGAGAACACCTGTAGCATTTCACCGGGATGAACTTCGATCCTGACTTCTTCCCCCAGATCCTTTACGAGATTGACTTTCTTCCCTGCGATCCTGCGTTCATGGACGCGGAGAGCCGATTCGGCTACCTCGACCAGGTCAACCGGCAGCCGAACGTCGGAGGGCTTGTAAAAGCTCAGTGTCTGTCTGGCAATGCGGATAACGTTTGCCACTTCTGCTTGCAGTAATGCGATATATTCGCGCACTTTAGCAGGGCTGTCGACCTCTCGCTCCACCAGGTAGGCAAGATTGGAGATCGTTTCCAGCGGATTATTGATCTCGTGCATGATCGCGGCCGAGAACTGTCCGGCGACGGCACGGCTCTCGCTTTCGCGTAACACCTGCTCAATGTCAACCCATAAACCCTGATTTGTCCCTTGCTGTGCCATGGCCGTTCCCCTCTGAGGAGCCCTAAGTCTGGAGAGGACGCCGACAGGGGCGTCGAAAAGCAGGAGGAGCACTCCGGCGGACGAGCTTTAATGTCATCGGCACGTTGAGTCAACTCGACTCGCATGTCCTTAGTACAAGTACGACGCAAAGCGTTCTCCGGATGATGTCTGCCCGAGTCGCGTGTTGTTAGCCGCTTCAGTACTCCCCGGACCGAATCACTCGTTGATCTAAGATGCCACGAGTTCGGATGTCTTCACAGTGGACGGCGGATTTTCGATCAGAATCCGGCTCACTGAAGCAGAGATCCTGACCAGCATGTCGGTCGTGTCCTCAAGGAGTTTCTGCACAGATTTGGGCAGATCGGCATTCGTATTCAGCAGGTGCAGCGTGAAGGTCATCGCTGCGAGCGGATTGTTGATCTCGTGGGCCAGACGGTTAACCAACTGGTACTTTACTTCCAGAGCCTTGGCCTTTTGCTCTGCCGCGACCGCACGCTTCTGTTCGGTTAGATCAAGCGTGTAAGCCGCCCAACGCAGCGGATCGGGCTGAAGACGCGCCGCTCCGATCAGAACGCGCAGCCGAGATCCATCCGGGCGGATAAACTCCTTCTCGTATGGAGCGCAGGTACCGAATTCCCGCAATTGCGCGACAGCCTCCTGCTCAACGTCGTAGTACATCGACGGCGTCATGGCCGGCCAGTCGATGACGCCGGAGGCCAACTGGTCTCGGGTATGGTCAATCATTCGGAGAAAAGCGTCATTCGCGTCGATCACCCGGTCTTCTCCAACAATCAGCAGACCCAGATAAGGCGATTGATAGAGCGCCGAAATCGATGCCGGCAGCGGCACCGGTACCTGCGATTGGTAGGCCCGCAAGGAGATCTCAAGAGCGCCATTGAGAAACTCGCCGATGACTAAAATGTCTCGGACCAGCGTACTGAAATCAGTGCCGAGCAGATTGGATTCGACCAGTGAAGTCAGGGTCTGCTGCAGAATGCGAGCTTCGAGCACCAACTGGACGATCGAGTAGCCCTGACCGCGTCGAGTGTGCCCATGATTCCGCGCGCCTTCTTCCCTTTGTAGGGACCCACCTTCTGGGCTCTCAATCTGCTGGACCAGTGCGTCGAGCATATCCGGGATGTGGTCTGCACGTTCCTCTTTGGTGAGGCGGATTTCGGTCAGTTCGGGCTCGCTCTCAACCGCTTCAAGCCACCGTGCCAAGATCAACTGCTTCGAAGTGCGCAGCAATTCCGACACTTTGCGGGCCGGCAAGGTGCGTGGTCCGTGTAGCTTCCACGGAGCGGCGATCAACGTTTCCAGCAGAGCGTCGATGTTCACAGGCTTCAAGAAATAGTCATCGACCTGACTCCGAATGCCTTGGACCGCCGTTTCGATGTCCGGGTAGCCCGTCAGGATGAAGGTGGACGCATTCGGCTGGACACGTCGCATCGCGCTAACAACGGTGAAGCCGTCGCCAGGCTCCCCGATGTTCAGGTCGGACAAAAGAATGTCGAAAGGTAGATTGCTGATGCTGGCCAGGGCCTCGGGTACGCTACCTACCGCAGTGACCAGAAAGCCTCTATTTTCAAGAATAGTGGTTAACGTGCTGCGAAGCTGAGGATCATCTTCTACATACAAAACACTTCCAGGGCCCATCCTTGGTTCGATGCGCGAAAGCGCCACGATTGGTGCATAGCGCCAAGCTAGGATATGCCCAGTGCCTTCTAAAAGTGACGTGCGAGAGCAATATCGGCAGCAGCGTCACGCTGCTCAGTGCCTTAACGCGCCACCGTGCCTCGCACAGCCCTGCGATCGAGGAGTTCGCTGACCCTCAGCGTGAGTTCTTCGGGGTCCATCAAGGCTTCGGGGGAGTAAACCCCGGTGTTGCTCCCTTGCGCTCGGCACCGGCTCTCAATCGAAAATCGCTCTTCAGTGGCTATCGTATGGCAGAGGATGATCAAAGCGTATTTCGGCTGCTTATCAAAACATCTTTGGAAATCAGTTTGGCGAGCAGCGATGTCCACCTCACAGCCCATCCCTTCAAGAAGCAGGCGTCGGCTTTCGAGCAGGTTTGTGTACTTGCCGTAACAGAGGACTAGGGGCCGGGTAGGAATCGATCTTGACATAGCTCTGAGGAGAACTCCCGCTACTCACAATAGGGGTTCATGCAGACGCCAGAACATCTATTTTCAACGCGTTACCGTAGTCACGCGAAGAGTGAAACGGACGTCGTAGTTTGTTAGCTCTTGCTCAAGATTTGGCGGCGAGCCGAGGTTCAAGACGTAACGAGATCGACTGGCCTGAGTGAATTTGCTAACGCTTCGTTCTTGTCGCCTTAAGCGTTCGGCGACCATTGCAGGTGAAACATAAATCATGCTTATTCAGCGTAGAAAGCCGCTTACGACAGCTTTCGTTGGCGCAAATTCTGTTTGCAGGATATGCGCTGACGAAGACAGGAATGGCGAATAGATCTGTTGCGACGTTTAGTGCCATGGGGAAAGTATGGTGTGGTCCGACGGCAACTGCAATCCCACTCTGGTGGGACACCCGTCATCACAATCTACTTTTAGGGAATCTCTGCACAAGTTCTGCATCCACAGTCTGATTGGCGACTGTAAGCGTCTCTATGTTCGGCCTTCTTGTCGACGAAGCGGCATAGCCGAAGCTTTGATGAACGCTTTGGAGACATTCGCCAAAGAGACCTCACTGGAATGGCTGTATCTGGATACGAACGACACGATGAGAGCCGCAGTGGCTCTTTACACCAGGCGTGGATACGTTAGCTGCGAACGATTTAACGACAATCCCCGCGCAAATCTGTTCTTTAGGAAGCTTGTCACGTCCTAAATTGCACGATGGGCGCATACGTGGTCACCACACCAAACGTCAAAAGTCATATGGTAAGGATAACGTTGGTCGGAGAGCTAAACTAGAGAGATTGCTACATTTGGTAAATTCATGAATTGCGTGAGTCCAATCGTTGCGGGACGGCAATACAGAAGTGGCCGCACAGTTCTGGAGCGGCATCGGCACGCCGACGGTTATCTCGCTCTAGTGCTTTCCGGTGGCTACGAAGAAGCTGGAGATCGGGGCAGGCATAGCGTACGTGCCGGCCAAGTCGTTGTGCACGGACGCTTCGAAGCCCACACTAATCGTTATGATTCCTCCGGTGCAGAAGTGCTCAATCTTCCTCTGTCTGACTCCGCCGATCTTCCGCATGTGTTGATGCAGACAGCCGATCCCGATGAAATAGCTCGTATGGCGGAGCTGGATGTGAAAGAAGCTGTAAACCTTTTGCTCTCCTCAGGAAAGCCGGTCCACAGGGATTCCGCGGATTGGCCCGATCTGCTGGCAGGTGCTTTGCAGGTCAATCCGCATTTGCGTCTGCAGGCCTGGGCGCGTGCACACTGTTTAGCGGATGCGACTGTCTCGCGCGGGTTTCAGAAGATCTTCGGGATCAGTCCCTCGGTGTATCGGGCTCAACTGCGAGGGCGGCACGCCTGGAGGCTCATCTCGACTACGGGTGAAGATCTCTCCGCACTGGCCATGCGGGTGGGTTTCTGCGACCAGGCGCACATGACACGTACGGTGCGCAACATCACCGGGAAACCGCCGGGTGCATGGCGCAGACAGGTCAAATAGATACAAGACCTAACCTTGCAGAGTGCGACAAGCTTACCCTATGAAAAGCGTTGGTCTTTCTGTTGCCCTAGTCTCCTTGTTGTCCCTATCGCCGCTCTCAGGTCATACGCAACCACAGGTCAGTACCGCGAGTACGCAACCGACACCGGCGGTTCGAGCTGCGGGGTATAGCTATACGAATCCCGGGCTGCAGCCCGCCCAGGAGGCACTCGATCTGAGCGCGTATTCGCGCATTCGCGATGAGGGTTTCAACCATTCGCGCATTATGGACTACGCGACCGCTCTGTTCGACGGCATTGGCCCGCGCCTCACCGGTTCACCCAATCTGGCGAAGGCGAATGCCTGGACACGCGATCAGCTCGTCGCCATGGGGTGCGCCAATGCGCATTTAGAGAGCTGGGGCGATTTTGGTATGGGCTGGCGCCAGGTGGCGACCTCTGTCGATATGGTGGCGCCCGACACTGGGGTATTCATTTCTCAAGCCACACCCTGGTCTCCAGCCACGCCGGGCTCCGTTCGCGGCAGCGTCATTGCCGTTCCGTACTTGCATGACGAGAAGGACCTCGATGCGTGGAAGGGAAAACTCGCCGGCAAAATCATCCTGTACGGGAAAGCGCCCCAGATCAAACCGGATCCTGAGCCACTGCTTCAACATTACGATCGGGAAAAGCTGCACAGCATTTTCGACTACCCGCTGAATGGCGACTTTAGCGAAGAGCACATTCATCCCCTGACGCCTGATGGCTGGGCGAAAGTGTTCAAACAGGTCAACTTCAAGGAGACAGTAGCCAAATTTTTCGCCGAAGAGCACGCTCAAGCCCTTCTGGTTTCAAGCTATGCCGGCGACGGTGGCATCATGCGCGATGACAACAACGAGGCTATGGGCCAGAGGGTCTATCTTCCTGATCACAAGCAGCCCATCCCTTCCGCAGTCCTCGCCAATGAGGCTTTCGGCCGCGTCTCGCGCCTGCTGGCAAGGCATGTGCCGGTAACCCTCTCGGTGAACATCGAAACCCAGTTCACCGGTGATCACGAACAGGGCTACAACACCATCGGTGAGATTCCCGGCACAGATCCGACGCTGCGTGATCAGATAGTCATGGTTGGCGGGCATCTTGACAGCTGGATCGCCGGCACAGGCGCAACCGACGACGGTGCAGGAACCATTATCGCGATGGAGGCCATGCGCATTCTCACGGCACTTCATGTCCAGCCAAGACGCACCATTCGCATCGCCCTCTGGTCCGGGGAAGAACAGGGAGAGATGGGTTCAATCGGCTATGTCAGCCACCACTTTGCCACCATTGGTCGCGCGTCCACGCCGGAACAAATGGCAGTACCCGTCTTTCTGCGCGAGCGCATCGGACCCGTCGTGGTTAAGCCTGAGCATTCCCTCATCTCCGGGTACTTCAACCTCGACAATGGCGGGGGCAAGCTGCTCGGGATCTATGCTGAAAACAATGCCGCGGTCGTGCCGATTTTCCAGCAATGGATGGCCCCCCTCAAGGATCTAGGTGTAACTACTGTCACCATGCGCCCCAGCGGCTCGACCGACCACGAGTCGTTCGATCAGGTCGGTATCCCAGGCTTCCAATTCATCCAGGACCCACGCGACTACGAGACCCGCAGCGTCCATACCAACCAGGACACGTATGAACGGCTCTCCCCGGGCGATTTGAAGCAGGCTGCCGTGGTGGAAGCCATCTTTCTCTATAACACCGCGATGCGCGACCAGATGCTACCCCGCAGCCCCATTCCACAGAAATCGGACCTGCGCTCCGCTCACTAATAACAGGCGCATGCGCAGAATTCCTTAAATGAAATTGCATGCCAGATTTGCCTGAAGGTCCGATAGACCTCCGCATGCTCGCACTGCTTTGAGAATTCAACGGGCTAAGGACCTCCTAGAGCCTGTTAGGAACTTTGTACCTGTCTAGAGTCTTTCCGGGGCTGTGTTGTTTGTCGATCATGGAGGGATGGCCGGCGAAAGATTTGAAGGGTATCCCAGTGATGTGACGGAGGAAGAGTGGGCGTTTGTACTGCCGTATTTGCTGCTGTGCCGGGAGGACAGCCCTCAGCGGAAGCATGATTTGCGAACGGTGTTCAACGCGGTTCGCTAAGTGGCTCGGACGGGTGGACAGTGGCGGTTCCTTCCTCGCGATCTTCCTCCCTGGTGGGTGGTGTACCAGCAGATGCAGCGCTGGATCGCGGCTGGCTGTTTCGAGTTGCTGGTCGAGGATGTGCGCTCGCTTTTACGCGAGTGGGGTGGGCGCAAGGGCCAACCGACGGCGGTTTGCATCGATAGCCGCACGTTGCAATCGACGCCTGAGAGCGGTGCACGGGCCGGCTACGACGGAGCCAAGCGGCGCAAAGGGTCCAAGGTGCATATCGCGGTCGACACGCTCGGTCACCTGCTGGCCCTGACGATGACGCCAGCCGACCAGGGCGATCGCACCCAGGTCGCCGCGCTCGCCGAGCAGGTCCAAAAGGTCACCGGCGGCACAGTCGAGATGGCCTATGTGGATCAGGGCTACACCGGACCGAACGCCGCAGAAGCCGCACAGCAGCACGGCCTGCGCCTGGAAGTGGTCAAACATCCCATGGCCAAACGAGGTTTTGTCCTGCTGCCACGCCGCTGGGTCGTCGAACGAAGCTTCGCCTGGGCCGCACGCTTCCGCCGCCTCGCCCGAGACTACGAACGGCTCGACACAACCCTCAAAGGACTCCACCTGCTCGCCTTCGCCACCCTCATGCTGAGAAATCTGGCACAAACCCCAGCCCAAGTTCCTAACAGGCTCTAGAGACGACAGCCCTGTCCATCGAGGAGATAGCCAATGGATGCGGCTTTGGTTCAGCTCCGACGCTCCGGCATCAGTTTCGACTGCGCGTAAAACTTACTCCAACTACGTACAGAGCGCGATTTAGGAGAACTGACTTATCGCAAACCAGCAGGTTGCCGAGTTCCTGACGTGCTCCATCTCAATTCCTCGCTGAGGAAGTGAAGCTGCTGTTCGAGCGGAGAATGTCAGCGCCATGGTTGCCGGAGTTGAAACCACGCCGGGCGCGAAGATCGTAGAGCTACCGTCGAGACTACTGATCCTGCGAGGCAGAGCTACAGCGGAGTGCATTGACGGATTTATTCGCGATTAGCTGTTGGCGTGAATATGAACATTCCTATTCGCAACCGAGCCGCCAAATCTGACCAGATTCGCTCTGAGCTCGAATCGCGCCAGTCACAGAGCTTCACCTTCCTCGTACGCACCAAACAGGTCAGTACCCAGGCCCTGCTCACATGGCTACCTCATCCTGGGACGGCCATCTATCTAGATGTGAGGTTTCAATAGGTTGTTGTCCATTCGACCGAGAACTGTGATGCTGAAGTTGCGAAGCAGCAACAGCACAGGATACCGAATGGACTATCACCATCATGCTCGACTGACGATTGTTCGTCGAGAGGAACTTGCAAGGAGAGTGTTGGCCGGCAGAGTGCGGCCAAGTGGGTCAAGCGGTATCGTGAACAGGGCGTGACCGGTCTGAGGGATCGCAGTTCGCGTCCGCACCCTCACCCCGCGGCACATCGGAGGAGAGGATCGTGGAGATCGAACGGCGGGCGAGGTTAGGTGAAACCTTCTGTGTTGGCATGCCAGGCAAATCGTCTGAGCTCTGTCGCGCTACGAGCTGCAGGTCACCTCTCAAGCGTTCAGGCACGCCGTCGACCATCCCGCGCTCGAGCCGATTATGCTCCCGCGTCCAGATCGGCACTGCTTCAGCCAGCACCCGCATCCCCTCAGAGCTCAGCTTCAATACCTTGTTGCGCTGGTCCGTCGGGTGTACCTCGAACGTTAGCAGATTGCGGCGAAACAGCACCTGCGCTGCTGCGGTTACCGTGGTGCGGTCCATGCCCAACAGGCCTGCAACGCAACCCATTGTCGCAAGCGGAACCCCGGGGCTCTCTGGACGGTTCAAGCTCATCAACAGGGAGAACTGCCCATTGGTCAGACCCGTTGGCTTCAACACGAGATCAAACCGTCGCGCCAGAGCTCGCGCGGCGCGTTGCAGATGCAGGCACAGGCAGCGATCCTTCACCAGTAGCGTTGTGTGGAACGGCACCGGGTGCTCAACCGGATCCGGAGCTGCATCACCCTGAGAAGGATTTGACACATCCTGATTATGTTGATATCAACATAATCAGTCAAGCTGGACGCAAATCCATGGTTTGCGTCTCGCATAAGGAGAACTCCTGTAAATGTTCACGCCAAGAGGAAGATTCGGCTGGTACGAACTCATGACCAGCGACACGAAAGCAGCCGGCAAGTTCTACTCGGAAGTTGTGGGTTGGACCACGAAGGAAATGCCCGGAAGCGAGGTCGGCGAGTACACCACCTTCAACCTTGGCAATGCCGGGATCGCGGGCATGTTGAACCTGCCCGGGCATACTGCGTGGATTGGCTACATCGCCGTCGACGATGTCGACGCTCACATCGAAAGGATTCTCGAAGCTGGCGGCAAGTTATGGAAACCTGCAAGCGACGTTCCCGGAATGCTTCGCTTCGCTGTCATGTCTGATCCTCAGGAAGCAGCGATTGTTGTCTTTACGCCAGATCCCGCCATGCCCTCGCCGGAACGACCCGCACCTGCCTCCACGGGAACCATTGGGTGGCACGAGCTCTACACCACGGACCTGGAGGGTGGGTTCGACTTCTACAACAAGCTGTTTGGCTGGACGAAGATAAGCGACATGGACATGGGCCCAAAGGGCGTGTATCGGCTCTTCGATGAGGGCGATAACAAGCAGATGGGGGACGGCGGAATGATGACCAAACCCCCTCAGGTTCCGGTGCCAGGCTGGAAGTTCTATTTCGTCGTGGATTCCATCAACGCGGCGGTAGAGCGTGTGAAAGCAGGCGGTGGCAAGATCGTTCACGGTCCCGTCCAGGTGCCCGGTGATAGCTGGGTCATTCAAGGCCAGGATCCCCAGGGAGCCATATTTGCTCTCGTCAGTAGTAAGCCATGAAATCTCTGGGGCTCCGCCTCAGGTAGACCGGACCATAGATGTAGGAGCAATCGTCTGGTTTGCTTTGATAGCTGTCCTTCAACGCGAACGGCGCGTGTCCTTTGCGGGAGGCCGCCGAGTAGCTGGAGCAATAGAACGAAAGGTTTTGCCTTGAAAAACACATTGTTTATAGTTATTCTTTTCTGTCTTCCGCTTACGGCCCAGCAGGCGCAGCCGTTCACGCTGCGCGCACACCTGCTCGCGGAGCTAAGATCAACACACAACACAAAGGAATGGTTCGTCCCTGCGAACGAAGCTGTCGCAGGTCTTTCGGCGAACGACGCCGCATGGACCGACGGTAGTGGCAATCATTCCGTCGGAATGATTGCAAATCATCTGGTGTTCTGGATAGCCGCGCGCTCAAGAAACTGAGAGGCAAGAAGAATCCCAGGTTCAATGGCGACAACGATGAGCCTTCAACGCGTTCAATGAGGCGCAATGGGCTGAGACTCAGAATCAATTGGATGCCGTACTTACTGACATCGAGAAGTATGTCGCAACAGTAGACGAAATGACGTTGGAGAAGAACGCATCGACGCTTTCACATATCGCAACGCGTAACGCATACCACGTGAGCCAGATCCTCTATGTGCGTAAACTCCATGGAGTATGGAATCCAGCCAAAGGAGTGAGGTAGCAACGTCCCGCGCTAAGCTGAGCTCTTGAAAGGTTCGAGGCGCCTGAAGGCAGGAATGCGGCAGGCATGGTAGAGATCCTGATCCAACTGGACGGACATGCTTTTGCGATGCAGCAACCGCAGTCGTCGCACCATCGAACCTGAAACCAAGCCCCTTAAAGGGATCTCAGATGAAACACTGCACACAATTGAACTTCCCCGGCAACTGCGCACAGGCCTTCCACTTCTACGAGCAGAATCTCGGAGGAAAGCACGGACGCTTCGAAGCCCACAACAATAGATACGATTTCTCAGGTGCAGAAGTGCTCAATCTTCCTCTGCCTGACTCCACGGACCTGCCGTATGTGTTCATGCATACAGCCGATCTCGATGAAACAGTCAGCGTCGCAGAGCGGGATGTGAAAGAGGCTGTTAACCTGCTCCTTTCCTCAGTGAAGCCCATCCACAGAAATCCCTCAGATTAGCCATGATGGTGTAGCCGCAGTCGACTCGACCACGATCTTCCTCTCCAGTCCCATGGCCAGCATCATCACGGGCAAGATCCTGTTTGTCGACTGCGGCTACAATGTCACCGGCTATAAACGCCCCCCAACCCAAGGAGAGCCCGCATGACGATCGCTCAAATACTCCTGCAAGACTTCGACCAGGAAATCTCCAACACCCGTCGCACCCTGGAACGCGTTCCCGAGGGTCGCAACGAGTTCAAGTGTCATGACAAATCCATGCCCTTCGGCAAGCTCGCCATGCACTATGCCACCCTGCCGTTGTTTGGCTACTACATCCTCGAAGACGACGCGATGGATATGGCCACACCCAAGCGGCCGCATATGCCACTTGTTTTCACCACCACCGCTGCCGCTCTCGAGCAGTTCCACCAGGCCGCAACCCAGTGCCGCTCCTCGCTTGCTAGTGGAATGGCCGGCTCTTTTTGTACCAGTTGAGAAGCGATAGAACTGGAACAAGAGGAGTGTTTGATGGCACGAGGGAAGAAGCATACAGCGGAGCAGATCGTGAACCTGTTGCGGCAGGTTGAAGTTGGCGTAGCGAACGGGAAGACTTTGCCGCAGGCTTGCAAAGAGGCGGAGATCGTAGAGCAGACGTACTACCGATGGCGCAAGGAGTACGGCGGCTTGAAAGTGGATCAGGCGCGGAGGCTGAAAGAGCTTGAGCAGGAGAACTCGAAGTTGAAGCGTCTGGTCTCTGAGCTGAGCCTGGAGAAGTTGGTGTTGAAGGACATCGCCTCGGGAAACTTCTAAGCCCTGAACGACGGCGCTATGCGGTGATCCATGCGCGGCAAGCGCATGGGATGAGCGAGCGGCTGGCGTGCCGTGTGGTGAAGCAGCCACGTGGCACCCAGCGCTACCGGCCGACGCAGCGGGACGACGAAGATGCACTCACCCAGGCCATCGTGACGTTGGCGGCCCAGTATGGCCGCTATGGCTATCGCCGGATCACGGCGTTGCTCAAGCGGACAGGCTGGCGGGTGGGCAAGGACCGGGTTGAACGGATCTGGCGTCGTGAGGGGCTGAAGGTTCCACAGAAGCAGAAGCCAAGAGGACGGTTGTGGCTCAACGATGGGTCGTGCGTACGACTGCGTGCCGCGCATGCCAATCATGTCTGGAGCTACGACTTCGTAAGCGCGAAGACGCATGACGGGAGGACGGTGCGGATGTTGAACCTGATCGATGAGCACACCAGAGAGAGCTTGCTGGTGCGTCCGGAACGACGTTGGTCCAGTGCCAGGGTGATCGAGGCGCTGGCTGATGTCATGGTGATGAAGGGCGTTCCAGAGCATATCCGTTCTGACAATGGCCCTGAGTTCGTAGCCAAAGATCTGCGGAAGTGGCTGGCGGATACGGGAGCAAAGACACTCTATATCGAACCCGGCAGCCCATGGGAGAACGGGTACTGTGAAAGCTTCAACTCGAAGTTGCGCGACGAGTTCCTCAACGGTGAGATCTTCTACTCGCTCAAGGAAGTGCAGGTCCTGGCTGAACGCTGGCGGGTTCACTATAACACCATCAGGCCCCACTCCTCGCTTGGCTATCGCTCCCCGGCACCCGAAGCCTGGGCGCTTCAAACCGACCTCACGGGCGTGGAGAGTTGGGAAACGCTACGCGCTTCCCAACTCTCCACACCCCATCCGGCAGCTGTCAAGATACTTCAAAAGCTGCGCTACACTAACAATCCAACTGGTACAAAAGATCGGGCACTGCAGTGTGCTGATCGATATCTCTTCACTGGAAATCGTGGACTCGTTTATTGGGCGCATGCTGGCTAATATTGCCGCCATGTCGCGTGTGCTGGACGCGCAGACGGTGCTGACCGGTATGCAACCGGCGGTTGCGATCACTCTGGTTGAGCTTGGAATGACCCTGACAGGAATCAAGACCGCGTTGAACATAGAGCGCGGCATGGAGCTCCTGCAGGAGTACCTGTATCGAAAACCTGAGTCGGAAGAGACCGATGGCTCTGAAGAATGAGACGTTTTCGATAAAGTCTTCCAATGATGTGGTTCGGGCGCGTCAGCTAGGGCGTGTTCACGCTATGGGGGTAGATTTCTGTTAATCTGTTTCTACCGATGGAACTGACCGAAGCGCAGTATGAGCGGATCAAGAGTGCGTTGCCGGTGCAACGTGGGAACGTTAGTCTGAGC
>JAABUU010006058.1_pt1 | contig 13153 bp, 15 predicted proteins | sample 5559301 | NCBI WGS metagenome assembly JAABUU01 (sample SAMN10711884, study PRJNA513360) | rock metagenome | isolation source: Antarctica rocks | place: Antarctica: Victoria Land, Richard Nunatak white
AGAGCAAGAAACTCATAAACAAGAACATTGAGTCATTTATGATTAAGAGAAACATCAAGAAGCTAAGTTATAAATTAAATTTATCTCAGAAAATGTGAATACACTCAATATTTTATGCATCAATGCTTTAACAATGCAATCAATTCATATCACTTTAAGTCACATCAACATCTGTTGAACTCAAAATTAAATATGAAGTAAAAAACATTCTAGAAAAGAAAATGATTAATAAGAAAGCTTATTATTTCATTAAATGAAAAGAATATAATGCTTTGAAAAGCATATAAGAACTTAAGAATAACTTATTTAACTGTATAAGAATGCTTCAGCAGTTTGAGAAGAGAAGACTGTAGAGATAAGATCATTTTAGAAATTTAAAAATAAGAGATTTAAAGAATCAGAATTGTTCTTATCTTCAGAAACATTATTATTATCATCAATAAGTTTGCAAATAAGATAGAGTGTCTTCTCAGCAACTTTATCTTTTATATGTTTTAATGTCTTATAAAGACAAGCAACTTTAATAAAAGTCTGTGTCAGTTCTTTCTCAGCAACAGACAGATTGAACTTAAGTTTATTGTATGTATGATTTAGAGATTCTTACAACACATTAACACATAGACAATCATGATGAACACACTTAATACATTTAAAATGATTCTTTATCTTTATGCAGAGAATTGAGAGACTGAAACAGTGAAGATAGATAGTTAACACTGAATTATTGTCTTTATTAATGAATTGATAAAGATGAAGATAATTGTGTGTTTTGAATGACTTCATCATGAAAAGTTTATGAATTACAAAGACAGAAACTTTCATTTAAATAGACTTTAGAGAACTAGTGTCTAAGAAGAAAGAATGATGTTACAGTCATCATTCTGATAGACTTATTGAATATATAGATTTAAGCAAGCTATGTCTTGAAGATGTACAGCTCAGTATAAGTTCACAGTGCTTATGAATGAGCTGAGTAAGCTGACTTATGATGCTCATAAGTGAACAAGATGAGCAGTCTAATATATAGACAGATCATCTTCTCTAAGAAGATGAGCATGTTCAATGATAATCTTTATCTAGTATCTGCTATCTACTGATTAATCTTAATGTGCCTGAAAACCCTCTTATATCACAAGCTCTAATCTCTAGACCCTATACCAGAGGAATCTCTGATTGGGATGTAACACAAAACACTGAATTTGAGTGTGATTTTCAAAAAAAAAGTTGCAAAAAGTTCTGAGCGAATCGAGGAGCCAACATTCTAGGAATTGCTGTAGCCTGTGGTTGTACCAAAGCACTCCAATAACAGCGTTACAAAGTTGTACTAGACCATGGGAGAGACGTAGTACGGATGGACGATGCCTGCATATGTACTTGTCTCAATGGAGGTTCACACAGTATTAGTAAACAATGTTTGCGAACCAATTTTTTGACTTCGTACGGATCATAAGTTCTCCAGGTTCATGACTCGGTCAGTCAGCTAATTCTCGGCTCTACTGACCGTAGCTCTATGGTAATACCCCCCATAGCCTTGGGACAATTGGTAAATCCCTCCCACTCCACTGAGTGGCTCTATAGCAAGCGTGAGACCTCGAGGAACTCCAGAAGTCCTCATAATCTCAAGGACGTGTACGATCCATTGCCTCGTTCGAGGAAGACCACAACGCCCCAAGGCGCTGATCGGGTCGGAAACGAGGGTCATGAGCGAAGAGCAAGATTCAGCCAAGTAGTTCGACGTCCAGCCCGATAGCTCGCATGAAGAGGTTGACGTTACCAAGCCTTTCGCTCGCCATATCGGGCGGTAAAGTCTTGCTTTGCATAACCGTCTCCATTACTCGATCCCTGTTCACGACTGTAAGCATGTTTTGAAGAAAAAACCAGTGCGCGACTTACTTGACGGCAATCACCAGTCTTTGTTGCTGTTCGGGACTGGCACCAATCCCAATGGCAGCTAGGAGCTGCCACACATACATGTCTTGTCCCGAGTTGATTGATCCGGGAAAGATATGGCCAAGGACCGGCTCAAGAAGATCAAACAGTCTGTTGTAACAGCTGGTCCACTGACTCCATTCCACCTCACTTACTCCGCCGGCTTGTTTTATCAACTCCGCGCGACTCGCGAGCATTGTCAATATCCCCGCTCCAATTTTTGTCCTGGCGACTGTCTGCACATTGACCCTCTCCAGTATCAGACCGAGCAAGCCAACCACTATGTGTAAGGGTGCCTCGTTGACATAGCCGAATAAGCTCGGCATTACGGCCTGTGAGAAGAGCTCCACTTCTTCCCGAACCGCGGCACGAAGTTGGTGCTCGCCATCGGGGAGCTGAGCTAGCCGAATGACATCAAGAAGGTCGAGATGTATCACTATCATGGTCAGGATCGTGAGACGTTGCTCCTGGTCAAGATGGCGGAAGATCCGCGGAAGAGCTTTCTTGCCTTTCGCATACGAAAGGAAGGCGATGAATGGATGAGGGATAGGAGAGCCAGGATTGATAGGCTCCATGACCTTCATTTCGGCCCACAGGCTGCCATTTAGCTTTTGCATTTTCTGCCTCCAGTCCATATGCTGCTGTATAGCTCCGGCGTCACTCTCTTCAGTCGGTGGTGGTGGTAAGTGCCTTTCATGATCTTCCATTTGCATCAAAGTGCCATACACCGCTTCGATATCCTTCAGAGTGGTCTTCCGATCTGTTGAACTGAGATCAGCTTGGGGAACCTTTCGGTAACTTGATTGACGCTTTGCGATTGGTGGTCGATTGGTGACGTCGCCGCTTTCGGTGCGCTTTATATTCAGCAATGGCTTTGGTGTCTTTGCGTTACTGAAAGATATCTTGCCAAGGCTGCCTTCAATCACTAGCTGCTTGTTCTTCGGCTTCAGTTTCGCCGCCTCCACGGCACGTTGCACCTGCTGCTCCATTCTCTGCATGTGACTGTCGCCACCACGATTTTGTCTTCTGGCCATACCACCCTGACGTCCACCAGTTTGGAAAAGATAGGTTTGTGCAAAGTGGCTCAGAGGATGATGCGGGTTCTGCCTTGAGCTGCCTCGGATCTGGCTGTGGACCTGATAGTAGAAATCTTCTGCGAGCGTGGCATCTGGATCCTGTTCGTTGACGGAACCTGTTGCAGTGACAAGCTGTTGTAACTGAATGCGAGTGATGAAATTTTTATCTTGAGGCGTCATGAGACCGTTGTCTTTAGATAGCAGGTATATCTTATGGTTACGTTTCGCTCGCTTCGCATCCTCGACAAGAAAAGCGGCACGTTGCTCTTCTGAAAGATGCATAAGCTGTTGCGGATGTGTGACTATCTGTGGCTGGTGAAGCATTCCACCAGCGAGAGGAGGGGGAGCTTGCTGCACCGCATGGGAGTCTTCTACAGAGCGGGGTCCAGTCTGGCCTTGCTGCCGGTTAGGGTTTTGTAAGATCTGGAGAGCTGGAGGCAATGCCTGTTGCGTTGGAGGTTGATTAGGCGGAGCATGTGGGCGTTGAAGGATCTGCGGGGTTTGGACAGCATTCTCCGTTACCCCAGCGTACTGAGGCTGGCTTTGTCTGACAGCCTGTGGTACCTGCTGCTGGACTGCGGATTGCTTCATCGGTGCAAACGAAGACTGTTCCAATGGAACCCGTTGTTGCTGACGTCGCTCGGGTTCTATGTCAGTAGTAGCTTGCTGGACCTGCATTTGCGGCTGAGGTATCTGATTGGACGATGCCGTCTTGTTTTGGAGTCTCATCGCGGCTTCAACTTCTTCGAGACTCATCATCCTTTTGGTCTGTGCGCTTCCCGTGTTCGAGTGACCGCCAACGCCACCGCCACCGCCGCCATAGCTCTGCGGTCGCTGATTGTCACCTTCCAAGTCTCCCGGAGGCCTCTTGGGTGCGACACCCCACAAGCTAGCATTCGCCTGAAGCTCGGGAATGTAGCCCGGTTCCTTGTACCTCTCATAGCCAGTCCGTGCAGGCTTAACAGCAGGTTTTGAGGGACTAGCCGCAACTGCGGCAACCGGCTTGGGCGGGGCTTGCTGACGGCTATACCTTAGATGCTCCTCATTAATCGCATCGGAGACCTTGGCTGTCTGTCCAAAAAAGTCGAAATCTTTGCCAACCGCAGTCGGCTTTGAGGACCCAATACCTCCGCCACCAAATGTATCATCATTGAAGTCATCGTTTGCATCGTCCAGTTGATCACCTAACCCGTCATATGTATCATCGAAATCGATACTGGATTTGAAGCACGTCAGTCATAGTCAGACTTCAACTCCACGTCAGGACATACGCATCATCGTCTTCTTCTTCCTCCGCCGGACCTTTGGACAAACCTGCGAAAGGATCCGTAGCCTGCTTGAACCCCGGCCCTGTCGCCGGATGCCCACGATCTCTAGGTAGAGTCGCATCAAACCCGAAGAAAGACATGAAAGCAATGTAAATGCTATAGTAGTTCGCTCTTCGTGGTATAGAACAGAGACCCTTCGATCAGATGTATTTCCCCGCAGGATACAATGGAGCTTCGCCTAACCTTTACTCAGGAACTTGACTGTCTTCAGTAAATCAAATAGACTAAGAAGTAACGTGGAAGAATGTCAGAGTCTTAGTTAGCGTTCTGAAGAAAGTGATAAGTAATATGGAGAATAAGGACAGTGGTAGCGAACACCTTGATTGATATTGAGTTCCCATTAGTTAATTGAATGATATCGACAAGTCAGCTAACTTAGTGTTGGGGCTAGCTACGGCAGGATAAGTAGACCAAGTGCACAACTGGACAATAACTCACCCCTTACCTGCGTCAGCCTCTCGTGTTTGACATCTTTCTACCCCGTACTCCTTTGCGAGCTCATCTTGTTCAGTTTATGACTGACACCGTTCATGACACCTTCTGAGGATCTGGACTAGGTGTGCAAGATCTGGCTATCTCTTGAAATTTGGTCTCTACGTCGATCAGAACAGCACGGCGCAGTGATTCACCAACTCATTAGGGATCATTGGGCCTTTGTAGCGTCAATCTGTCAAATCTACCTGCCAGCGTGCGAAGGCGCCTCAAAGAGAAACCTACAGCTGGAGTTCAGAAACGAGCGGAGCTTTCTACGCCGTCGGCGGACCAACTGGTGCAAGGACACGGACCGGGCGTACTTGCTGAAGAGGGCTCAACTATGGCATCGGGCTCAGCTAGATACCTGCGTTATATCTTGTTTGCTTTCTTTGTAAGTCTAGCGCGCTGCTATGAGATTGAGTCCCACAAATACTTACATGGATAGGGACTTATAATACTCTACTTTATCTCTTCATCTTCATTACCTCGTACGCCCTTGCCTAGCGCAACTGACATTATCAATGAACAAAAGTCGAAATGGAGGGGCTCCCAGACTGCCAGTGTGGCAAGCCCAGAACAACCGCAAGCTACTGTGGTGACAGACTCTCAGATTACTCCAAATCCATTGACGGATCTTCCCCCAGCGACGGCAGCAGGAGAACGGATGAACGCAACCTTCGTGACGTTGGCACGGAACACGGATCTATGGGACATAGCTCACTCGATCCGCCAGGTCGAGGATCGATTCAACAGGAAGTACAATTATGACTGGGTGTTCCTGAACGACAAGCCCTTCGACGAGACTTTCAAGAAAGTCACAACTTCTCTCATCTCCGGAAAGACCCATTACGGCGAGATCCCGACGGAACACTGGTCCTTCCCCGACTTCATCGATCAGGAGAAGGCGCGCGCGGTCAGGGAAGACATGGCGGAGCGGAAGATCATCTACGGAGACTCCATCAGCTACCGACACATGTGCCGCTTCGAATCCGGCTTCTTTTTCCGCCACCCGTTGATGAACCAGTTCGAATGGTACTGGCGTGTGGAGCCGAGCATCAATCTCTTCTGCGACATCAACTACGACACCTTCCGCTACATGCGCGACCACGGGAAGAAGTACAGCTTCGTCCTGAGTCTCTACGAGTACGTGGAGACGATCCCGACGCTGTGGGAGAGCGTGAAGAACTTCACCAAGGCGCATCCCGAACACATCGCCGAAGGCAACTCGATGGGCTTCCTGAGCGACGACGGCGGAGCCACGTACAACCACTGTCATTTCGTAAGTCGCGGCTTGCCACCACGTGCCCTCGACGACGCAACTGACAACAGCCCATCATCAGTGGTCCAACTTCGAAATCGGCAACCTCGACTGGCTGCGCTCCCAGGCCTACCTCGACTACTTCAACGCGCTCGACCACGACGGCGGCTTCTTCTACGAACGATGGGGCGACGCCCCGGTGCACTCCATCGCCGCCGCCCTCCTGCTCAAAAAGGAAGAACTCCATTTCTTCAATGACATCGCCTATTACCACGTCCCATTCACGCACTGCCCGACGGGCGACGACAAACGGATGGAGCTGAAATGCCACTGTGACCCGAAGGATAACTTCGATTGGAAAGGCTATTCCTGTGAGTTCTGCGAGATGGCCACTTTCGACTGCCGCACGACAGCAACAACGCATACTGACAACCGGACGCAGGCACATCCCGCTATTTCGATATCAACGGCCTTCAGAAACCAGCAGGCTACGAGAAAGAGCAGGGCTGATCGGCCGGTCCGTCACTCGTCTCAGGCGATGGATCTTTCGGGAGGACGCCGCGAGGGACGTGCACCGAAGACTCGCATTCGGCGCCAATCGATCTCGATTCTAAACCGCCAGTTCAGTCCAAATCGGAGCGGAGAAAAGCATGCAACAGAACAAGGAGTCAGCTCGGATGGGGTCTATCCATATCCATGGCGTTTACGTTGCTTTCCTTCTCTCTAACTAGTTTCTCTATTCCCAAAAACCCGGCCGGCTAGGGAAGGTGTCTACCTGTTTGTCTGTCTGTCTGTCTGTCTGTCTGTCTGCCTGTCCGATATATCCGTAGTCCATCCGCTTCGCTTCGCTTCACTGTACCATACGAGTAATAAATAAGTAGCGTTCATCCACCACGCCGCAATGAGTGAGTGTTCGCACTACTACCTAGGCTGCAAACGTAGTTGAGTGTTCCTTGTGTGGGCATGGGAGAGACTACGTGGGGGGCACACGCCGTGAGTGCCACATGGCGGCGGTGGCAGTCGAGATGGCCCGGACTGGAGCGAATGAGAGACAATCGCTGAACGCTCACGACTTGCCTCGCGGTTTTGAAGGACAGCGGGACGGAATGGAACGGTCTTGATGTCGTTCCGCCATAGAGACGCTACTCCCTCCTGTTCCATCCCTGAGAAGGTTGAAGCCCTGGTGCTGCTGGCAGAGGACTGGCTTTGTAGAGGTTGGCGCTTCGGTCCTGCTATGTCACAGAGGACTGGCTTTGTATACAGTTTACCTTTGTCTAGTAGTGGCAGTGAGGGTGAAGGTAGCAGTGGACATGTCTAATTGACCGCTCAGATGGCGAGATTGGAGCATGCCGGAGCCGACGTTGCCAACCTCGCACGGAGGGGGCTGTGTGATATTATTGCTTAGTCATATTTTACTAATCGTCCCTGTCCACATCTTAGTCATCACACAGCTCAGGATGGCTTTTATCACGTGCAGGATATGGTAGGTTTCTACTGGTAACTTAAGGTTGTACCTTATCTTATCTTGTCCTGTCCCCGTACCCGCTGTCTACCTTAGAAGCGCACAACGGAAAGGAAAACGTTCTCAAGATCAAGGCTGAAAGAGGAGATCTGTCTCGTCCCGTTGCGCTTTACCTTACTCTACCCTAACTTAACTTATCCTTCAGGACTCGATGATCGGGATTCTGCGGGGTGCGTGCGGGTTAACTTAGGATCGCATTCCGACGGCTTGGGAAGGAAGGTTTGGCCTCCTGTACGATACTCTCTTGGTATCATTGATATTTCCCCTGTGGACAGTAAGTTACCCGGTATTTGGATGGCGAGTCTGATTACAGTTCTGAGCCTCATCTTACACCTGATTGCTTTGCCTGGTCGGCGAATAATACCAAGATGACGGTTTGATGACGGTTTGATAACGGTTTGATAACAAAAGGCTGGCCGGAGTCACCCGGGCTTGGCGATCGCCTTACCCCAGCTCTACGTAATCGCCACCGGCATGGGGTTTGTGCTACTGTACTACTACCTTACTGGTTGGGGAAGCCACCTCTGTGCCACAGCGTGGCTCATAGGCACCTTCCACCCGAACCAATCAGCAATCTCAGTCATATCTATTCCTTGCTCAGGAGGGCAAAGGCCTGACCGTTTCACGGTGCTAGCTCCTTCAACAAAGAAAGTTTTCACTTTTTACGTCAGACTTGGAATATGTGATGGAGGAGGGGATTGTTCAGTTCCAGGTTGTTCATTGGATACAGTATGCCATATGGTGTCATGGTAGGGTTGGATTGAGGGATATAAAAGATACCTTAAAGAAGGAAGAACAAGGGCAAGGGCAAGTGCGTCTCGGTACCTATCGTATGACTACAGGACGATAGCGGGACAGTTATGAGCCTAATATAGAATAATAGGATAATGATTGAATAACAGAACAATATATGCCGCACCCAGGAAACACAAGAACGAAGTACGACGTCGCCTACCGGCTAGAATGACGTCATTTGGGAACGAATCATATCAAGATCCTGGCACTCAGAGCTTCTTCAATGATTAATGCGATACCGTTATACATGATCTGATATGCGTCTGCTATGCTTACCCAAAGATAGTAAGTCTGATGCGTGACATGATACGCTGAATTCATAGGGCGAACGAGAAGAGAAGAGAAGAGAAGAGAAGAGAAGCGTTACAGCTGAAACTGGGGTCGAGATCTCGAAAACGGATGAAACACGGCTGATTGGTTGATTAGTAATCCTAAAGGGGGGGGGTAAGGGCTTTATCCTCACCCCAGGCAATAATGAATAATTTCTGTCACATAAGGTACCTTACCTTTACACATATACGATTAATATTCTGTCAGTGAGCAACTTCCTGGCAGATGCAGATCGGGCGATCAGCTTGAAGTTACTCTACAGTACCTACCTTACACCAGAACCACACACTCACGGAATGAAGAAAGCATGCTGTCGTATCCCCTGGATTTAAAATCGAATTTGAACCGGAACCGGAACCATTTCCGTGAACAACTCCATCATTTAGCTCAAAGTCAATTCTTCTGCAAGTTTCCAACAAATTCAGCCCCCCAGCCATGAGGGAAAATTTATCTGTTAAGGTAGGTAGGTACCTTAGGTACCCTAGCTCAGGATAAGATGGTGGGAACGGTAGGGTATGTAAGTTATAACTCACGCCTCTTCCCCCTTCCCTACCATCACGCTTCCGTTCCTGGATCAGAGTCCCCTAGGTACACTACCCTACCAAGATCCACTGTCCTCCGCATATCATTTTGATCCTCTCCGACCAAGCTTCCTTCGACCAAGCTTCCTTCGACGAAAGCAGCCCCGCCCAACATGACCGACTCACCCACCGTCGGCATCGTTGTTGCTCACTACAACGAAGACCTATCGTGGCTCAACGATGTCAAGGAGCTGTGCACCATCTACTCCAAGGGCGGTGCCAAATATGCACCCTCCCGCACATACTCCGCTCTTCCAAACATTGGCCGCGAAGGCCATACTTATCTGCACCACATCGTCGAGCATTACAACTCCCTTCCCGACGTGACCATCTTCCTCCAGGGCAACATCGATGACCATGTCACCATTGACATCAACGAAATCGTAGAGATCTCACGCAAGGCTCAGCCCGGCGACGTGGCGACATTCTCTTTCCGCGAACTCGAGCTCTTCGACCTCTGGGACGGCATCCCATGGGAGTTATACCCCTCCTGGAAGAGGTGGTCTTCCATCCCGCGCGTCAACGCCGCCAAAACTCCAGCCCAATACTGGAGACAATTCTTCGGCAACTATCTCGGCAAGGAGATCCCCGAATCAGTCGGTTTCCAACCCGGTGCCCTCTTCGCTGCACGCAGGGAGACCATCCAACAGTACCCGCAAGAACTCTACCGGGAAATCCTTCAGGAACTCTTCCTGGGCGACATGGCCCATGTCAATCCCGAGACTGGCCATCACATGGAGCGCTTCTGGCTCGCCATGTGGGACCCTTCCGAGTACATCTGCTGGGACGGCAAGAAGGATCTGGCGAAAGAAAAGAGGAATGCCAAGGGTCAACTGGCCAAGGGTCACTGGCACCGCACTCCACGTGGGCTCGAGATTGATGAGTTCACGACCCGTCCTACGCCTGCTCAGTATGTTATCCATGATGGTCCAGAACACCTTACGAAGCATTTCGCTAATGAGATTCCTAGACTCCCTTCCCCTCCCACCTCCGTAACTGGGTCTCCATCATGACATCCGGATATAGCAAGTGCTGCATAGTATTCGGATTGCAGTGTGCGATGGATATCGGACGTTGGAAATGTTTTGATACGGATAATTGCCAGGATAACAGAGATACCTTCGACGGCCCAGCATAGATGATTTATGTAGTCTTTGTAGTACCGAGCAAGTTTCATTGATAGTCATGATTGAGTTAGTTCCTCCTAGTGTGTGTGTACATGCATGGCATTCCTTGCATGTGCGGCTCTGTTCTGCGCATCGTGAGACCGAGTGGCTCTCGAGGCGAGCGACCGCTACGTAGCCCATTTCGTCAGTTAACGGAGTCCATCTGCAGCTCCACACATCTGTTCTTTAAATTAACCACAAGAGCAGCACGGAATTCATCAGACCATTTATGGTGCTCCACGCTATGACATAGCTTCAAATTACCGACTTGGATGTGAAGTGATGCGCCCCTAGTCGCAGGCCTCCCCCGAGTACACTCGACATCCCAGCATTTTGGATAAGGAGGAAGATACCCCAACGGGCCACTACTTCCCTCAAGGGACAGTCGTCATGTCCGGCCAGGCGTCGTGGGCAGGGAAGCCCAGCATCAAAGGCTCGTCCGAATCATTGCGCATGGCGCTGTTGACCTTCAGCTTGATCGGCCTACAGTCAGTCAGTCCCTCGAAATAATATGGCGACCGGGGCCCACTGCTGAATGCCGATGCAGGTTCACGTGGGCAATCGAGATGACCTGCAAGTGCCCCTCCTCCTTTTTGCCCACCGGTCTCGGAAAGCAGGCGCTCATGAGGCGGCAGATTTCACACCCTATCTTCTCCAACTGGGCCTCGCCAAAACCCAGACCTCGCTCGTCTTCATCGCACCGCCGTTGTCGGGGTTGATCGTGCAACCGATCATCGGGACCATATCGGACTCGTCGACGCTGAGGTGGGGTCGACGGCGGCCGTATATGATGGTTGGCTCGCTCATGGTGGCGGCGTGCTTCCTGACACTAGGGTGGGCGTCTGAGATTGTGGGATTGGTGATCACGGATGAGGCTCGGGTTGGTGTTGAACGTTGTCACAGCTGTGGCTGTCAACTAGTCGAACGCCTGTTAACTTGGGAGGGTAGGCTAAAACCGCTGTGGAGACCTTGGCGGTGTTCTGCATCTATGCGGTAGACTTTGCTATCAATGCTGGTAATAGAACCTTCACACGCTGAATGCGAAGCACTGTTGCTGATTTCACTCTAGTGCAAGCATGCTGTCGGAGTCTAATCGTGGACACACTGCCGATTCCGGAGCAACACCTTGGCTCAGCATGGGGTGAGTTGCCCTGTTCCAAGGAACACTTTGATACAAACACTGAAGCTCTTGAAGCCAGCAGGATGCTTGGCCTTGGTCATCTGCTGGGCTACGTCGCCGGTACCCTAGACCTCCTGAAGTATTTTGGGCACTTTCTGGGAGACAGCCAGTTCAAGCAGCTCTGCATCATTGCCGGTGCTGCTATTGTTTTCAGCAACGGAATTACATCTTACTGCGTTCAAGAGCGAGTGTTACTGTCACGGCCGTTAGTCTACTTACACCTCTATCAGAAGCGGGCTAATCTATCTACAGGACCGACGAGAAGAGCTCGGGAGCGATTTACATGCTGTCAGATATAATCAAGACGATGCTGAATTTACCCAGGAAGATTTCGGCTGTCTGCTGGATTACTTTCTGGGCTTGGATTGGTCGGTAATATCATCCCTGAATCGTCACTCTACTTGACTAATGCTTACGATCGCTAGGATGGTCTCCTTTCTTCGGTCAGTACTCCTCGATCTTAGAACACTCTCAAGAACGACGAGCTGACCAGCGTAGTGTACGGAACAACATGGGTCGGCGAAACGTACTATCGGCAGGACCCAAGCACGGCAGACGAGCTGAAGACGTCTACCGACGTGTTGGGTGATATTGCGAGAAAAGGCTCCTTGGCTCTTGTCCTGTTCTCTCTGATAGCCTTTGCCGGCTCCATTGTCCTCCCATGGTTCGTCAAATCTCCAGAAGACGAGGAAAAGCCACCCTCGAACATCTTCCCGCCGAGCCACACGACCAAAGACAGCTTTCTTAGAAAGTATCAGCCTGACATCCCTATGGCATGGGCACTCACGCAGCTGGCGTTTGGTGCGTCAATGATCCTGGCTCCCTTCTCCCATTCGTTCCGATTCGCCACCACCCTGATCGCTTTTTGCGGCATGTAAGTCCATTCGCGCTCTTCTCCGCCCGTGACTCCTCTATCCTCATCGCACGCTAATCAACGCGTACAGCCCATGGGCCATGAACGGCTGGGCCCCACTAGCCATCATGGGCGTGGAGATCAACAAACTCGGCTCGTCCGCAACCGACACGCAAGCATACACCCGCCTCTCTCAAGACGGCGTCCTCGAAATGAACCACCTTCCCACCCCCACCAACAACAACAACAACCCTCATTCACCCCCACACCCCACCCCAAACGACGAATCCACCGCACCCCCAACCCACCCCACCGAACCCGACGAAGACCAACACACCCCCCCTTCATCGGCCGGCGACATGGCCGGCATCTACCTCGGCATCCTCAACATCTTCGCCACAATTCCGCAATTCATCGCCACCGCCATCTCCTGGCTCGCCTTCTCCATCCTCGAGCCCGGCAAGAGCCCGGAGCTGAGCCAGGGTGACGGCGGGGCAGCGGATGGCGACGAGGCGCATCAGCGTATCGTCCGGAACGGCCTCAGTGGTACCGCGGTTTGCTTGGCGGTTGGTGCTGTGTGTTCGTTCGTGGCGGCGTGGCGGAGTTTTGGGTTGCGGAAGTTGTGAGGGGGGTGGGGGTTGTGATTGTGAGGTTGTGTGTG
>JAABUU010006059.1_pt1 | contig 13151 bp, 18 predicted proteins | sample 5559301 | NCBI WGS metagenome assembly JAABUU01 (sample SAMN10711884, study PRJNA513360) | rock metagenome | isolation source: Antarctica rocks | place: Antarctica: Victoria Land, Richard Nunatak white
GGCAAACAGGGGCTGCAGGTATCGGTGCTGCCGGCAGCGGAGTTGACCAGAAATCGGCGGAGGTAAGCTCAATGGTTGACTCATGGCGCTATCCGCCCAAATGGCCGGCGATCAGTCGACGGATACGGGAACGAGATGGCAGCGGTGCCGCTGGTGCGGCGCCGGTGAGGCCTTGTTTGATCTCGACACGGGCCGAATAGTCGTGCTGACCGCGATGCATCTCGATGGCGATCCCGCGAATTGCGAGAACTGGAACCTCGTCTGCGCCTTCAGATCATGTCACGTCGCCTACGATGCTCATGACCTGGCGATTGCCCGGGCCGAAGCTCGTCTACGTCGGCTTCTCGATGCTGGTCAGCTGGACCTGCATTCAGAACTGACGTAACGGGCCACAGCACTTTTCCAAATCCGGCACTTGACAAACCCTATTTGTGGTATAATAGTCCCACTATGGTGACGAAGGCGCTCCCCTACCAAGATCGGATTGTGCGAGACCCTCAGGTTCTCGTCGGCAAGCCGGTGGTCAAAGGCACGAGAATTCCGGTTGATCTGGTGCTGGCCTACCTTGCACGCAACCCCAACTTCGACGATTTGTTCCTTGACTACCCTCGGCTCACCCTCGATGATGTGAAGGCCTGTCTGGCCTATGCTGGTGCGGTTATCATGGAACGAGAGCACAATGAGCACCCTTCCCCTGGCAGTGCTGCATCCTCTCATGTATGAGGTTTCTGCTTGATGAAAATACCGAGTATCGGGTAGCGCTCTTTCTCAGAGACCAGGGCCACGATGTCACGGCGATTGCCCACGACTATCCACACGCACTGGCCGACCACGACGTCCTTGCGATCGCGCGTCAAGAACAGCGCATCTTGATTACCAGTGATCGCGACTTTGGTCACCTGGTGGCAAAGCAGCATCAGTCGCATGCCGGTGTCCTCTACTTCCGGCTGCCTGCTGCAACCGCTGATCTGAAGATTGCGCGACTGACGGACGTGCTGATGTCACACCGAGAGCACCTCGATCGATTCCTCGTTGTCACAGAGACTCGAGTGCGCCCCTACCACCCTCAGAGCAAGAGTTGATTGACGAGCTCTCGCACACACCGGTACTCTCGATGTCGTTCGTTGGGCATTCTGCGTCCCGCGACTAGAGGCCGCACCAGCATGCTAATCTGCAGTGATAAAGACCAGAGCCACGATAATACGCGCCCTTTTCCCTCGAGGCATTCGCCATGATGAACTGGCTGAAACCAAACCGAGCATCCCTCGGGCCCGATAATCAGCACTCGCACTCTCCAAAGAGTACTAATCATACGCTCTCCGAGCCTGCAATGCCGTTACCCTTCATTACTCGTGTCGTCCTCCACAACTACAGGAATATATCGCATTGCGATGTGTCCCTGGGAACCCTCGCATTCCTCGTGGGTCCGAATGGGTCGGGCAAGAGCAACTTCCTTGACGCTCTCAATCTTGTCCGTGACGCCGTGGACCAAGACCTCGACTATGCGCTTACCAGGCGCAACGGCCTTTCAAGCGTCATGGCCGCCTCTGAGGGATTGGCAGGTACACTCGGCATTCGATTGGAATTTTCCTTGTCTGGCGGTAAGACAGGGTACTACGCATTTCTCCTTGCCGCTAGTTCGGGTGGTGGGTACTCTGTGGCACAAGAGGAATGCTTCCTGTACTACCCGAGCCATGAAAGGTTACCAGACTACTTTAAGATCGTCGGGGGGGACGTTGACACCAATCTAACGACCGAATTCCATCGCATAGCACCGGCTCGTCATCAGCTGGCTCTAAGTACGCCGCCCGGTACTATGGGCGAAATTGCAACTGCCTTACTAGGCATGCATTTTTACAGCATTAACCCCGGCACATTCCGTCAGCCGGGTTCTACTCTCCTCATCGGCAAGAAACTTCTTGACCGTGATGGCAGTAACCTTACCACGGTACTTCGCCGCTTAGCAACCGAAGCCCCCGATACTATTCAGCGTATCGAAGAGTATCTGAAACAGATAGTGCCATCTATTGACAATGTTACCCCAAGGCTCATGGCCGGTCAGCAGCAGATACTCGAATTTACTGGTGCTCAGACTTCGGTCAGGCCCTTCGATGCCTCCATGATGTCCGACGGCACGCTACGTGTTTTAGGAATCCTCACGGGTCTCTTTCAGACGCCTGAAGGCTCGAACAGACCTTTAACGTTGGTTGGGGTCGAGGAACCAGAAGCGACTATTCACCCAGCAGCAGCCGGCGTATTACTGGATTGTCTTAAAGAAGCAAGCGACACAATCCAGGTCGTGGTGACAAGCCACAGCCCCGAGCTTTTGGACGATAAGAACCTTGATCCTTCTTCGATTATTTCCTTCAGTATTGAAAATGGTCGTGCGAAAGTGGGCCCTCTTACCTCAGATGGCGCTTCAGTAGTCAGAGACAGGCTTACGACCGTAGGTGAGCTGCTGCGCACTGATCAGATCCGGCCAGACTCCGCTCCCATGGCTAGCGCGAAAGAATCCCTCTTCAGTGAGTGACGCAGCACTATACCCTTATATTGCCTGTATTGTAGAAGGACACGGGGAGGTCAAATCCGTTCCAGAACTCATCCGACGCATTGGAAATACTATGGACCCACCCGTATATGCAAATATCCGCCATCCCATTCGCGTCGCAAGATCCTCTCTCTTAGCAGAATCAGGACTGGAGAAGTGGGTGCAAGTGGCGGCCCGAACGTCCGGTAAGGGCGGCATCATTGTCTTGTTGGACAGTGACGAGGCCTGCCCGCGAGATCTTGCAGGGCACCTGCAGTCTCGCGCTGCACGTGTACGAAGTGACATACCAATAGCAGTGGTGCTAGCAAAGCGAGAGTTTGAAGCATGGTTTGTTGCCGCCGCTTCATCGCTTGCCGATACAGGCATGCTAGTAAGCTCGACTCAAGCTCCAGCGAGTCCGGAAGACATTGGTGACGCGAAGGGCTGGATAAAGAAGCGTATGGTGAACAAGAGATATCAATCGTCTGTGGATCAGGTGCGGCTAGCCAATAGACTCGATCTGATGCAGGCACAGGGATGCCGATCCTTCAGAAAATTCTATAAAGAAGTCACATCGCTGCTTGAGCAAATCGCGCAGATCCGTTAAGCGCCCACCAAGATATCCACTATCCAATGCCTGAAGAAATGCTTCGGGCCAGGACAACGTGTTGGTGTCTCACAAAACGACCCATTGATGAGACATGCCTGGACTCAGGTCTACCATCTTCTTCTCTGCCATGTGTTTACAACGGTAAGCTGCATGATTCCCAACAGCTGTGGGAAAGTGGAGCATGGACCAGCGGAATGCTCCATACGATGCTATCGCCCAGTGGTATGACGCCTCCGTCGGCGGAGCCGTTTACGATGAGCTCCTCTTGCCCGGTTTGCTTGACCTTAGCGGGAATGTTCACGGCAAGTTGATCCTGGACCTTGCCTGCGGCCAGGGGTGGGTCGCGCGGAAACTCGCGCGCCGTGGAGCCCTCGTCACTGGCATTGACCTCTCTCGCAGGCTGTTGGACATAGCAGCGGAGTATGAGACCCTGGAGCCGCTGGGCATCCGGTATGTCTACGATGATGCTCAGACTCTGAAGAACGTGGACGAGCGCGCGTTTGACGGCGTGATCTGCAACCTCGCTGTCATGGATATTCCAGATGTCCATGCGACGTTTCACGCAGCACATCGCATTCTGCAGGAGAACGGATGGTTCATCTTCTCTCTGACGCACCCGTGTTATGAGGTCCCGCGAGGGCGCTGGATGATCAGAGAGGACGGTGCCCAGGCCAGGGAAGTTACTGGCTACTTTGAGGAAGGGTTCTGGCGGTCGGATAATCCGCACGGTGTCCGGGGGCAAGTTGGTGCGTATCATCGCATGCTCAGTACCTATCTCAACGCTCTTGCGGAGGCCGGATTCTGTTGTTGATTCCGCGTGAGTGTTGACCCTACTTTCCGCGTGAATCCTGACCCACCCCCAGGGGGCGGAGCGGAGCGGAGCCACCTGGGGGTGGGTCAGCTCGAATCATGATAGTCCTCCGGCGGGGTGGGCTGCTCGGGGAGCTTGCCTTTCATCCGGTAGCTGGGTCCGGTGATGAGGAAGGCATGGCTGAAATGCAGCAAGCGATCGAGGATGGCAGAGGCGATCATGTCATCGCCGCCGAAGACCCGTCCCCAGGCATCGACGGGAACGTTGCTAGTCACGATCACCGCCGTCCGGGTGTAGAGATGGTTGATGAGCTGGAAGAAGAGGGTGGCGCGATGGCTATCCATCGGCAGGTACCCCAGTTCGTCAATCACCAGCAGGTCCAGCCGCCCGAAGTCTTCGATCACCTTGGCCAGAGAGCGGGTCACCTCGGCCGCCAAGAGGTGCTCAAGCAGGGAGGGAGCTGGGACGAAGAGCACGCGCTTGCGGGCCTGACAGCCACGCAGGGCGAGCGCCAGCGCGAGATGCGTCTTGCCGGTCCCGGGCCGGCCCACCAACAGAATGGTCTCCGCTCGCTCCAGGAAGCCCAGTTCCGCTAACTCCCGCAGACGAGCGGCGGGCAGCGAGGGCTGGAAGCTGAAGTCAAACTCCTCCAGGGTGCGCAGGACCGGCAACTTGGCCTTGCTGATGCGGGTCATGACGGAGCGATCGATCTTGGCGGCCAGTTCGGCATCGACCAGACGGGCCAGGAAGGCCAAGTAACTCATCTCGGTCTTGGCCGCCGTCATCGCCTCCGCGTCAAAGGACTGGGCCATGGTATGCAGACTGAGTCGCTTGAGCTGCGTGCGGACGCGCTCGATCTCACTCATCGTGTTGCCTCCAGCACCCGCTGGTAGACCTGCAGATCGCCGCTCAAGGAGGGAGGAACCACCGGAGCAGTCGCCGGCAGGAGCGGGTCGATGGACCTGGCCCCACCCGCTTCCAGGACGCCACGGATGAAGGTGGGGCCGTAGCTGTGGTAGCGGCGAGCAGCCACGAACGCCGCCCGGAGGCTCTCCTGCGGGTAGAGTTCAGCCAGCCCGAGGACGGCCCGCAAGGGTGCGGCGCCGCTCTGGGGAAACTGCTGGTACAACTCCTCCACGAACCACTCGTGATCGGGAAAGCGTGCCAGGAAGACGTCGATCACCCGGCGTTTAGTGGTCGGCAGCCCGGCCCGTAAGCCGGCGTAGTGTGCCTGGTCGATCACCGTGAGGCCTTTGGTGCTGGGGATGGCGTGCTGGGCCACCTCGTCCCCGGCCTGGGTCATGACCACGATGCCGACGCCTTGCGAGGAGCGCACCCAGACCCGGGTCCCAGCATGCTGCCAAGGGACCGAGTAGTGCGTTCCACCATAGGAGACCAGACAGTCCCAGCTCACCGTGCGCAGCGCCTGGTAGGTTCCCATGAAGGACCGGGTGGGCAGGGCCGTGAGTTGTGCCCGCTCGGCGACAAAGCGATCGATGGGACGCTCCCGCGTGGTGCCATGGATGGTATGATCCAACTCACCGGCAAAGACGGCTAGGGCGGTCGTGAAGGTCGCGAGATCCGGCCAGTGATTGCCTTTGATCAGCTGCTCTTCGAGGTGGGAGAACGGCCGCTCGACCTTCCCCTTGGTCTGTGGCCGTCCTGGCTGACAGGCCACCGGCTTGAGCGCATAATGGCCGCACAACTCCAGGAAGTGCGTGTTCCATCGGAAGTGCGCCGGGTGCGCATTGCTCACCAGCGAGCCAGCATTATCGATCAACAGCTCCTTGGGAACGCCCCCGAAATGGTGCATGCCGACCGCGATCGCCTCGTAGATCGAGTGCTGCGTCTCATCCAGGCTGGGCCAGAAGAACTTGCACCGACTGTAGGCGAGCGTCAAGGAGAACACGATCACTCGCGTCGATTGGACACCGAGTGCAATGGTATAGGGCGACCAGTCGAACTGCCCTTGCTGCCCTGGCGCCGTCTCGAATCGTTCGGTGATGCGGTGATCCGGCTGGCTGGTGGCAAGCGTCCGAAGGTAGTCGTAGAGCGCGGTCTTCCCGCCGTCATACCCCCGAGTCCGCAGCTCCCGAAGGATGCGCGAGCCGATGAAACGCTGCTCGAAGAGCATGCGCTCAATCTGGTCGATAAAGGGGACTAACTGCGGATTGGGCCCAGCTGGGCGCTGGTAGCGAGGCGCGTCCTCGCTGCGCAGCGCTGCCCGGACCGTATTCCGCGCCACCCCCAGTTGGTGGGCGATCACCCGGATTGAGGTGCCTTGGGCGTGCAGATAGCGGATGGTTGTCCATTGGTCCACGGTCATCATCTCCTTGCGAACTCCTCATCGTGGTTCTACGACGAGGGTGACAACTGCCGTGGGGCGGGTCAACCTTCCCGCGGAATCTGGGTCAGCTTTTAGACGGAATCAACACCTTTGCCGTTGCCCTTCACCAGGCCGGTGCTCCTATAGCCTTGCACTATCACGAAATTCCTTGCCTGGGGTCTCCGGGTGTTGGTTGCGTTGCTGTTCGGCTGGCAGCATCGCAGCGTGTTCTATCCCGTGTTCATGCGATCACATACTATCTATCGGAGGAGTTTCAGCCCGCCGTGGTTACCCGGTCCAAGCGACAGAATCGCTTCACGCTGGATCTCCGAACGACTACCGGCTTCACAGTCGCAGCTAAGATCTTCCTCAAAAACGGCCAGGTGGAGGACAGGGCCGCTTCGATTCCCTTTTTCCCTTACGCCACGGGCGTTTGCCCTGGGTTGCCGCCGCCATATCAATTAGCCCCTCCGGTTTCTCTTTCACAGTGACAGCGATGGTCAGCCCGGCCGATAGCCGCGTTCGAGATCCTCGTCCATCAGGGCACCACGCTGGTGACGTTTGGCCAGCTGCTGCGGTTCTGCTACTAGGGTGCTCATAGCCTTTCCCTTTTCATTTCCTCCTTGACAACGCGTCTGCTTTGTAGTACAAGAAGAGGTATCCCTCCCACAGAGGGACGATCTATGGTTTCTTTTCTCTCGACCAAACGACCAGGACACCCACCCAAGGCGCCGCGCATGACGGCGGTATCCTTCTCGGCGGATGATCTTGCCGCACTCGGACACCTGGTCGCCGTGGGTCAAGCAGTCCTGCAGAAACACCCTCCCGTGGTGGCACGACTCAAAGCGGCCATGACTCGGATGGGTGTGCCCCTCCCGGTCGGTCTATGAGTCGAGGAGAAATGGAGCCGGTGGAGAAACCGTTCTGGCACCTGGATGAGGAGCTGGGGGAGATCGAGCTGCAGGAACGTCCCTCCGGTCCTGATCTCTACGCGGTCCGTCTCAAAGCACGCACCGCATCCTCCCGCTATCACGCCACGCGAGAGCTCTATCCGCTGCAGCATGACGGCACCGAGCACGAAGTCTCTGGCAAAGCCTATATCCTCGTACCAGATATCACGCTGACGGTGGGGCTCTTCCCCACGCCACCACCATCCGGCGCCATTGGCACCGTGACCGACTCGGCCTGGCAGGGTATGCGGCATCACGACATCGCCAACGTGCGCGGCTTGTATTACCAAGAGGACCGGTCCCTGGCCATCTGGGAGGTTGACACCTGGGGGCGCTCGACGAGTTCGGCCAGGCCACGCTCTGGCAGGGCTTCGAGCGCTGGTTGAGCAGCCGCTTCCCCGCTGCAACGCGAATTTTCACCGATGATGCCGAGCCAGGAGAGGACACGGCGGAAAACCGAGCGTTTCTCCGTGGCCTGGGCTACGAGCATGTCACAGGGACACACCGGATCTTTGCCAAAGGGGTATGACACTGTGGAACGCCTCGTTGAACCAGACCTCCAGTTCCAAGAGATTAGGGCGAGGAGAAGGTTCGCCAGTCGAGGTGCACCGAGCTGGTAGCTTGCCGTATGCTTCAGACTGCAGACCACTCGGGAGGAACGGCAGATGGTGCCTGGCAGTATCGAAGCAGTTGTAGTCTTGCTCCTCGCTATTGCTCCGGGCTACTTGGTCATTCTCACCTGGGCCCGGGCAAAGACCTGGAAAGGCTTTGGGAGCGATCTTGACACAGTGCTCCGGTCCCTGGTGGCGAGTCTCCTGGTCCAAATTCCCATGTTTCCACTCGCAATCTGGGCAGGAATATATCCAACTGACCACCTGCGTCAACACGCAGGTGTTCTCTTCTTGTGGTTACTGTCCACCATCGTGATTGTCCCCGGTGCCGGCGGCTGGCTCGCAAGTTTCATTTATGACAAGTTCGCCCTGCCACTCATTGAGAGCAATGACCCCAAGAACAATAAGAGGTTCTGGGCTCCACTCCCCCCGACTCCTTGGGATCGCTTCTTTATCCAAAAAGTCCCCAATAACGTATGGCTGGTGGTAGAGCTGGAAGATGGATTTGTCGCGGGCTCATGGGAAGAGGGCTCCTTTGCCTTGACCTCACCGGCAACGCACGGGCTTTTTCTGCAGGAACAGTGGCAGGTGAGTGAGCAGGGAGAACTCTTGGAAGATCCTGTCGATCCTCCTACAGGCGTCCTCATTCACGACGCGAGTAAAATCAAGCGGATACGCGTGATCACCCCTATAGAGGATTAGGATACAGAGCAGAATGGCTGACAAAAGTGAAACCAAGAAGGGCCCGGAGACGACCATAACCAAGGGCGCAGTCCTTGGCGGCGGCAAAATCCCGAGGAAGGCACCAGTTGCGAAGCCGGGCAGACCCCCGGTGAAGCGGTAGCTATAGCCTGGGCCTATCGCTGGTCGATCCTGCCTCAGAGTTGTCGCCTAAATAAGCCCTTGTGCCGCTTCGGCCACAGATGCACGGCTTCTTCCGTTTCTGGTAGTGTGCGTCCGATGACGCCGGCACTCGCACTTCCCACCTTCATCGCGCGCTGGCAAGGCGCGACCCTTTCTGAGCGGAGCGCGGCCCAGTCGCACTTCATTCAGCTGTGTGAGGTCCTGGGTCAGCCGCAGCCCACCGCCGCCGATCAAACCGGCTCCTTCTATACCTTTGAGAAGGGCGTGGCGAAGTCGGGCGGCGGCAAAGGCTTTGCCGATGTCTGGATGCGTGGCCACTTTGCCTGGGAGTACAAGGGCAAGCACAAGAACCTGGACGCGGCCTACCAGCAACTGCTGAAGTACCGCGAAGACTTAGAAAATCCGCCGCTCCTGGTGGTCTGTGACCTTGATCGCTGAGGTCCACACCAACTACACCGGCACCGCCAAGCAGGTATATCGCTTTGATTTGACGGATCTGGCCGGCACGGGAGCGACCGAGGCCAGTACTGTTCCCCCACTTGATGTACTCTGGTTGCTCTTTACCGATCCCGCTCGTCTGCGCCCGCAGCAGACCACCGCCCAGGTGACGGAGGCGGCGGCCGCGGAGTTCTCCAAGCTCGCCGAGCGGTTGCGTGCCCAGGGCATAGAACCGAGCAGTGCCGCACACTTCTTGATGCGGCTGCTGTTCTGTCTCTTCGCCGAGGACATCGGACTTTTACCTGATACGCTCTTCACCCGGCTGGTTGAGCGCACACGGACCAGGCCACAGGACTTCAGTCGACTGCTCCAGCAGGTGTTCTCTGCCATGGCCAACGGAGGATTCTTTGGCTCAGAGGAAATTCCTTACTTCAATGGTGGTCTCTTTGCCGACGACCAGGTGCTGGAGTTATCGCCCCAGGACCTAACGGTCCTGCTCCATGCCGCACAGCTGGACTGGGCCAGCATCGAACCGGCCATCTTTGACACCCTCTTTGAACGTAGCCTTGATCCAGCCAAGCGGGCTCAACTCGGCGCCCACTACACCAGCCGGGACGACATCATGCTGATCGTCGAGCCGGTGCTCATGGCCCCACTGCGACGAGAGTGGGAGCGGATACAAGAAGAGGCACAGCCGATCATCGTCAATCTCAAGGCGGCGAGAGGAGCGCAGCAGACGCGGTACCAGCGCGACCTGGAACGCTTGTTGATTGGCTTTTCGACCACAATCGCCGGCGTCCGTGTGCTTGACCCGGCCTGCGGTAGTGGCAACTTCCTGTATGTCGCGCTCAAACAATTGCTTGATCTCGAGAAGCAGGTCATTGCCTTCGGGGCGACCAATGGCAGTTCCTACTTCTTTCCGCAGGTGGGGCCGCACCAACTCCACGGCATCGAGCTCAATGAGTACGCACACGAACTGGCTCAAATGGTGATCTGGATCGGTTATATCCAGTGGCTCCATGACAATGGCTTTGGAATCCCGGAGGACCCAATTCTTAAGCCGTTAGAAGCGATTGAGCAGCGTGACGCCATTCTTGGTCGGGACACGGAGGGGCGATCGGTCGAACCCGACTGGCCTGAAGCAGACGTCGTCATCGGCAATCCTCCATTCCTTGGCGGTGGCAAGATTCGACAGAGTCTCGGAGACGATTACGTCGCACATCTTTTTCGCCTCTACCAGGGGCGGATCCCGGCCTTTTCAGACCTGGTGTGTTACTGGTTCGAGCGGACACGGGCGTACATCGAGCAAGGGAAAGTGCAGCGCGCCGGCTTACTGGCCACCCAAGGAATTCGTGGTGGCGCCAATCGGACAGTGCTCGAGCGTATAAAGCAGACAGGAGATATCTTTTGGGCTTGGTCCGACCGGGACTGGATCCTCAACGGCGCCTCAGTTCATGTTTCCATGGTTGGCTTCGACGACGGCTCCCATCCGGATCGCATTCTCAATGGCCGCGAGCTTACTACGATAAACGCTGACTTGACCCCCGGGGCTGACCTCACGGCAGTCAATATTCTGGCAGAAAACCAGTACATTTCGTTTCAAGGTCCGTCTCCGAAAGCTCCTTTCGATGTCGACAACGAGGTTGCACGACAGATGTTGTCAGCCCCGATAAACGTGAATGGGAGATCAAATGATGACATCGTGCGGCCGGTTGCTAGCGCCATCGACCTAGTTCAGCGATCACGAGGTAAGTGGACAATTGACTTCGGCCTCCTGCCGCTCGAGGAAGCCTGTAAGTATGAATTCCCATTCGAATACGTCAAGAAGCATGTATACCCCATTCGCTCTAACAATCGGCGGGCGTCATATGCCGAGCGGTGGTGGCAGTATGCCGAGGCACGACCCGGGATGCGAGTCGCGCTAGAAACTGTCTGAAAAGGTCATGAGGGAGCCAGTCTCTTGAGCATGATGCGACTCATCGTAACGTAGATGAACGCTTCGCCGGTCTCGGGGAGGCGCTCGTAGTCCTTGGATAACCGCCGGTTCTGCCCGAACCAGGAGAACGTGCGCTCCACCACCCAGCGTCGTGGTAGCACGCCCTTGAAGCCCGTCGTCGGCTCTGGCGCGAAGCGGATGTACTTCCCTTCCAGCTTGCCCTCCTCGTTTCGGGTGTAACGCCATTCGCCGCGTTCGCTCGGCGCGTGCCGCACGATCTCAACCGTCCAGCCCAGGTGCTCCTCGATCCATGCCTTGCCCGACCCCGTGTAGCCTTGATCCAGCCAGACGTGCGCCAGCCGGCGGAATGCCTCCTTCGTTCCCTTGAGGACTTGCGGCACTGCAGCTCGATCCTGGATGTCGGCGGTATGGACCGTCGCCTTGAGCACCAAGCCAAGCGTGTCGACCAGCACATGCCGCTTGCGACCTGAGAGCTTCTTGCCTCCGTCGTAGCCACGAACGCCGCCCACGCTGGTCGTCTTGACTGACTGGCTGTCCATGATGCATCCACTCGGCTGCGGATCCCGCCCTTGCCGTACCCGATCCCGCTCCCGGAGGGTTGTATGCGCTCGTTCCCAGGTGCCGTCGATCCGCCAGGCCCGGAAGTAGTGATAGACCGTCTTCCAGGGCGGAAACTCCCGCGGTAGGAGACGCCAGTGACAGCCAGCCCGGACAATATACAAGACCGCGTTGCAGAGCGTGCGTCTGGTCCATTTCGGTGGACGACCTCCGGGCTTGCAAGCCGGAATCAGCGGTTCCAGAATCTGCCACTCGGCATCGGTGAGGTCGGTAGGATAGAGACGGGGAGGCGAGGTCATATGAGACTCCTGGAGTGTGGTACTTCCAGTGTCTCACCTCGTCACCCCCTTTTCAGACAGGCTTCTAGGGGGTAAGACTCGCTACATTGCGACTCCCAGAGTATCCAAACACCGAATCTTTGTCTGGCTGCCTCCGAATGTCTTGGCGAACGACGGTACTATAGTTTTTGCGCGCGAAGACGACTACTTTTTCGGCGTTCTACAATCGAAGCCAAATGAACTTTGGGCAAGGGGCACAGATACTCAGCTGCGGGAGGTAGAGAGCGGCTTCCGATATACCCCTACGAGCACGTTTGAGACTTTCCCGCTCCCATGGCCGCCAGGCAGCGAACCGGCCGGAGAGCAACGTGTAGAAGCGATCGCCAGTACGGCGGCAGAACTCGTCGCCATGCGTGATCGGTGGCTGAATCCGAACGGGGCGACGGAGGTTGAACTGAAGGCTCGCACGCTCACCAACCTATACAACCAATTCCCTACCTGGTTACGGCATGCGCACGAGAAGCTCGACGCTGCCGTCTTCGACGCATACGGCTGACCACAGGGTCTCAGTGACGAGCAAGTCTTGGAGCGGCTATGCACACTGAATCTGAATCGCGCAGTCGCAGTGTCTTATAACGACGGGAGCGTGTTGAAAAACTCGCCGATCACGTCTTGACGAACTATCGAACTGGCGCCCTTGGAGGCAGATGGGCCTTGCTGACATCGAGCCGGCAGCTGGCCGGGGCAATCCAACCCTTCTGACCATGTTGTATTGCGAAAAATCGAATGTGGCGCTGAAGGCATGGCAGCATCCAGCTCCCCATCCGCTCAGAGCTACACGTACCCAGCGAAACGTCATCGGATCGATGTACAGATCGTCCGTTGCGCCACTCCCCTGACCGTCGAAGGAACTCTGGAGGTGAATGGTAGAGCGGCCATCGATCGTGGCCCTTCCCAAGTCCTCGATCGGCCTGGGAAGATGCAAGCGTAGTTGCGGCACAAGCAGCGACGAGCACATCAACGAGACAATCTCAGCATCCTGAGTCACTCCGGTTTGGTGCCAGTTGCCGACGGGACGAGCCGCGCGCACCCAGACAGTCCAGTGACGCCACCACAGGGACGGATTGGCCTCATACCGCGTAGCGCGTACGATGTACTCCTCGTCGGCTGACTTCGGGTGACGGCCGGTCTGCTTGCCCCGGTACGAGAATTGGCTGATCG
>JAABUU010006062.1_pt1 | contig 13148 bp, 12 predicted proteins | sample 5559301 | NCBI WGS metagenome assembly JAABUU01 (sample SAMN10711884, study PRJNA513360) | rock metagenome | isolation source: Antarctica rocks | place: Antarctica: Victoria Land, Richard Nunatak white
GTGAACATAGCCCGCCGTGGAATGGAAGCACAGGGACGACCTGTAAGCGGCCCTGAATCATGGGACACAAGGCAGAGCCTCGCGCCACTGTGAAAGCCCCTGGCTTTAGCCATGGGGTTACTTACCCCTTTGAGCAGCTTGATTTTGCACATTTTTCTGCTCCCTCTCTTAATGAGCAAAAACCTGCCGGATTGTCAGGTTTGCAGACAGAAATGGTGGGGTATCTCTCAGTTCGGTAGAGTGTTCACAAGGGAGTAACCCATCCAATGCCGGATCAAGCGCCGGATCAAGAGCCGCCCAAGCGGACAGTGCAGATGTACGACCGCCCGGCGAGCGCGGACCGGCCGCCCGTGGGGCGCCTCGTCCTGATCGTCGCCGTGCTCCTGCTGGCGGCGCTCTTAGCCGCTAAATTTATCTTCCATCTACACTTTGGACTTGGACACCTTCTTCATGCGGGACATTAGGTTAGGACGTTAGGAGCATCTCATGGTGACAACGGTGACACTGGCCGGTGGCGGGCAGGCCATCCTGGAGGACGATCCGCGCTTCGCGGAGCCGGGCAAAGCCCTGCTCCGTCTGGAAACGGGCCGCCAAGTGATTGTGCCGGAAAGCGCCCTGCTGCAAGAAGGCGGCGGCTACCGGCTGCCGTTCACGGCCGAGGAACTGGCGGGTGGGACCTTCGGCACGGACGTGGGTGCGCAGACCCAGGTCCTCTCCCAGCCCCTGGCGGAGTCGGGGGAAGGGAGTGTCACCGTCCCGCTCATGGCGGAAACGCTGCGCGTGACCAAGCGGGAGGTCGTGACCGGCGGCGTCCGGCTGACCAAGCGGGTCACGGAGCGCGAGGAGACCGTGGACGAGCCGCTGCTGCGGGCGGATGTCCAGGTCGAACGGGTTCCCATCAACCAGGTGGTGACGGAAGCGCCGCAGGCGCGTCAGGAAGGGGACACGCTCGTCGTTCCCATTTTGGAAGAGGTCCTCGTCATCGAGAAACGCCTCATGCTCACGGAGGAAGTGCGCATCACGCGCACGCAGACCGAGATTCACCAGCCGCAGGCGGTGACACTACGCACGGAAGAGGCGGTGCTCGAGGAGATCACCCCCGAAGGACCGCAAGGACACTAAACGTACATCGAACGTACCCAGGAAAAGGAAACACAAAATGGCAAAGACAGTCGTAGGCTTATTCGATGATTTTTCTGAGGCGCAGAGCGTCGTGCAGGACTTGGTGAATGCCGGGTTCCGGCGCGAGGACATCAGCATCGCCGCCAACCAAACGGCGGCGGGCTACACCGGCGACGGCACGACCGGGACTACGACCGGGACGGGCGAAGGCCATGCCGTGGGCAAGGACGCCGGCATCGGCGCGGGCATTGGCGGCGCGGTGGGCCTGCTGGTCGGCCTGGGCGCGCTGGCGATTCCCGGCATCGGCCCGGTCCTGGCGGCCGGCCCGCTGGCGGCGGCCTTCGGCGTGACGCTGGGCAGCACGGTGACGGGCGCGGCCATCGGCGGCGTCGTGGGCGGCCTGGTCGGCGCCCTGACCCACATCGGCGTCCCCAAGGAACATGCCGAGTACTACGCCGAGGGCGTCCGCCGGGGCGGCACCCTGGTCACGGTGAACGCGCCGGACAACCAGGCGGAAGAGGCCGTGAACATCCTGAACGGGCACAACGCGGTGGACATCGAGGAGCGCGGCGCCTCTTACCGCACGGCGGGCTACACCGGCTACAGCGAATCGGCCCCGGCCTACACTCCCGAGCAAGTCACCCGTGAGCGCGACCTTTACCGGACGGCCCCGGCTGCCGCAGGCATGGGCAGCACGGCGGCCACCGGCACGGTCAACACGGGCGGCGAGCAGGTCATCCCGGTCGTCGAAGAGGAACTGAGCGTCGGCAAGCGGCAGGTGCAGCGCGGCGGCGCGCGCGTCCACACCTTCGTGACCGAGACGCCCGTGCAGGAACAGGTGACGCTGCACGAGGAGCATGTGACGGTGGACCGCCGCCCGGTGGACCGGGCCGTGACGGGCGCCGACACGACCTTCAAGGAAGGCGTGATCGAGGTGACCGAGACCGCCGAGGTCCCCGTGGTCGCCAAGGAAGCCCGCGTGGTCGAGGAAGTCGTCGTCGGCAAGACGGCGACCGACCGGACGGAGACCGTGCAGGACACCGTCCGCCGCACCGATGTGGAAGTCGAGGAGATTTCCGGCACGACCACCACGACGGGCGCCACCACGACAGGCACGACCAAACGGTAAAGTGGTCAGGCAGTCACGGTGGGGGGCGCAGGGGTTTCTCTGCGCCCCCTTTTTCTGTTGTGTTTCTGTTGCGCCCCTGTCGTCCAGATCCGGCGACGAAAATAAACGCTGGATGAGCGTGCTGAAGCCGGTCCTGATCTTTCTTGTCGAGCGCCTGACAGTGGCAGGGGCAGGCGTGGCGGCGGCGCTGGCGGCCTTCCTTGTCCTGGCGCACGCGGTTCACGGCGGCGAGACGCAGCGCTTCGATGCCGAGGTGTTCCACTTTTTTCAGGACCGTCAGGAGCCTATCGTCCACCGCCTGATGCTGTGCGTGTCCCTGCTCGCCAGCGGCTGGGCCATCAGCGGCGTGTCCCTCGCCTGCCTCCTCGTGTTCTGGCGAAAGCCGGCCCGCCGCTGGGACGCATCCAGCCTCCTGCTGGCTGCTGCGGGAGGACAAGGCGTGGTCTACGGACTGAAGGCGCTGTTCCACCGTGCCCGTCCGGAAGCGGTCTTCGCCTCCCTGGGCTACTCGTTCCCCTCCGGCCACGCCTTCGCTGCCGTCGCGCTTTATGGGATGCTGGCCTACTGGCTGGCGCGCGGGCAGGAGCGGCCCCGCGCGGTCGGGGTATGGGGCGCGGGTATCCTGCTGATCCTGCTGATCGGGTTCAGCCGGATCTACCTCGGCGTCCATTACGCCTCGGACGTGGCGGCCGGTTTTGCCGCCGGGCTGCCCTGGCTCTGGGGATGCCTCGCTCTGCCCTCCCGCACCCAGTCGCCTCTGCGTGTGTAGGAGCATCTTGCATGGGGTACAAGGAGCGGACATGAACGAACCCTTTTTGGGAAAGCACTCTCTGGGGATGGGAAATCAATGCCAAATAAACTTGCCGGCGTACTGCTCGACATTGACGGCACGCTGATTGACAGCAACGACGCCAACGCCCGCTGCTGGATGGAGGCGCTGCTGGCGCACGGCGTCGAAGTCAACTACATCAAGCTGCGCGAGGCCGTCGGGATGGGCGGCGACAATCTGCTGCCCAAAGTGGCCCACATCGAGGGCGACAGCCCGCAGGGCAAAGCCATCAGCGAGACACGCAGCGAAATCTTAAAGTCCAAGTACCTGCCGACGCTCCGGGGGTTCCCGCAGGTGAAGGAGCTGCTGACGCGGCTGCATGGGGACGGCCTGAAGCTGGTGGTCGCCACCTCCGCCAAGCCCGACGAGGCCGACGCGCTGCTGAAGCTGACGGGCGCCTCGGACCTGATTGACACGATCGCGACGACCGAAGACGCGGAAAGCTCGAAGCCCGCCCCGGACATCATCAACGCCGCCCTGAAGAAGTCCGGCCTGACCGCCGAGGAAGTCATCATGCTCGGCGACACCCCCTATGACGTCGAATCCGCCCAAAAGGCCAGCATCGGCATCATCGGCGTCCGCTGCGGCGGCTGGGCCGCGCCGGACTTGAAGGGCGCGCTGGCCGTCTACAACGACCCCGCCGACCTGCTGGCGCATTACGATGAGTTGCCGCTGGCTCGGCAGTGAAGAAACCCGGCACTGGAAGTGCCGGGCTATTGGTGAATGAAAGTCGCTCCGCGACTCAGGATAGACAGACGCGGGCTTATCTTCAGTCGCGGAGCGACTTTCCCATCCTTGAGTAGCCCGGCACTTCCAGTGCCGGGTTATACTGCGCCCAAGATCGTGGCGGCATCAGTGATCCAGCGCCAGCGCCAGACACTTGGCCGAGCCGCCGGACTTGAGGAACTCCGACAGGTCCGTTGCATGGACCGTGTACCCCCGTGCCGTCAACGCTTCCGCCAGGGCCTCGCACCCACTGTTCATCACCACATGCCTCCCGACCACGATGGCGTTGCCCCCGAAGCGCAGGGCGTCGCTGTCCGTCAGCGTGATCTTCTCCCCCGGCAAGGCTTCAATCGCCGCATTCGCCCCGGCATCGAAGGCCGGCGGATAATACGCCAGCAGCTCGGGCGAGATGGGGATCAGGCAGGTGTCCAGGTGATACCAGCGGCTGTCCACCAGCCGCAGCGGCAGGACGGGGACGCCCAGCAGGTCCCCCACCCCCAAGCAGGCCGACTCGTCCGACCGCTGCCCCCACCCCGCCAGCAGCGTGTCGCCGTAAAACAGCGCGTCGCCCTCGCCCTCAAACGCCCCCGCCACTTCCTCGGTGAGCGGCCTCAATCCGAACCCGTTTTCCAGCATCCACTGGATAAAGAAGGCGACTTCCCCCTGCCGCTCCACGGGCCGGAAGCGCGACGGCACGAACCACCTGCCCTTCGTCAGCCCCGCGTTGGCCGTAAACACCATATCCGGCAGCCCCGGCTGCGGCGCGACCAGCGACACGTCCGCCCCCACCTCTTCTCGCAGGATCGTATACAACGCCTGCCACTGCGCCCGCGCCCGTCGGGGGTCCGGCCCATTCGCGATCCGCATCCAGGCGTTAATTTCGTAGGTGACGTCAAAATGCTCCGGCGGGCACATCAGAAGGCGCATAAGCTGCTTCCGTCATTCCAGGCCAAGTTTGCGAACAGCCTTCAGAGTCAGGTAGAGACGCAAAGGGTCGTCAGCGAGTGGGTGGAAGCCGTATTTGGAGTAGAACTTGGCCGCATTCTCATTCAGTGCGGTTACTTCAACCGCATAGCATCCCGCCAGATCCGCTATCTTTTGTGACTGAGTAAGCGCATCCAGCAAGAGACGCTTACCGAGGCGTTGACCTTGAAAAGCGACATCTACGGCTAACCGCCCAAGGTGGATGACGGGGATAGGATAACGTGGCAGGTGTTTTTCCTTTGGCAATGCATCAAAGTCAAGCGAGCGGAGCGTCAGCGTGTAGTAGCCGCCGATACGCTCCGACTCATGCGGGCGGACAGCGACGAACGTGCGGGCGATATCCTTTTTAGCATTCTGCCCCGCATGTTCACGCAGGTACAAGTTCATCTCCGGGATGCCACAATCGAACATGGCACGATTATGTGTGGAGGCAAGTGGCAGGATATCCCATGAGTTAAAGCTCAAAATGGTACTTTTCCCCGTCCCGATGCCCCTGCTTATACTCCTCGGCAGCCGCCTTCAGTGCCTCGTTCGGCCCATCGTCCGCGTCCAACAGAGCGAGAAAAATATCACGGTCACGGTTGGAAAGGCGGCGAACTTCCTCTTTCTCCAGAATCTCATCGGACCGGCGCACGAGTTCCGAGGACGCGAACGAGTTGAGCGTTTGTCCCGTCATCGCGGCGGCCCGCTCGATACGCTGTTTATGGTCCTCACTCAGCCGCAGGGCAAGCCGGGCCTGCTTCTTTGCTGTCGGTTTTTCGGTGGTGGTCATGGCGAGTTCTCCTGGCCCTATTCTACCACAAAGACGTCATTATGACGTACAGGAAAAGACAACACGAAAGGCTCACTGCTTGGCCTCTACAGTGATGCGTTCTATTTCCTCTGTATTGAACCAGCCCAGCCGTTCGCCCAAGTTTGGCTGTGAATTGTATGCTCCAATGATACGCATCGGATGGTCGTCTGGAAAATGTGTCAGATAACCCCGCACCCACTCCACACGACTCGCACTATTGACAATCTGCGGCATGACCCGGTCGCGCGCATCCCTCTCGTCATCAACGTAATCACAATACATGCAGACATCTTCGGGGGAAGGAAACAGGCTACCGTAGTCTGCACTTGTGCAACCCCATAAGGAAAGAGAGGTAATGCTGCCGTCGGACATCCCTTTGACTTCACTCGCAGTGGCATCAATCTGCCAGCAGGGGCGGGTGTGCGGACTAGGGAAGTAGGTGAAAGCGTACTGATCGCCTCCATCCTCCACCAGACCGCCGTAGGCGCGAGGGCCTTGAATGAGATCATCAGAGGAGCCTACGGCAGCGTTGTCACCCGCTTCAATCAACGAGTTGGCGTAGCGAAAGAAGGTTTTCAGATCATCAGGTATTGCGATCTGCTTTGCGACTTTTAGCTTGATGCGTTTATATCTCATCCTAACTATTCCGTCCACACCGCCTGCGGTTGCCGAGGAGATACCGGAGGTAGCTGACCATGCCGATAATTTTCGCTCATGACAACACATATCTACAAAACGTGAAAATTTAGACATATCTCAGTGATATGTCTAAACAATAGACATATCATCATCTATCTTTAGCGTCATTCCTTTGATCCTTGTGTCAGCAATTGGAAGAAGGCATGATTCAAGTAGTAGTTCTCGCGCCCTAACTCAAGTGGAGGCGAGAGGACACCTATTTTACTCAACTCTTTCAAGTACCTTGAAGCAGTTTCTCGCTTTGCGATGCCGGACTGCTCCAAGAACTTAATCTTGCAGTACGGCTGGGAGAACAAAACTTCCACCAAATCCTTGCTGTAGATTTTGGGGAGTTCCGCGCGTATCTTATCGGTCGTCTCCCGCATCAGCGCGCGGATGTCAAGAACAAGGGCGTGAGTCGCCAGTGCTGTTTCTTCCACGGCACGGAGCATGAACAACGTCCACTGTTCCCATCCGCCTTCTTCAGTGACACAGCGCAGCCCGGCATAGTAGTCACTTTTGTGCTCAATGATGTAGCGGCTCAGATACAGGATCGGAATATCAAGCAGACCCACTTCAATCAGGTAAAGGATGTTAAGGATGCGCCCGGTACGCCCATTGCCGTCGGAGAAAGGATGGATCGCTTCAAACTGGTAGTGGAGGACGGCCAGCTTCACAAGCCGGTCAAGGCCGTCTTCGGCGTACAAAAACTGCTCAAGGTTGGCGAGTTTGTCACGGAGCACGGTTTCGCCCTCCGGCGGCGTGTAAACCGGAGCGCCGTCACCCGTGACGATTTTTGTACCGGGGGTCTTGCGTACCCCGGCGTCATTTCGCTTGATGATCTGAACGATCTGCTCAAATAGCCGTGTTGAGAGCGGCTGTCCCACTTTGAGCAAGTCGTAGCCGTGCCAGAGCGCATCATTGTAAGAGAGAACTTCTTTCGTCTGCGGGTCGGAGTGATTGCCGCCATCCGCGAAGGCGCGGTAAAGCGCATCATTGGTCGTGACAATGTTCTCGATCTCCGACGACAGCTTGGCCTCCTGCAAGCCGATGAGCCGCACCAGCAATGCCTGGTTAGGGATCAGGTCGCCTGCGCCTTTCAGCTCCGCCAAGGCGCGGTTGGCGGCTATGGCTTGTTTCAGAACAGCCCTCGTCTCCAGTTCTACATTAGGCGGCGGCAAGAGCGGCAGGCTATTGTAGGGGATGTTGCGGTCGAATCTCATGCTCTTTCGTCTATTCCGTCCACACGGCCTGCGGGTTGCCGAGGAGGTGGCGCAGGTAGTTGACCATGCCCTCGTCGGGGGAAACGGTCAGGTTGGGCTGGACGCGGCGGGTGCGGGCGCCATCGGCGATGTGCAGGAGGAGGCGACTGCCGCCGGGGGCGCGGTGCTCGGCCAGCTTGCGCTGCAAGGGGCGCATCTTGTCGGCCATCGTCTCGTCGAGACGGATGTTCAGGCAGGAGAACGCGGGGCGCGTCTCGCGGACGACGCCGGCGCCCGCCCCCAGCAGCTTTTCCGCCGTGGCGACAGGGGCGATGGCGTCGGCGCTGATCTCGACGCTGGCGACCGATCCCCCTTCCTCCTCGCCGCCCCCGCCGCCTTTGTTGATGCGGTCGCGGTGGGAGGTGCGGCCTCGGACGATGACGACGCTGTCTTTCTGGGGAACTTCCGTCAGGGTGGCGGCGGAACGCGGGAAGACGCTGACGCTGACCGTGCCGGTCTTGTCTTCCAGGGTCAGAAAGTACATCAGCTCGTTCTTGCCCTTGGTGTAGTAGGGGCGGACGTTGGTCAGGACGCCGGCGACCGTGACGTCTTCTTTGTCGCCCAGGCCCCGGCACTCGGCGACCGTGTGCGTGACATGGGCCTTGACGGCGTAGGCGTATTGGTCAAGCGGGTGGTCGCTGAGGTACAGGCCCAGCAGCTCCTTCTCCATCGCCGTGATCTCCTGGGGCTTCAGCGCCTCGGCGTCGGGCAGGGGTGGGGCGACGTGGGCGAGGCTCTCGGCATCGGAGTCGTCGCCGAACATGGAGACCTGGCCGGATTTGCGGTCACGGGCGACGCTCAGGGCGCTGTGCAGGGCGCCTTCCAGGCCGGCCAGCAGGCGGGCGCGGTTCTTTTCGAGGCTTGCCAGGGCGCCGGCCTTGATCAGCGTCTCGATGGCTCCCTTGCCGGTCAGCCCGAACTCCCCGGCGCGGGCGCAGAAGTCGTGCAGGGAGGTGAACGGCCCGCCCTTCTTGCGGGCGGCCAGGACGGCCTCGATGGGGGCCTTGCCGACGTTCTTGATGGCGAGCAGGCCAAACCGAATCGTCGCGCCTTCGCCCGTGAACTCGGCGTCGCTGTAGTTGACGTCCGGCGGCAGGATTTCGATGCGCCGGCCGTATTCCTCTAGGTGAGTCCGCTTGGCGTCCTCGATGAAGGCCACTAATTTATCCGTATCGTCTGCCTGGACGGCCATCAGGGCGGCGAAGTAGTCCACGGGGTAGTTGGCTTTGAGATACGCCGTTTGGTAGGCGACGAGGGCGTAGCAGAAGGCGTGGGCCTTGTTGAACGCATAGCCCGCGAACGGCTCGATCAGGTCGAAAAGATACGCCGCCGTCTTCTCGTCCACGATGCCCTTCGAGGCCGCGCCGGCCATGAAGTTTTCGCGCTGCTGGACCATCTCCTTGAGGACCTTTTTCCCCATCGCTTTGCGGAGGATGTCCGCTTGTCCGAGGGAAAAGCCCGCGATGGCCTGGACGATCCGCAGCACCTGGTCCTGGTAGACGATGACGCCGTAGGTCTCTTTCAGGATCGGCTCCAGGGCGGGGTGCGGGTACTCGATCCGCTCCATGCCCAGCTTGCAGCGGATGTAGCGCGGGATCTGCGCCATCGGGCCGGGGCGGTACAGGGCGACCATGGCCGCGACCTCGGCGACCGTATTGGGCTTGAGTTCGGCGATGTAGCGGCGCATCTGGCCGCCTTCCAGTTGGAACACGCCGGAGCACTCGCCGCGCCCCAGCAGGTCGTAGGTCTTGCGGTCGTCCAGCGGCAGCTTCAGGACGTCAATGGCGACGCCGTGGGAACGCTTGACGTTGCGGACGGCGCGGGCCAGGATGGTCAGGTTCGCCAGGCCCAGGAAGTCCATCTTGATCAGGCCGATCTTTTCCAGCACGTTGGCCGGGTAGCCCGTCACCAGGCCCACGCCGTCGTCGGCCCGCTGCACGGGGATGTTCTCGACCAGCGGCTCGGCGGAGATGACGACGCCCGCCGCGTGGACGCTGTCGTGGCGGGTCAGCCCTTCCAGGCGCAGGGCGGTGTCAATCAGCTCGCGCGCCTGCGCGCTTCCCTGAACGGCGGCCTTGAACTCCGGGTTGACTTCCAGCGCCTTGCTGATCTTCATGCCGACGGGCAGGGCCGGGATCATCTTGCACAGCTTGTCCACCTCCGGCATCGGCATCTTGTTCATGGCCCGGCCACAGTCGCGGATGGCCGCCCGCGCGGCCATCGTCCCGAACGTGACGATCTGGGCGACGTGGTCGCGGCCGTATTTGTCCACGACGTAGTCAATGACGTCCTGCCGCCGCCCGTCTTCAAAGTCCATGTCAATGTCGGGCATGGACAGGCGTTCGGGGTTGAGGAAGCGCTCGAACGTCAGGCCGTACTCCAGCGGGTCCACGTCGGTGATGCCGACGCAGTACGAGGCCATCGAGCCGGCCGCCGACCCGCGCACGCCGAAGAAGATGCCCTCGCGCCGGGCGAAGTTGGCGAAGTCGCGGACGATCAGAAAATACTGGCCGAAGCCGGTCTGCTCGATGACGTCCAGCTCGAAGCGCAGGCGCTCCTCGTGCTCTTCGGTGATGACCGGGTAGCGCGCCTTCATGCCCTCGAATGAAAGCTTGGCGAGGTACGACTGCGCGTTCATGTCGTGCGGCGTATCGCCCGGCGAGGGCATGGCAAGGCGATCAAACTTCAGGTCCAAATTGCAGCGCTCGGCGATCTCGACGGTCCGCGCCAGGGCGTCTTGATAGTTCGGGAAACGCTGGAGCATCTCCGCCTGCGACTTCATATAAAAGTCTTTGGACCCATAGTTCATCTTCTTCGGGTCGTCCATCGTCGTGCCGGTCTGGACGCACAAGAGGACCTGGTGCGGGTCGGCGTCCGTGTCGTTGAGGTAGTGGACGTCGTTGGTGGCGACCAGGGGGATGTCCAGCCGCTGCGCCAGCGACACCAATTCACGATTGACGTGGTGCTGCTTGTCCAGCATGTGGTCTTGCAGCTCCAGATAGTACCGGTCGCCGAAAATCTCGCGGAACTCGGAAGCCGCATACTCCGCCGCCTTGACGTCCCCGTTCATCAAATGGTGCGGCACTTCCGCGCCCAGACACGCCGACAGGCAGATCAGGCCCTCGTTGTGTTCTTGCAGCAGCTCACGGTCAATGCGCGGCTTGTAGTACATGCCCTCCAGGGACGCCAGCGACGTGAGTTTCAGCAGGTTCTTGTAACCCGTCTCGTTCATCGCCAGCAGGACTAAATGCCGCGAATCGTCGAGTTTTTTGTTTTCTTTCTCGTGCCGTGAGCGCGTCGCGACATACATTTCGTTGCCGACGAGCGGTTTGATGCCGGCTTTCTTGCATTTGAGGTAGAATTCCATCGCGCCGTACATGACGCCGTGGTCGGTCAGCCCGATGGCGGGCATATTGAGGTCCACGGCCTTCTTGACCAGGTCGTCAATGCGGCACGCGCCGTCCAGCAGGCTGTATTCCGAATGCAGGTGGAGGTGGACGAAGTTGGACGGGGTGGTGTTCATCATAATGCGCGCGTGTTCCTTGATATTTACTTGGTTGATATTTACTCGGCGTTAATGCCAGACGCCGTTATCTGCTGTGTGCTACTAGATGTTGATAGCGGCTACCGAAGCAATCTAGATATTGGGGTAAACTGCCTCCTATTCTAGCAGAAGCGCGGCAATTTGGCAAGGGCAATCTTTATGGAAACTGAAACCGAGGAGCGTAAAGAAGCTTGGAGCGAAGACTGCATGAAGGCGTTGGCAGCTCTTGCCAACACGCTCGGCGGAACCCTCTGGATTGGTATAAAAGATGATGGGAGTGTGATTGGCTGGGATATTAACGGCAGGCAGCAAGAAGCCATCTCAAACCAGATCGTCAACAGTCTGCACATCCACCCGGCCTCTATCTCGGTCGAGCAGAAGAATGACAAGCCTGTGCTGGCAATCAGGATGCACCGGGCGGCCGCTCCCGTAGCTCTGCGCGGTCGCTATTACCGGCGCGTCGGCAACTCCTCCCGTGAACTGCCTGCGGAGGAACTGCCACGTTTCCTGCTGGAGCGAACCGGGCAAACCTGGGACGCCTTGCCTGCGGAAGAAGGCATGGAGGGTATGGCAGTAAAAACGGTGGAGGATTTCAAGGTGTTGGCACACGAGCGCCTGCCCGAAGTCGCTCCTTCGGACACTCTGGAAGCGATCCTGGGGAAACTCAAACTCACTCTCCCTGGGAAGCGCGTGAAACGGGCGGCACACCTTCTTTTTGGGAATGACCCGCAGCATCTCATCCCGACGGCGCAGGTGCAAATTGGGCGCTTCAAGGATGAAGAAACGATCCTAGACGATAAACGGGTAGAGGGTAATCTTTTTCAGCAGATATCTCAAGTGGAACAGCTTTTGCGGAACTACTTCTTTATCCGCTATGAGTTTCCTTCTGGGCGTGAGGGGCGTTCAGGCGTCGAGGCCATGCAGCGTGAGGAGGTATGGGAGTTTCCATACAAAGCCGTGCGCGAAGCGCTCATCAACGCCCTCATCCACCGCGATTACACCAGCACGGGGCGCGTCCAAATCCGTGTTTATGACGACCGAATGGTTATCAGTAATCCCGGCGGTCTGCCGGCGGGGTTGATGGTCAGCGATTTGCTGCTGGAACCACACGACTCCTTGCCGCGTAACCCGATTCTGGCTCAAATCTGCTACTATGCTAAACTGGTTGAGCAGTGGGGCAGCGGCACGATTCGGATGCGAAACGCTTGTCGCGCTCAAGGACTGCCCGATCCAATCTTCCAGTCTACAGCGACGGCCTTTTCAGTCACGCTTCGCAAAGATGACCTCTCGGACGAGCGCCTGCGCCAGATGGGCTTAAATGCCCGTCAAATCGAGATCATTCACTATGTCCGTCGCAACGGCGGCATCAGTAACCCAGAGCATCGGGCACTCACAGGGGCGGCTCGCCGCACCGCCGCTCGTGATCTAGAACATCTACAGGACATCGGCTTATTGGAACGCTCTACTCAACCTGGTCGTACAGTTTATTACATTCTGGCAGACTCTATTGACTAGTGTGCCTAGTGTGCCATCTAGTGTGCCAAAAGTGTGCCATGAGTGCCAAATGAATACCAGATGAATGTCATCCTCATCTGTGGTAGGTTCTGTGTGAAGCCCCGACTTAAAATCTGTGTCTAACGAATCGAAAGCCTCACAACCGGACGCCCCTTCCCCCTCCTGGGCGGCGGGGGCGCGGCAGGGCGGCCCCGCCGTGGATGAAGACATGGATGCGGGCCTGGTCCGGCGCTGCCGGGGCGGGGACGCGGGCGCGTATGGGCAGCTCGTCGCCCGGCACGACAAGCGCGTCTATGCCCTGGTTGCCCGCGTGCTGGGGCCGGGGGCGACGGCGGAGGATGTGGACGACGTGGCGCAGGACGTGTTCGTCCAGGCGTGGCGGGCGCTGCCCAAGTTCCGGCAGGACGCGCGGTTTTCGACCTGGCTGTACCGAATCGCAACCAACATGGCGATCAAGCAGTGGCACCGGAACAAGCGGCGGGCGCAGACGGTTTCCGAAGAGGAGCTGCCAAACACCGTGCGGGCGGCCCTGGCGATCCTGGCCCCCAACCCCGAAGACGTTGCCG
>JAABUU010006063.1_pt1 | contig 13148 bp, 7 predicted proteins | sample 5559301 | NCBI WGS metagenome assembly JAABUU01 (sample SAMN10711884, study PRJNA513360) | rock metagenome | isolation source: Antarctica rocks | place: Antarctica: Victoria Land, Richard Nunatak white
AGTGCAGACTCTTAAATATAACTAGTTAATGTTAAAGTTAAGAAGTGTTATAATTGAGTAATATAATATTTATATATAATTAAAGTCATTGATGTGTTCAGAATCAAGAACTTCATTATGAAAGTGATGTATAATCTTAAAAGTCAAAATCTTCAGCATTATGTAGCTTTTATTCTTCTATATTATTGAGAACTCTTTCTCAATGCTTAATTATAACTGTTAGATGCTTTTCAATTTAATAATTAATGTTGATGCACTTCTACTAAATAACTTCATCTTTATTGATATTCTAAAGAATGTTAAAGAATCTATAAAAGATATAGATATAATATATTTCTTACTTTATTCTCTTAAACTTTCACTCTTCTTTTAGCATAAAAGCTTCAGCAAATAATATCTTTTTCTTAATCTTCTCTTTAAGTTAAGCTCAATTCTCATTCTTCATTAACTTATTTCTCAACTCATCTTTATAATAGACATCTACAGATAGTTAAAAGCAATATAATTGAGTATAATAATTTTAAAGAAGTTTTATAAGAAATTTCATAATTATATTACTTTTTTAAGATCTTATCTTTAATCTTCTCTTTCATAATCTTCTTCAATGCTGAGTCTGCAGTCTAATATGAATTAATCTTCTTTAATGCATTTCTTTTTCATTTTACAGCTTCATAATTCATCATCTTTACATTTTCAATTTATTTAAAGTTCTCATTCTTCATATGTTTCTGTCATTTCTTTCTTGCATGTGCAGTCTTTAAATTATTTAAGTATTCACTAAATGTTTTTTTTAAATTATATATAGACTTCTATAAACAGTCATGATGATCAGATCTTTCTTTAAAGACTAAGAATAAATTAAAAATTAAATATTTTGCAATTTACAATAAAAGCTTAATGTCTAAATTCATCATGACAAGAATCTAAAATATATAGTTAGCTGCTGAGTTCTATACTGAGTGATATAATTAAGTATTATATGTATGCATCACAGCTACACATCAAAGTGAAGTATAAAAGCAATATTTAAGATTAAATCTTAAGAAATGAGCAGTAAAATAAGTGATAGCATTGAGCAATATATTTAGTAAGTATAAGACTGAGTGTAGAGACTGAGTAAAGACAGAGTGAATGTAGTAAGTTAAGTAACAGAGATAAAGATAAGAAAGTGTTAGATTGAGTGTTAAAAGTAAGTGTGTTAATATATTTATTTATAACATTGATGCACATATCATAAGTAAATGTGTTGTTTATCAGCAATTTAACATTTAAGTATTGTTAACATCTAAAAGTTCTCAATACATCTTTTAACTACACACTTTTAAACTACAACACACTTTCACATTACAATGCATCTTCAAACTACAAGATCACTCTAGAACTCATTGTCATTTAAAGATGCATTTAAATTGCTTTTTAATAATGCTTTTATTAACTTAATCTTTAAGCATCATTGTATCATTATATTATGTCATGATACATATTAAGAAACTTTAAAATGTAATACTACAAAGACTGTATCAGATAAAGAGAAGACAGCAGTAGCAGAAAGAACATTTAGAAAGATATTTAAGAAAGAAAAAACTGATGTTGATGAAAAGAAGAAAAAAAATAATGCTATAGATACAGAAAAAAGTACTGAAGCATTTAAATTAATTTATTATTGAAAGTCAGACAGTAAGCTTAATTTTAACATATAATATAATGCTTAATAATAATACTTTATTTTATAGCTGTCATTCTTCATAAAATATATTATTATCAGAAATCAACAGATTTTCTAATAACAAAACTACTCTTTTAAAGACTTTGCTGCAAGATAACTTAAGATTATTTAAAGAGAGTTTTTTCTCAGCATAAAATGTTTTGTTTTTAAAGCTCAGTCATTAACAGTCTGCAGAAGACAGTAAAAGTATATACTGTTGTTTTCTTTAAAAGTATGTTTAATAAACTGTACAGTAATTATCATTTATTAGTTAATAGAATACAGATATTAATCTAATTGCAATTTATACAAAGCAAGTTATTATTCAGTACAAGAACATGTCTCTCATTAAAAGATATATACATAACTGAAACATCACATCTAAAGATACAAATTAAAGCAATTGTTATTAGACTATTTTAAGAATATCTAACTCTCAATATAGTAAATAAATAAACTAAATTGAAAGCTGTTTAACTGTGTATATATAATGCTTACTTATAACATTTATATATCAATAATATTTAAGTTTATAATCTTTACTCTTAAGTTAAGTCTCAAGAACTTACTTACTAATTAGTCTCAGAATTCTTAAAATCTGAACAGAGCTTCTAAATTAAGTTGAGCTTCAATGTTTAAGCTTAACTCAGATTCTTAAATTAACAATTAAAGTTTAATTTAACTTAACTTAAAAGCTCTATTCAGATTAAATCAAGTTAATCTGACTTAATAATCATTCTATTTATGTTAGAACTGCTGATAACATTTAAGTGCTTAAAAGATAAGATGATGACATTTAACTTTATAAATGATATAAATTTAATTATATAAAAAATCTCAACACAGACAAACTGTCACAGACTGAAGTCAGTTTACAATTAATGTATTATATAAGTAAAAAGATATGAAATGAGATTTATATTAAATAAATATAAGCTAATTTATTTTATAAGATGCTACAAAGATCTCAGTAAGAATCTAATGAGTATAATGTGTTTTAATGATTAGATAATCTTAATAAAGATAACATTGCAGATATTAAGTGTTCAAATTAATATAAGATTAAGATGAAGAAAGTATGTACAATAGATAACTTAAAAAGATATTATGACATTTAAAACTTTTTTATACATTATATTATTTATATAAGACTCATTTACAAAGCAGTTCTGACTGCTCTACACAGCAGTGATTTAATTAATTATGTTATATAAGTTGTAAATATGAAATCTGCAAGATAATAATTTCTTATTAATTATCTTACTCATTAAATTATTAAAGTGTCTACAGAACTGTTGTTTAAGAAAGATAATGAAAGTTTATAAAAGAACATTTATAGCTGTTTTAAAATAGAAATTAAATGTTTAGTTTCTAAATCTGTACATAATATATAAGATAATGCAAAGATCTCTTAAAATAGCTGATAATTCAGTCTCTATAAGAATTAAATAAATAATTAATACAGTTTAAATGACACTTTAAATCTCTGTTAATAAAATGCTGAGAAGATATAGATATAATATAGTCTTCATAATTAGATCATAAACAATGATGAAGAATCTACAATAAAGAGTAATGACATAAATAGAGAAGTAGAGACAGCTTTAGATATAATTAAGAAGATAGTAAATAAACTTATAGAAAGTATTGATTAAATAAATAAATTTAAAATGAAAATAAAGATGAATCTGCAAGTTAGTAAGATAAAAAGCAATTACATAAAAGTTAAACTGAGCTTAGTTAGTTTATTAGCTTTATAACAATTTTTATAAGTATAAAATAATAATATTATTTCTATTTTATATAAAGATACTAAATCTTAATGTCTAACTGATCTCTATAAAAGTCTTAAAGATTGATAAGCAATATTTATGTAATTAATTAGTGCAAACTGTACAATATATATTTCTTTTTTACTTAAATTACATTAACTTCTACATTCACTACTTTTAGAAAACTAAAATCACAGATTTCTGCAGAGCTCTTTTTACAGCAATTAGCACTCATTAAATAGCTTAATAATTAATTATAAGCATATTTAGTTATCTTAATCTTGCACAGCAGATTACTCAGAAGAACATCTTAAAATATAAAGATTTTATATATTTAAATAATTACAAGATAATTTAATGAACTGAGATAGATTCAGTGAATTAAGAGAGATCATTTACTGTTTAGTAAAAGTAAATATTTAAGAAATAGACACAATACAGACTCATTAATGCACAAGCAAGATAATGATAATTAATTAATATTTTGTTATGTTAAATATATAACTCATGATAGCTGTACTATTAGTGTAATGCTTATTTTTAATAAATTATAAGCTCAAGTTAATGCAGTGATTTGATTTCTTGTCTAAAATCTCAGAGAGATATGTGCTTAAATTATCTTATTGATGATTTAAGTTCATAATAAGAAAGTAAGCTTAAAGATTGTAAATTTAAATTGCTGTCTGTGTGCATTCTTTATATCTGTGAACTGATCATGAATTAATTGTAAGTTAAAGAGAGTGTTAAATATATAACTTATAATAGCTGTGCTATTAGTGTGATGCTTACTTTTAACATGTTAAGATATTGTCTGTAAGATAGAATTAAAATTTTCTTACTTAAATTTTTTTATTGTAAAGATGCTTTGTTCTTATAGATCTAGATAGAAACTGAATAGAGAGTTAATAAAATAAATAATAATAATTGTGTATTGTTTTGATACTTTAAGTTAAGTAAATTTTTTTAAGAGTAATGATTCAGAAAATTTTCACTTAACAAGAGATAGTAAGTTTAATTCTTATCTTCATTGTTAAATCATTTGATTAGATCAATCAAGTTGTATAAGAGAAATAAGTAAGAAAATTTTATAAATTTTAATTATATATAAAACACACTAAATTAACACTCATTAGTTACTTATTCTGATGAAAATTCTTAAGTTTCATTTATCACATAAAGATAGTTAATATTCACAGCCTCAGCCTAACTGCAAAGAAGTAAACAATAAGTACATTATATGTATGTTTTTATAAATATCTATACTTAAAATGCTCATAATTGCCATAGCCTTATAGGCTGCATGCAACATATAAAGAATAAATAAATAAAGAAATAGAACAGAGAGCTGTAATCATACTGAGTATAAAAATTATCTGATTATTGCATACTGTGTGCAATATAAACTGAAGTTGATATCTACATGCAATGAATGCAAAGTCTATACAATGTTAAGAATATCTCTAAGATAAATGCAGAGTTTTTACTGACTGTCTGAGTGAGTTAGATCATCATCACAATTCATTAATTGAACTGAAGTATACTTGTTAAGTCAAACTGAATACACTTGTTAAAGAAGAAAGATAGCAGAGACAGATAAAGAGCTTAAAGGATGCTGCAGCAATGCCTGTAAGGCCTGATTGAAGGCTGATATGGCTGGACAGTTTACCTGAGGCTCTGCCCATTCACCTGACCTCTAGTTGATATGATGAATGTTCGCTCTTTAGCTAGGGTAATATGAATAATATTAGGCAAACATTATTGGCTCTATGTATTCGTCCTGGAAGTCTGATGTCTCTGGGTCCAATCCCGGGCCTGCGTCCCCAACTCCCAAGGGGTGCGGTGGGCGTCCCATTTTGGTTGTGCCGGGCAAGGCGAAAGGGCGCGTACGAACGCGTTTTGATGTTGTCATATAGTTGTACACAGATGGATTTGCGTACCTGGCACATAGGCTTAAGAGGTCAAGCGAGCGTCATGGTACCCTTGCTACAGCCATGGGTCGAGATCTAGATCCTATGACGAGTTAGATAAAGCAGGTTTAGAGGAGGTTTTAGGCGTACCTTTCTTGGATCCTCTCCTCGTAATAGCCGAGATGCACCGGTCTACACTAGATGCTGTACCGCGTTTGTTCATGTCTGTAAAATCCGACCCATATTGAAGTCCTCTAATTTGCGCTTGCTTCGAGTTCGAGAAGCAACCGCACTGCAATCTTCTTTGACGGTCTGCGGCCTTTTACGGCGGTACGCCGAGAAAGATGCCTGTTGAGGCTGCCGGGCTTTAAGATAAATGAACCCGGAAGCGGATTGAGGGGGAGAATGCGGCGTTGCGGTTTTGGGTTTAACGCGTGATGCCGCAGAGGTCGGACTCCGGAAAGCAGGCGGCAGAGCAGTTTTATCTGGCAGCTGGATCAGTTTAGGGACTTTAGAATCAGCCAGCATGCTTACCTTGCCGATCTCTTCGTTGCAGGTTTCTACTTTCTTGTAGGAGAAGAGAAGCCTTATCAAGAGACACATCCCTTCCTTCTATTGACTGTTGGGGTTGATCTAGACAAGGCTTCTTTGGCGTGATATCATCATCGACTGCCGCCTCCTCTGCTGACTTCCTCTTCCGCTTCTGTCCCCTGTCGCCAGAGATATCTGGGGAAGAGGCAGTACCCTTGCTCTTACGTCCTGGCTTCGGACGCCTCGCCTGGAGCTCCTTTCCGACGGTAGAGCGACCAGAGCTGTTTGTTTCAGCGGGTGATGCTAGCGACATGTTTTGTCGCGTAGGTTTCAAGCGCCCTTCGCTAGAGCCGTCTTCGTGTACAGATTCAAGATTCCCAGCTTCGATAGCTGATCCGCCGGGCACAGTAGCAGTTGACAGCGTCGAGGCAGACATTTTCTCTCGTTGCTCCAAACAGCCTGGATGCTCAAGGTAATTCCTTTCTGCTTCCCAATACTCTGGTGAACGAATTTCCTTCAGTATTGCCCAGGGATCGGACTTGACCAACGCTCTTCCTAGCAAATCCATAATGTTCTCGCAGGTCTTCCTGATGTATTCCAAGTCGTCGAACCTGTCGGGATCAGGACGGATGTGCAGCTTCAGCTGTGCGGCCCTAGCGGTAAGATGTATCGCCTTTACTCTATGGTAATTCAAGCTCTCGATCTCGCGAATACATTTAGAGCCTAGCGCGCACTGATGCGGTTCTGGCGTATGGAGGTTTTTGGCTGAACGAGGCTGCTCTAGCCTTCGCGGCGCCTCGGCGTCGGGAGGTGGAGGCGGAGTAGGAGTCCGCTCGTACTGGATGGTGCGAGGCCACTCAAAATCAGAAGGGACCCATGTAGTTGTACCCGAGGATTGCGATGAAGGACTGTTGAGGCGCTTCAAATTCTTGGTGGTGAGAGAATTGATCACGGCCTTTTGAGCGACGGCGGTGCTGGGAGGCGGAGAGGGAGAAAGGGTGTGCTGCTCGATTGTAGCGCGCTTATTGCATGTAGCGAGCATTGTGCTTGAACAGAAGGAAGGCGATGAGGGAAGCTTGATGCGTGGGAAGTTGAGAGGTGACGAGGTTGTCAGAGACGAAGATCGGAGAATTCCGACGTGAGGGTTCCCCGCCATGCTGTACCAGGACCTCACGTACACAGCACGGCGTAAGCAAGATCACGCACCCATCTAACCCACCAGCACCACACGCTTGCACATCACTTGTGACTGCTAATACCTGGGCAAATCAGCATCAGATGTATCAGTATGTCCCATACACAACATAACGTAACGGGGGTTTTTCTGTGCAATTACTCCGCTAAGAGATCCGTGGAGCCAGTTCGGCGTACCTTGTCACCATGTGTGTAGCTGCCTAACCTCCTCTTTGCTACCATAGTTACCAAGCCTCAACGTTTGAAACAAGACGCATGCAGCGGACCAATCAACTAGTCTGCTACTCTAAGCGCCCGTTACTACTGTTACTGTTGCTATTTTCTGTGGCCCCGACTTCATCTTCACATCCAGCCTTCTTCTAGCGGAGCCTACGCTCACACTTTTCTCCACCATTATGGCCGACGACTTTGAATTTCCGCAGTGGGACTTGAAAGAAGCAGCCGTTATCGTTGTTGCACCTACCGATGATTTTTCTTTCCTCGAAGCAAATCCGACCGCAGTACATCCTTCTTTCACCCCTAATGGTACCTGGGATGTGGGCTTCAACTGCTGTGATGGGTACGATGGAGCCCTTACGAACCCGCGAAGTTCGGTCAAGAGCCACGCAGAAACAGACGTTCCAGGTGCTCATCCAGCCGTTCTACTCTTGCGCAGTCTGCCAAAAAACGGCGGAGCATATACCTTCGGACGAAGCGGTCGCAACGCAAATTCTGATGTCGTTCTGCCTTACAAGCCAGCGAGCCGCAGGCAATTCTGTATCTATCCCAATTTTCTGCACCGGACATGGGTTATTCAAGATCTCTCCAGCAAGGGGATAACCGTCAATGATTGCCGAATCAGCTCGAACGAGAAAGATCAATTACCTCGCTGGAGGGCCCTGCGATACGACTGTCTAAACCAAGTGGTCTTCGCGCAATCTGCCACCGGTCCCGGCATTACTTTATACATAAAACCTGTCTGGCCGGAGGATTCCCGTTACCCGTCATGGGACTGGGCGGATCCGACCACGCCAGGACTGGCAGGATTGAACCTCAACACTACTATCACTTCGCCAACGCGCACGCGAAGCCAAACTCTTCAGCTACAGCAGTCCACCACACCGTCCATGTACTGCGTCTTGCAGAGAAAACTACATGCTGATGTTGAGCTGTTTTACGCACAAGACCTGGCAACTCCAGCGATGCTAGCAGCGGAAAGGTACTCCTCGGAGAGTAAAGCAAGAGAGCAATTCGGTTGGCGAAAGGACATTCAGGTAAGAGTTGCCCATCTTCATTCCCAAGGGTTGCTGACTAAGGACAGGATCCTCATCTCTTGCGCGTGGAGAACATCTGTCTTCTCGATCAACCATACATTCTGACCGAATGTCCACGTGATGCCTACCCGCTTGGCGACTTCCTTCCGGATGAGCCGCTCAACAGTCGAGCCGCCTATGTCCTCTTACACGAGATTTTCTCTACATTAGCTGAGCTTTTCCGCAACCGTATTGCTCATGGCGCAATCACGCTTGACAACATACTGGTTGAGGATCTCTCTCCGGAAAATCCGCGCTTTTGGCTCATTGGGTTCTCCTCCTTTGGGCTAATACCAGAGGATAGAATCAGAGAAAGCCATTCTGCCGATGTGCGTATGGCTTTACAGACAATCGACGAAGCTCGGGTTCGCTCGGATCGCTTCGAAGATCCGGTGGCTAACAAGATCTTCAACCGATTTTTTCAGACGACCCGATCCAAACTCCTTACCGCACAAGAAGTACTCGACGAATTTAATACCTTGACCGATGGAAAGGTGGACTTCCCTTTTAAGTCGGCCGACCTTACGAAGATTTTCTCTCTCGAACAATTCCAATTTGGTGGGCAGCTCTACTACCGGAAGACTGAATTGGCCGCAATTGCTCGAGCTCTTTACGCTCAAAACGCCAGGAAGGGTCAGCAAGCGTCTGAAGCTGTATTGTGTACGAAGTCGAACGAAATTCTGCCTGGCCACGAGGATGAAAACCTACTCGATGGGAAAGCTGTGCAGTCAATATTCGAGCGACTTGACACGTTCAACGACATTCAATTTTGGCTTGAAGCGGAGCCAAAAAGGAAAAGAGACGCGCACCACATGCAAGACTTCCGCATCCCTATACAAATTACGTACCATGCGCCCTCCATGATGTGGAATCTTTCCCAGCTGATCAACACGATTCGGCCAACCAGCTTGCTAGAGCTTGGAGAGCCAGAGGACTGCGTGGAAGTCGGAGGAAAAGCGGAATTTGAGGGGCTGTATGTGGATCTCGCAACCTTTCAGCGCGCTTGTGAAGCGCTTGGTGTTTCGCCTCCCGCGCAGACTTCAAACAGCGACCTTGACTCTAGAACCAGTCAATTCCGATCCGTCAGCAGCAATCAAGGCGACATGGTGTTAGCCGAAGAGAAGCTTCTCGGTGCTGCCATTTTCAGACGGTCGTCGGGAACTATGTGCTATGGCGGCAAGGAATACACTGAGGCTAATATGCTTGAGCTCTGCAGACTGCACCAGTTCGAGGGGCTAGGACTTGGGATTCTGCAATGCAGGCTTCCTGCACAAAGAGTAGAGGAACTCTGCCAAGGGCAGCCAACACAAGAGCTTTCCGAAAGTCAGTGTCAGAGCCTCACTGAATCGCAACACTCGATCGATCCGCTCGCCTTTCCCGTACCTGAACCTGCTCAACTTAACCAAGGTGATATACGGCCTGCAGATGTCACAGAGGAGTGGGTCGACGATCAAACAAGTAGAAAGAGACGTAGGCCAAGAGCAAGCGATATAAAGCCCTTCAAGGTCGTGGATGGATACCTAGTACCGGCGCACGACGGTTCTGACGTTCAAGACCTCACCTCAGGACCTGAGAATGGGTACTCAAGCCATTTTGATTCCAACGTTCCGACAAGGGAGCCGTCATGGTATGTGTGCACGATCATGGATGAGTGAGACATGAGCAATATACTAACCTAGAGGGATAGCAGGGCGCCAATTCTGCTCACAGAATCCGATCGTGAGCTCTGGCAATATTTGGGAAGAGTTTCTGCACCCCTCAGTAATTGCTATCGATCATGAGGATCAATCATTTCAGCGTGATCAGTCTCTAACTGCTATGACGCAGAGAGGCCCTCAGGGTTGTCTTGAAGCCTGTTGGTTGTTGGAGGATTCTGCGCGAACAGTTAGCAACGATAATTAGCATCGAATATACCACTGGGCCCTAATCATCAACGGTATCACATGATTCATGTGAGATCAAATTACCTTCATGTATTTGACAAATCACTGTTGTATGACTGACCAAGTGATTTCTAGCACTCATGACAGCATTGACGCCAAATTCACCCCTCTAGGGTGTCCTTCTCATTAGAGGTGAGCAATTGGTACGCAGCATGCCTAAGGACTCGATTTTGACGCTTATGAAGATGGTGGCTAAGAGTGGATAGTAGTAAGGCATAGGCGCGGGCGGCGGCTGCAATTGTAGAGTATATGCCTGTGAATAGATCTTTTAAAGCTTTCTGAATGGTCTTCTTACAACTAGCTCTTGTGAACAGTTTCATCAGGAAGTTAGCGCACTCAGAAATGTCAGAGACTGAGTAAAGAAACAAAGAGATCAGCTAATTACAGTTGTGAATGACAGAGCAGAAGATATACATATTAAGATGTTCTTACTGAACTTGTCTGCTCATACTATACTATCTTTACTAACAAATGAATCTGCTCACATAAACTTTAAGACATTGATTGATGAGCTTACTTTAATAGATAAGAGTAAAGATATAAATCTTTCTTATAAGCATCTAAGAAAAGTCTCAAAGATTAAGCTCAATTTAAAGAGATATTTTAAGAGCTTTATTCATAATGAGTAAATGAGATAAACATAGATATTATTTATTTATTAGTGCTGAAGTTTTACTAACAGTTACATAATCATTAAAATGAGAAGTTCATCTTATTTATTTTTACAATTAAGTTAAATTAAATTTCATCTCAAATTTAACAATGCTATTCTATTACTATGTGTTAACAAAATCAATTCAGTTTACATGTAAATTTAAGATTATTTTAGTACAAATTTAGTTTTCTTAGTTAAATTCTATCACTATGTGCTAACAGAATCAGTTCAGTTCATATATAAATTTAAGATTATTTTAACATAAATTTAGTTTTCTTAGTCAAATTCTGCTGAGTCACTAACAGTCAATTTCTCATTAAATATACATAAACACTCACAAGAAATTAAGTTCATTTTAAATATTCAGATTAATTTTACACTTCATATTATTAATTACTCATTATAAATCAAGTTCATTTTACACATCAAACACACTACAGCTTACAACTCTAAAGTTTAAATTAATATCTTAATGTAATGTTTTAATTAATTTGTTAACATCTATTATTTTATTTAGCTTACAAAGATTCATTATTTTCTTCTTTCTTTTTTTACTGAAATTATAATCACTAATTTACACTAATTCTTATACAACAATGTTTCTTAATAATTTTCTTTGCAACATAATGATTATATTCATTATATATAATCAATCTACATACATAGAGAAGATAAAATTATCTATAAGATTTAAGATCTAGATATTTTTTACTTTTCTTAATTAAATTAATAAATACTTACTAATAACTGTTAAGATTATAAAAAATAAACTTACATAAAATCATTACTTGCTTTCTTTAAAGAGCTAGCTTTTTTTTAACATTATTTCTTTTTGATAGACTGCTCAGCCTAACACTATCACTATGTGTCAGTGAAATCAGTTCAGTTTATATATAAATTTAAGATTATTTTAACACAAATTCAGTTTTCTTAGTTAAATTCTGCTGAGCTGCTAATAGTCAATTTCTCACTAAACATACACAAATACTCACAAGAAATCAAGTTCATTTTAAATATTCAGACTAATTTTACACTTCATATTATTAATTATTCATTATAAATCAAGTTCATTTTACACATTAAGCACATCACAGCTCACAATTCTGAAGTTTAGATCAGCATCTTAATATAATGTTTTTATTAATTTATTAATACTCATTATCTTATTCAGCTCACAAAGATTCATCATCTTTTTCTTTTCATTTTCTTCAGCATCATAATCACTAATCTGCATCAATTCTCATGTAACAATGTTTTTTAATGATCTTCTTTATAACATAACAGTTATATCTGTCATGTGTGATCAGTCTGTATACATAAAGAAGATAAAATCATCTATAAGACTTAAGATCTAGACATTTTTTACTTTTCTTAATTAGAATAATGAATGCTTGCTGATGACTATTAAGATTATAAGAAATGAACTTACATAAGATCATTATTTAATGTTATTAACAAAACTATGACAATAATAAGTTAATGCATTATGCTTTTTCTATTTGAGTCATTTCATTGTGTAAAAAAGAACTATAAATCATAACTGTAATTAAGAAGTCTTATATTTCTGATGTAAACTGTAATGCAAGAAAGAAGCTAGCTCTTTAAAAAAATTGTAATCTTTTTCTTTTAAAGAAGTGCTCAGTTCATATCTGCATAGCTAAAATTACTTTCATTATCATTACATTTAATAATGATTTTTACATTTCTTACTTTTCTCTTTTAAAAACTTTAAAATCAAATAATCATACATTATTAAGTTTTACATTATACTTTTTATCAATTACTTTCAATAACAATATCTTTCTCTTTCAGTTCTCTGTTGCTCAACTATGCTCAAAAACTTATCATTTATATTTTCTGTTTAAACAGCATATCTTTATTGTTGCTGACAGCTTATCTTATAAATCATTATAAGAAAATTCACATACTTGAAGTGCATAAACAATCTGTAATCATCATTATTATTAATACTTTATTTTTATTCTTAATTAAGTCTCTTAATCATGCTGTCATTCAGAAGACTGAGAAGTATAAATACTGTAAAGATCTTTAGCTTTATAAAAATAATCTTCAGTGTTTAATGCTTAACTATAATTACTGCAGCAAAACTCTCAGTTTCATGTTTAAACACTGATTAAACTTTTACTTA
>JAABUU010006064.1_pt1 | contig 13145 bp, 12 predicted proteins | sample 5559301 | NCBI WGS metagenome assembly JAABUU01 (sample SAMN10711884, study PRJNA513360) | rock metagenome | isolation source: Antarctica rocks | place: Antarctica: Victoria Land, Richard Nunatak white
AGCATGGAGTATGCTTCAGCGTGAGCTCGTCTCTGCCGACTGTCGCTTGACACAGTCCGCAGAAATGGCTGCCTGGGCTGTAGATCAAGTTCCCGCATCAAGAGTGTATGCTCATTTCTGCAGACTGTTGCTTGTCATAGTCCACACAAGTGAGCCTCTGGGCTGTACATCATGCCAAACTGATCATTGTGCGCGCTGTGGCTTGGCTTGGCTTGTGGCTTGGCTGGTCATTGGTGACATTTACACTGTGTTGCACAGCTGATGAGCTTGATGTAGCTACTTTGCTTGTTGTTCCGCAGGTGTCTTACTAGATGGTTTTCAAGTTTGATGCGTGATTGAGACATTTGCGGCAAACAAATCCAATTCGCGGCTATTAAATCAGCATACTTCTAGACCTCTTCTGTGGTCAATTGCATGCAGCCTCATTTGTCTGACTGGGGTCACCACCCGCTGGCATTGCTGTCGCATCTCTCCAGCCATATACTCCATCAGCACTTCATCCAGAGAAATTAGTGATGGCTGTTTGTGCAGCTTTCAACAGCTTGTCAAATGTGGCTTCTCCTCTGTCTGGGCCTCTGCTTCATTGGTCAATGCCTCTAACAAGTCCAATCCTGCACCCAAACGTTCATACAAATATTGACCTCACTCATCACAAACAAACAAGAAAAAATATATAACACAATTTTCCTTTGCCATCCTTGCCACAAACTCAGAGACTGTGGTACAGTTTCATGCACCATTCAATCTTGGTAGTGACCAGTATATGAATCAACCTCATGTACACAAAGCCTGGCAGTCAATAACTGTAAAATTGAGGATTGTTCTCCAAACATTACTACTTGCTGTAAATTCTTCTGAATTTGGCCTGGCTATTTAGCAAACTTGGAAGTTTTCCAAATTAGCAGTTTGTTTTCGCTTGTTGTATGACTGGGATCCATTTGGACAAGTTCCCAACCTTGTTTGCGGCATCCTTTGCACCTGTATGAATCAACAGTCAGGCATGCATCATCAGGCTGACATGTCTGGAGCTTCACCTGCTTATCTGTGTCCCACTCATGTCCATTGACAACAACCGCAACTTGAACTCCAAACTCTGCACGTACAATAAAAATGATGTTGTCTTTTATTATGTCAACAGCCACAAAGCTGGATGAAGGGCTCATGAATTCTTGCAAAACAGTGAGATTGTTATCCTCTGAATGCAAAATGACGTAATGCTGTCATACCACTTCAGAATATACAAACCCGAAGCTTCAGTCAGAATGACCTTGATCTAGGACAAGCAGCTACATTGTGTTCACTAGTGGCTGGCAAGGATGGCAAGGATCATCAGCAACAAAGAATAATAGTCATTTTTTTTTCTCAATGAACGTCAATTACATCATCGAAACATCCACGCGATTACCTATGAGTAGCACCCATGTGCACAACAAGTAAACCCTTCAACAAACGAATAACAGCTTAGACGGACTGTAACATTTAACGTTTATCCCAAGCAATTCAACTCCAAGTCCCCTGCCTACTCCACGGGCTACTTGTTAAATAGTGATGAGACATCACCTGTAAGAGTGATCAAAATCGACATCAATGCATGATTATATTTAGGGTTTAGGGTTGCTATATGCTCAAGGCGTAGCTACGGAAGATCGACTTTGGAGTTGTAAGCGAGGTTATGGTTTAATCCAAAATTTACGGCGTAACTACTTCATTGGGCCGTAACTCGATCATTGGGTTGAAATCGACGATTTCAATCGGTTAAGCGTAACTACGGTGGGATTGGCTGTTACCAATGAAGTGCCCAATGTTCTCAAAAACCGGGCGGAAGTCGATCATAAGCTAGCGTGCGAAGTGCCACACTTGCGTGTAAAGTCGCAAAGTCGACAAAAGTTCGATCGGTTGAAGCGAAACAGCGGAAAAAAGCGGAAAAAAGCCTCAAAGCCTGCCCTGCCAGTGGGACGAGATGTCTTTTGGCTGGTACAGGAGAGCGATGTTTGAGTCGATTTAAGGGCCAAATTTAAAGTCGGCTTTTTACAAAGATTGCATTCGTCGAATGCGTGCGTTGATATCGCTTTTGATCACTCTTACAATGTGATGTCTCATCACTGTTTATGGCAGCGGACTTGGAGTTAAAATTGCTTGGGATAAACGTTAAAGTTGCAGTCCGTCTAAGCTGTGATGCGTTTGATGAAGGGTTTACTTGTGCACATCATCGCAACATCATCGCATGGATGTTGCGATGATGTGATTGACGTTCATTGATGATCCTTTCCAAGAGAAAAAGGTTTGACTGTTTTTCTTTGTTGCTGATGGTCCTTGCCATCCTTGCCAGCCACTAGTGAACACAATGTAGCTTCTTGTCCTAGATCAAGGTCCTTGTCATTGCAGCTTCGAGTTGGTTCATGCTGAAGTGGTATGACAGCATTACGACTATCTCAACATGTTGAGCTGAGTTGATGTGTTGCAACTGGTCTGACAGGGTGCAGCTGAGCTGACATTGGCAGTTCCGAAAGTAGTTCAATTGTACAGAAAAATAGGATTCAACTGCTATCGCTTGTCAGATATGCTGAAAAGACACACACCAACAGATTCGAAGTATGTGCGCTTGTGTGTCGAGTCAGATGAAGAAGTGGTTGGTGAGCTGGAATCTGTATCATGCTTTGAGTGATGACAGCGGAGCTGACATGACCACTTTACTGAAATCTAGAAATGTTCAGAAACCAAATTTTTGCAACTATTCAATTAAATATTTAATGTTTTCTGGTTTTGCAAAATAAGCTGACAAACATTTGAAAAAAAGCGTGTGAATCGAGGCAGTTTCGGAATTCTGATTTTCTTTTCAATATTTAATAATACAACCATTAGTCACAGCAGCACAAACATGAGGAATCACTCGGGATTCCTTGTGGCAGACTTGATACAGGATTCTTTACCAGGTCAAGATTTGTACGGGATGGTAGTGAAACATGATGGCAATGACATGTCACGTACACCGAGAAGACACATAGGTCTGGTTGTGTCTGGGATGGAGAAACATGATGGCAATGACATGTCATGTACACTGAGGAGACACATAGATCTGGTTGTATTTGGGATGGAAATCCAGATTTTCAAAGTGATTTTGTATAGTTGCTGCATCAACATTGTCACAAACTAGGATGTTGAGAGGGAGACATCTATATGTATATGTTCGATGCAGTGCAGAGCCATCAGTAGTACTACAAACTCATTTGGCAGCAATGTCCATCAGCATCCATGCTCTTTCTGCCTCGCTTTCCCACAGTCACTACTGTAAAACTGTCACGAGTGTGAAAGATCTAGAGTCAGCTGGATGAGCAGCATATGCATCATCAACTGATGATCTTTTATGAACATGTTGTCTCGGTCACCATATGCAGCCAGATGTGCTCACAAGTATTTTCAGCACATCTGAGTATTGTTCTGCGCTGTGATCACAAGTTCAAGGTAAACGGCACATGACTGAGGAAGCTACAACAGGGATGCAATGACGCTTTGGGTTGCCAAGCCAAGGGTTGTTATTGCTGCGACATGACTGGGCTTGATGGAAACAGTGCGTTGCAGGCTTCCATTGCGACATACCAAAAGCCTCGCCTATTTCACAAATTATGTTGTGAACACCCATGATTCCGGTTCATACAACGGAATTTTCAAAAGACAGCGTCCTGGGCTCTGACTAGAAGCGTGTCAAGCCTTCTCGAGACAGCTTTCATGAGCCAAAATGCCCACAAGCACTCAGATGTGCTTGCGTTGGTGTTTTGCACATCTGAGCAGCACTAGACCTGGGCTCATATGCTGTGGTTCCAGTGCACACCAGTCACGTGCTGTTTAACGTTGCAACGCATCACTCGGGATTCCTCATGACAAACTTGACACAAGTTTCTTACTGAAAACAAGAATCGTGCAACTGTTAAATATTTAAATATTTAATTTTTTCTGGTTTTCCAAAATAAGCTGCCAAAGATTTTCAAAGTTGCTTGTGGATCGAGGCAGTTTCGGAATCCGGATTTTTTTAAATATTAAATAATACTGAAAGTTTCAGACCTTCACATGGAAGATCACATGGTCTGGCCGACGTGACGGATCAGCAGCAAGATGTATGGAACATGGTCTGTACCGAAAGGTGGAAACGAAGGCAACGTGTTTGTGATAAGATTAGAATATGGTCTCCAACCATATAAGGAGGAAATGCACTCCAAAGGATCAGGCAGCATGAAGATGAATGACGAGGAGATCAAGAAGTACACTGAAGCTATAAGCAAGAACAGTGACAATCTCTTTGTCTGCCCAAGATGCGAGACCCACACAGACAAGCTGAAGGCAAATATAAAAACGCATCTAAAGAGGAAAAATCCTTGCATGCATAGTTCGAGCTCATCAGTTGTGCATCAGAATGTGCAAGTCACCAATGATCACAGCACGCACACTAGTAATCATGATCACAGCGTACATAACACACATACCACAACTATCAACAATGCAAACATCACAATACAGTTGCAGCCTATCAATTGTTCGAATCCAGAATGGGAGGACTTGGTAAACAACAACTGCATCAAAACGATTGAGAAGCGCTTGGGATGCAGCCTGTCGGATGCAGATGCCGCTTTGCTGGCTTGTCTGAAATTTCAACACCTGAATGCCGGCTTGCCACAACGCCACAATGTTCGCATCAGAGATGGAGCACTGGAGATATATCGCTTCGCTGATGACATACGTCGGAAGAACGCAGCTTGGAAGCCAGTCCCGATGGATGCCGGATTGAAAGACTTGATCTGCAGACGGCGTCTAGACTTCGTGGATGTGCAAGAAAGCTTGGAACGCAAGCTACCAACCAAAAGGTGGAAGCTTCTTGAGGCAGGACTGGATGAGTTGGAAAATTTATCCAACGACGGTGAGAGCAAAACCGAGGAAATGAAAGCCAGGTTTGACAAGCTCATGGACGATTGTGAAGCGGCTATTGCTCGCTTTTGCAGACCTTTGGTGGTTTAAAGACGTATCTTTTATACAGTGTCAGCAGATGCAGCCACAAAACGTGTGAAGTGCACAAAGGTGTGCAGAACTGATCATACTTGTCTCCACCTACTGAACTACAACTATGCACACATTCAAGTGTAAAACACAGTATACCCTCATCCACAAGCAATGGCTGCATCGTGTATACAATGATATAAGGGAGAAGCAAGACTGATGCAGACAGCATATTGGCTGCTGGAAGCACCACTGAGCCCTTCTACCCCTTTTCAAAGCATGACTGGTGCACCAGCCCGATGATGATAAAAGCCAAATTACCTCTCGACTTGTGTCTGCATGGAAGTTGATAAAAAGTAATGGCATCAATTTTGCACCAATTTTGCAAAACTTGCAGTTATTGTATCAAAGTTGGACTCTCTGAAATGCCAAAATTTGTGCAGTGTTGCTGTAGAAGGCTAATGAAAAGGCTCATAGAGCCGCTTGTAGAAGGCTTCAAGAAATCTACACAGTGATGCAGGCTACTGTTACTCATGGACTGTCATACGATGCATTGCAAACCAGCTGTGACCAAGAAACCACCTGGCAGTTGACTATACAATTTCGTACTCGGTGTTACTGGCAGCAAAGTCCATGAGCGCTTTGACCAGGTATCCTTTTGTGGCAGACTGTGGTGCATCTTGCTTCATATGGTGGTTGATGAGCCCAGCCAACTCTGCTTTTGACAGCTTGTCAAAGCGCCATTTCTTGGCTCTCCTGAGCACACCCAAGTCCATGAAGTCTGCAACCCCTAAGCTGCCTTGAGAGACGGTCGACGCAAGGACAGACAGGTTGCTGCTGCTGACCTCGGGAGTTGCAGCCCTACCACCTGCACCATTGGGCAGCCCGGTCGAGAGGCTGCTTGCATTGCTCAAGGCAGGTGTGGATGCACGTTTTGTGTACTTCCTTTGAATGGAAACGAAGGTGGGAGGATTAGCAATCACTTGTTGCTGTGTGTTGACAAGTGCTGTTGCAAGACATGTCTTCATGACCTCGTCACTTACATTGAATTTAGACTGTGGAGCCTTGAGCTTGACTGCAATGCATATCTCTTTGGCCAGGTGATCAATCACTGCTTGCTTGACAGCTATCTCATCGACAGACACACGAAAAGGCAGGATGTCCAGAGCCTGGTGTAAAACAGACATGTTGTCCATGCAGGAGTACTGGCTGGGCTTGTTGATCAAATATTCTTGAAGCACATAGGCAGACAAAAAAAGTCGATGATAACAAAGAAGAGCTACGCTATATTTTGCCATCGATTTTGCAGCAATGGTGGGACAAAATCAGGACTGCCACTTTATGACTCGCCCTGATCACATGATTGCAAGATGAATGCGACTCAGGAAAGAGCTTACAGCATCTGAAGCATTCTACACTGCAAAGATGACCAGACTGTAATGGTTTTAGCTGGAAAGCGCAGACAAGCAAGAAACATGGCATAGATAACCTGCATAGTTCCCCTGGAACGACTCCTAAGTCACCATCAGCTTCACGTCTGGCTGTCTTGACCTTGCCAAAGCAACTACACCATCAGTGGCAGCAGCAGTACACGTTCTTCAATGAGCTAAAGTCATGGATCCTTTGGATGATGTTGATCATCCAGCACAACTGATCACCAGCTTGGACAAGATTGTGGTGCAAATACACACGCACGCAGAACAGCTGGGAGCCCAGCATTTTGATATGCGCTCCCAGCATTGTACTCTCACTTGGTGCAAAATTAGCCAAAACCAAGCACAGAATGTTTGCAACTACATGTACATCAAGCGAAGCCATCTTCTGTTGCATTAGGAAGACACACAAACTGGAACGTCTGCAAAACTGCGCTGCTTGCTCTTCTGGCCTGCTGTGTTTGCCCATAAGCTTCTACACAAGAAGTCCTACATACGTCGCTACAGTTGATTTCCGAGTTTGCACAAAAAAAAGACACTGCAGCTGTCCTTCTTTGAGTGGAGCCTTTGCTACAGACTGCTCACGGGGGACATCGAGACGACCTTGCACATTGCAGCTGATGTGCAAGGGGGCCTCCTGCAGGGGGCAGAGGAAGAGAGCTTACCAGCATCAGATGGTTTGATGGTTGCAGATGCTAATCAACTGGTGACCCTGGAACAAGCGCCAGCAAAAGAGAGATGCGGTGGACGTCCTGCATTCGCATGTCAGAGAGTATGTCCAAAAAGAAGCTGTTGTTGATAGCTTGCCTGCAATGAGGGCAAGCGTGCAACGATTACCAGCCAGATTTGCAGACAGAGCAACAAATAAAGGTGGGAACTCCCGCTTGCAAAAATTGTGATTGCCTGAACTGCAGTCTTTCACCAATTGCTGTGGCTCATAGCCTTTGCGAGTCAGACAGGCACAACCCACCGGCAAGTTTCGATGTGAAGTTGAAATCAGCAAGCTGTCGATATACGATTTGTTTAGTTTGTTTCTAGTTTGGCTGAGAGTGTTGGCAGAAATACAAATGGTCAGGAGTATAACAATCTTGAACTCTGGCTGCAATATTACAATTGGGCATAAATTGACCGGACAAAGTGCCCAAATCCAATTTGTACAGGAACTTCTTCCCGCTGATTTGCATATTGCAGGCGCAGCGCTGCTCATTGTCATGCGTGCAGTTCTATCTCACAGACTGGCAGATTGGCAGGGGAGCTTAAAGGGCACCAGATTTGACAAATGTCCAAGCCATACACGGAAGGCGCAACTCCATGAGATGCATGCCGATGTTACTCTTGTAACAGAAGAACACCCAACGCCTGAGTTCCGCAGGGCAAGAGTCATCTTGGGTCCATGATATGGGACTGCGTTCCAGCTGAGGACTGTCTAAGGTGTGTTTCTGATAGGCAGTGCGTCCACACTGAGCTGAAAGTGTGGTCAGGCCCTGGGAATGTTCAACATCTAACTCTTAACAATATCTGACTCTGCAGAATACGTTGTCACATTTGCTTGGGGATTGAGCGGGTTTCGAAAATTGTGGTTTCGGACATATTCATCATGGTAGATCTTGTACGATGGAACGGTAAGAAAAGATAGAAGGATCAAATTCAGTATTACCATGACAAATAGCATGAACGATTCGAAGTGACCACTAAACTCTGGATTATTGATCTCCCATTCTGACATTCTATACCGGCAAATTTTGAAAAAGAAAACAGATTATTGAATGACGAAACTCAGGGAATTGAAAACTCAGGCCTCTCCTCAAAAAAGAAAGAAACACTTACTGATAATCAACATAACTTTGATGAAAAGTGTACTTCTGTCACATAATGTAGTCTTAAAAGTACGCGATTGTTTGATACGGACAACTAGTATCACTGTAAACTGAGTATCAGATACACCAAGTGTATAGTGCTGGGATGGGCAAGATCAAGCGCATTACGGTTTGTCGGACCGACACTCTGAATAATCTTGAGACAAAGATTTCATCAAGGTTCGGCAGATATAAGGAGGATTCTTCACCCTTTTTAGCATTCGACTTATTGTATTCAGGCATAGACTTTTGTCAACCTAGATCGTGACCTAACTTCGCCAGCACCTTTGCTTGATCGCCATTTTGATCGGAAATAATGACGACATCACAGTCAAACACAATTGATAATTTAGTTTGTATGATGATTTGCTTTTGATAAAATGGTTAAAATTAATCAAAATATGTTACCTATTTTTATAGCAAAATTTCGTTCACCCAAAACAAGTCAACCTGAAACATGCAAAAACAGTCACAGCATCTACGGACTTTTTCTTTTTGTGCTAAAAGATAATACTCTGATTAATCTTCGGACAGTTGCTCTGTGAAAAGTTTACAGTTGAGATCTTGATGAAGTTCTTAGGGTACACCAAAATTTGTAGCCTGTGGAAAAAAAACTAGATTGTCACCAGACTGATGCATTTCTTATTGTGTAAGGTAAATTGGCGACGTTGTCAGTCTTGTGTGTACCTCTTGGAATGGGAAGTGTCCAACTCAGTAGCAGCAAATGTTTGCTCCATTAATACAATAGACAAGCTGAAGCCAAACATTAAAACGCATTTAAAAAGAAGAAAAGCTTGGCTGTGCACCATAACGTACAAGTGACCGATGATCACAGCACTTGGATCACTGGGATGAAGCTAATGATTCAGCACATTTCATATGCAGCTGGTTTGTGCAACTGCAGAAGATTGCGGAAGAGCTGGAAACCCATCACATCGAAGGGCCAACAAAGTGCATACAGTAAATGAACATAACTGCGATTTTGTCATTGCACATTTTATTTTTGTTTTGAGAGCGTGTTGTGTTGTGATGAAATGCATAGATGTGGCGTACCAGGGTGTTGTTGTTGAGATTGTCAGGAACCGAGCTAGAGGGAGCAAAAGTTTTCGAAATCGTAGTGCTCCGTCCCTCAACATTGCACATGATGATTTGAATGTAACATGATGTGAAATACCTTCACAGGACAAGTTCATGTCTCACACGCAGCCTCTGACAGGGGATTGCATTAGAAAATGTAAGACTGGCAACATTCATAACATCACAACACCTCAAATTTGCTTGGTGGAGTATGGAGCTGCAACGCAATGCACATCTCTTTTGCCAAATCGTCCTCGACAGCAGACACGTGGAAGGATAGCGTTGCCATGGCTTTTTACAGGTCAGACATATCTATGCTAGGCGCTAGAGGCTGGAATAGCTTGACGACAAGAAACAGTAGACATAAATTTCCAAGAAGATGACGATTTGCGGAGTCAATATCAAGAACTGTCATTTGTTTACCCAGCACAGTGAGCAACCAAGTCAGCAAGCCAGCCTGCTGTTGTCAAATGACTGCAAAATCAACAAGCATGCCAGGCCATCATCAACACTATCATAAACCAGTCAGGCTTGCCAAACGATCAAAATGAACGCAATGGAGACTCGAGCATTCAATAACTTGCAGCAGTTCTGCATTGCAGTGAATCCGGATTGCAATACCTTTGGATGGAGTTGTGTCCAGCAAAACAAGAAAAAGCCATGCGTACAATACCTTCATGAACCTTCTGGCCTCACTCTTCAGTCTCCAGGATCTGCACACTTGGCTGTCTTGGCGTTGACAGCCAATGACAGCAGACCGATTTCAGCAGCCACAGCTTCTTCAAGCAACGATGAAGTCACAGAGTATTCTGATGAAGCTGACCAATTCCAGCAGACAATCCATGTCATAACAAGCCTAGACAAAGTGATCTTGCAGCTACAAAAGCATGCAAACGAGTTGCAACTGTATCACGATGACGATAACAATAGCAGCAAGACAGTAGCCACAATCACAACAGTACAAGCCAATGCCGCAAGCAAGATTGCTGATGTGAACGATGTATGCCTGGCAGACTGTTAGTCCAAGTCATATGTCACAGGCTGATTCCGTTTATGGACAAGACTTCTATACATGTGCTGTTGCTGGCTGCAGCATTGCTTGGCACAGCCCATCATTCTTGGGGCCTGCTGGAATGCAAGCACAAAACTAAAGGGAGAAATGAATTTCTCCTTAAAACAATTTTTGACATCGATTAAAGAAAGCCCCAGGGTGAGGTACATTGGGCTTCCCTGTAGAAATGTAAGCACCCTCATGCTGCTCCCATAGGTTTGTGCAGACTGAACTGGCCTCATGCCATACAGAAACAGCATGCAGGTCTGCATTATGGCACTGCACAAGATGAGGATGCAGGATCACCTATAGGCATGATGCCTTGTCTGACACTGCTGCCCATTGCCCCTTGTCTCAGTACCCCAGCGCCTGGCCTTTCTGCATGACAGTCTTCTGCTGCAGTCAGCTCTGCAACCCCTTCCTCTGAAGCCATGGCGTCTGGCCTGTTGGAATGACCATGCTCTGAGACTAGGTGCAACTGTGCTTGACTCATCAGCACGTTGCTGGTATGCATGCCTGGCAAGAGGGCTGCACGCTGGGTGCCGGCCTGAGACTGTAGCTGTGGTACTTTTGGAAGCCCACAGCTAGCATGAGTCCTAGTCAGGGCAGTTAGCTCTGGCTCTATTGTAGTCAGATCCATGTGGAATATGTGCCTGGGGCAGGGCATTTTACTGAGCACCTCATTTATGTTTGCTGGAGCCTTGGCTAAGGGCTGCTGTACGTACTCCAGCAAACAACCAAACCTGCAAGGGCATGGCGTCTCTTGTGCAATTTCTTGTTTACGCAATGGTGTGAGCCAACACTAGCAGAGCACTGGTGCAGGCTGCAGAGTTGCTGAAGGGTTGCTTTGACAAGTTGCAGGTTCTGTGTACAGTAGCCCGCATCATCATATGATTCTTGAGTGCCACAGTGGCACTCAGTCTGCATCATGCAGGGTAGGTGATGCCAATGTTGGAGCCATGCAAATGTGTTATATGATTAGCCTTTGTTGCTGTGTGCACTCCAGCTTTACAGCAGGTCAGCAGCACATGTGTTCAGTTTGCGTTTCAAGCTATAGGCTTGTTTGTGTACTGTACCAACAGTTTCAAGATATTCACAGCATACCCTCAAAATGGCAAGCCAGGAGGACGCCATTTGAGGGTCTGCTGTGCATAGGATACACTGCTAATGAGCAACCAAAACACAGTCTGCAGCTGTGGTTGCCTCCCGTCATGTTTTTTGTACTATGCAAAGCCTTTCAACACATACAAAGCATACCGCTCAAATGGGAAGCCAGGGGACACCAGCTGCTGATGAGTGACCAGTATACAGTCTGCAGCTGTGGCTGCCTCCCCTGCAGCTTGTTTCAGCTCCTCTGCAGGCAGGCCTGCTTTGAGCAGCCTCTCATCCCTGTCCAACTGGAAGGGCTTCAGACCCACATCCACAATGGCCTTGTACATGGTGAAAAAGGCCCTTGCATCTCCTAGCAGCAGCATCTTTGCATCCTGCAGGGGACGCTGATTGCTTCCAACACTTGCACACAGATTGCAGGCGAGTACAAAGAGGGTCATGGCTGCAAGTCGCTTGACACAGGTAGCATGTAATTGCAGATATCCAGACTTGCATGAACAAGCAGCATAGACATGGGCTGCAACTTGTTTGCCTGCATAGCCTGAAAAAGGCTTGCCATGGGCTGAAAGTAATCCACAGCATGAAGCATCAGAGGTAGAGAAGTTGTGATCTGTGGGCAGCACAGCTACCCAAAAGCATGCAGATGTCACCATTCACAGTCTGATTGGGAGGAACCAGCAGATGTATGATAACTGCCCAACCATGTCATGCAGTAAATTGAAAGGTATGCCCACCGGCTGCACTGTTTGAATGCCTGTGAGAGCCTTCTGCAAAGCTGCCTGCTTTGGATGATCCTCCAGCTTGCCAGCTTCTACCTGCTTGTAGGCAGCTTCCAGAGCAGCTGCCACCTTTACACACCACCTGCAGCACATTCCTACCCTTTCTGATGTTACTGTTCTATAGAGAAGATAGAGTACTACCCTTTCAGTGGCCAGCAGCTCAATGTAATATCACAACCTAGCTTCACTGTCCATGCAGGCTTGCCTCATCACTCGCACTGAGGTTGCTGAGTGAATCCAAGGCATGGTGTATGAAATGGGATTAGATGTTGCATGCACAGACATGCGCTGGGTTGTACTGCAACATTGGGGAAGACAGATCGGGCATGTTACCATGAATGCTTGACAAACTAAAGTTCTTGTCCTCAGAACAGATGCACATGCTTTCCAGTGCAACTTGCAGAGGTCTGCTTTGGATGCCAGCCTGCAAGCTGGCAAACAATATATTGCTGGTGTTGGGTCGTTGCCAAAGCAAAACGAACTTTTCCCAAGACATCCGCAAAAGCTTGGGTAACTACTAGTCTTTGAGAACAACATTCACCTACAGATGAAATGCAACCTTGAACTGAGAGTGTCAAGACATCAAGCTTGTTCCTGCAAAATGCAGGCCTGCTAGCCCATATGGAGCACACACACTCCAGAACAGCTGCAGTGCAAGAGTCCTGTGCAGGTGATGAAGGCAGGGCTCACTTCTTGAGCATAGGTAAGGCCTCTAGGTTGTGGCGTAGGTACAGATGAGCGTATCTGATGCCATACTGAGTGAGGGCTTGTGCCGCCTGTCGCATCACTGCCAGTGCAGCATATGCCTTCAGGGCTTCTTTGCAGCTTCCTGGATTCTGACGCTCTGTGGCTG
>JAABUU010006069.1_pt1 | contig 13140 bp, 5 predicted proteins | sample 5559301 | NCBI WGS metagenome assembly JAABUU01 (sample SAMN10711884, study PRJNA513360) | rock metagenome | isolation source: Antarctica rocks | place: Antarctica: Victoria Land, Richard Nunatak white
CGCGCTGGTATGAGCTTCGCCCGGCTTCGGGTGGGACCACAGGCGTGACGGTGTATCAGCAGTCCACCTATGCGCCGAACGACGGTCTGAGCCGCTGGCTGGGTTCGATCGCATCCGATAAGAACGGCAACATCGCGATGGGTTATAGCACCACGTCCAGCTCCGCGTATCCGTCGATCAACTACTCCTACCGGACGCCCGCCGACACCCTGAACCGCCTCGGTTCTGAGCAGACGCTGCAGACCGGAACCGGCGCACAGCAGAGAACGCTGTCGCGCTGGGGTGATTACAGCGCCATGACCGTTGACCCGGTGGACGACTGCACCTTCTGGTACACCAGCGAGTATCTGACCACCAACGGCACCTTCAACTGGCATACGCGCATCGGCTCATTCAAGCTGGCCGGCTGCCAATAGTTCTCCGCTTGAAGTTAGGGCGAGGCCATTCGGCCTCGCCCTTTTTGCTGCTCTCGGGCTCCATGTGGCTGAGATCTCCGACTCCCCTCTCCCCTGGGTACTTTGAGCGTAAAGTCTTGAAGGTGCTCAGGTTAATGCGAGGCGGGGTATACCTGGGTCTGCAACCTCTGACTGCCTGGTTTAGCGCGAATCAGAGTTCTGGTGGGCGGGATGTTGGCGCGCCGAGAGATCTGCTACTTCCATTATATTGTGCGGTGGGTGGTGGGTACGCCAGAGTTTTGGCCAGGACTGGAGCGGGTTTCGTGTGGGTGGGGGCTTGACAGTGCAATGCTGGCGCTCGGCGGCGTATTGGAGAGTGACCTGCATGGTCTGCAGGGTGGCGGAGCGCTGGGGCGGGGTCAATGCTTTAACATCCCTGTATACGCATTTGGATTTGTAAAGCGGATGTGTTGAATGCGGTCTCCGGTTCCAGCAACTCACGTGGTGCGCGGTGTGGCCGCGCATGATTGGCGCACCTCTAGGAACGGTTGCGGCAAACATCCCACGTCTCAGAAGCGAGACATGGAGCACCGGGATTGTGATTGACTCGCGGACGTGGGGCACCGGCCAATGATGTTTGGACGCAGCCGAGTTGGCTGTACGAACCGAGTACACTCCCACCCTTCGCAAATGCGCGAAGGATGCCAGCATCTATGAGTGGCCAAGGGGGGCCGCCCGCCCGTAGGTTCAACTGAACCACCGGTCGATGTTTTTAGCTCAAAGCCGTAGAATCCAGCAATGACAGAGAAGACGATCAACTCCTTCATCAATCTTTCATTTGTGGGCATCTCACGCCGGGCCGAATCAGTTGATCGGGCGACCCTCGTTCAAACTTTCGTGGATGTTGGGCCGCTGTTCGCGGTTTTATCAACGAACGATCACCAGATCGTCTATGGAAGGCGCGGTACTGGAAAAACCCACGCTCTCATCTACGTAGCGGAGCAGAGTAAGAAAAATCGAAATATCGCCGTCTACATCGATCTGCGGTACATCGGATCGTCAGGCGGAATATACGGAGATCCGAATCTGCCACTACCGCAGCGTGCCACACGGCTGCTTATAGACGTACTCGGCTCCATGCATGAGTCGTTAATGGTGAACGCCTTGGAATCGGCGCTGGATTTATCGAAACTTGGCCCAGCTCTCGACTCACTGGCCAATGCCGTGGTCGATATTGAAGTCGTAGGTGAGACTACGCGGGAGGTGAAAGAATCGGCGGCAACCGAAATCAAAGAATCTTCCGGACTCGCAGTAGACTTTTTGGCCAAGCCTTCCCTCAGCGCTTCGAGCACCCGTGATTCCTCACAAGCACTTCACAGAGAAGCAACGATCGCTGAGAAGGGTACCTCCCGATGCCGGGTCCATTTCGGAAGTGTAAGTACGGCCTTGCGAAACCTCGTCGAAGCTGTTCAACCCGCCAGGATTCTCATAGTACTGGACGAGTGGAGTACCATCCCGCTCGATCTCCAACCCTATCTGGCCGACCTGATTCGTCGGGCCATATTTCCCGTACCGGGCATTACGATCAAGATCGCAGCGATCGAACAGCGCTCTCATTTTCGACTTGGTAATGGACCAGACTATCTTGGAATTGAAGTGGGTGCGGATGCTTCTGCGGACGTTGACTTAGATGACTACATGGTTTTCGACAATAACGGAGATCGAGCAACTGAGTTTTTCCGTGAACTTCTGTTTGCTCACTACCAGTCCGAGAAGGCAGATGGAAAGCCGGAGTTTAGTTCCTCCGAGGGGTTGATTGGTGCGGCCTTCACGCAAATCAATGCCTTTGAAGACTTTGTTCGGTCAGCTGAAGGCGTCCCCAGGGATGCATTCAACATTCTGTCGGTAGCTGCGCAACGTGGTATGAACGATAAGCTCTCAATTCCGACCATTAGGGTCGCCGCGCGAACCTGGTATCAGCGTGACAAGGAGACGGCCATTAGATCGAATCCAGACGCCTACAAATTGCTGCACTGGATTATCGACGAAGTTATCGCTCATAGGAAAGCACGTGCGTTTTTGTTGATCGCGAACTGTAGACATTCTCTGATCGACGCTCTCTTTGACGCGCGTTTGCTTCACATCATCAAGAAGGGGCTTTCGGGCCAAGAGGAAGCCGGAGTCCGTTACGACGCATACAAGCTTGACTACGGCTGTTATGTTGATCTTCTCGCTACCAAATCCGCTCCGTTAGACAGCTTCTTCGAAGCTGATACGGAAACCAAAGGCGCAGATATCGTCGTGCCCACGGACGATTACCGTGCCATCCGGCGGGCGGTATTGAAGCTGGATCAGTTTGAAGGTGCCGGAGTGGAAGAGAAAACTGCATAGGGCGAACTCTTTCGAGTCCGCCCTATGTGTTGTTTTCACGCGAAGCGTCTAGGACGGCACGAAGTGCTATTCGGCGGCTAGTTCTTCTTGTTCGCCTTCCATGCGCATTTGTTCCAGTTCGCGCTCTTCGGCTTCGATTGCGGCGGTTACTTCCTGCTGGACCTGGGCGGCTGCTTCTTCCAGCTCTGGGGAGAGCTGGACGTTGCGGTAGTACTCCATGCCGGTGCCGGCGGGGATGAGGCGGCCTACGATGACGTTTTCCTTGAGGCCGCGCAGCGTGTCGATGGAGCCGTTGATGCTGGCTTCCGTGAGAACGCGGGTGGTCTCCTGGAAGCTGGCCGCCGAGATGAAGCTGTCGGTGGAGAGCGACGCCTTGGTGATGCCGAGGAGCAAGCTGCGGCCGATGGCCGGACGTCCGCCGGACATCAACACGCGCTGGTTTTCGGCGTTGAAGCGGAAGCGGTCGGTCTGCTGATCGACGAGGAAGGTGGTATCGCCGACCTCTTCGATTTTGACCCAGCGGAGCATCTGCCGGACGATGGTCTCGATGTGCTTGTCCGAGATGGTTACGCCCTGGAGGCGATAGACCTCCTGGATTTCGTTGACGAGATACATCTGCACGGCGCGTTCGCCGAGGACTTCGAGGACGTCGTGCGGGCTGCGTGGCCCGTCGATCAGAGGATCGCCGGCACGTAGCCGCTCGCCTTCCTGAACGTTGACGTAGACGCCGCGCGGAACGGAGTACTCTTCCTCCTGCCCGTTGTCGGCGGTGACGTAGACCTTGCGCTGGCCTTTGGAGACATCGCCGAAGCGGACGACGCCATCAATTTTCGAGATGATCGCTGGGTCACGCGGTTTGCGTGCCTCGAACAGCTCGACGACGCGGGGCAGACCGCCGGTGATGTCCTTGGTGCGGGTGGTTTCGCGCGGGATCTTGGCGAGGATGTCGCCGGGGAAGACCTGGTCGCCATCCTGCACCATGAGGTTGGCACGGCTCGGCATCAGGTAGCGCTTGATGCCGGATGGGCCCTTGATGTTGATCTGCGGCTGACGCTTCTCGTCGGTAGAGTCGGCGACGACCAAACGGGAGAGGCCGGTGACTTCATCGACCTCTTCGTTGAGCGTGACGCCTTCCTGGAGGTCTTTGAACTGGACCGTGCCGGCGATCTCGGTGAGGAGCGAGAAGGTGTAGGGATCCCACTCGCCGATGACGTCGCCCTGCTTGACCTGCGCGCCATCTTCGATCTTTAGCTTGGCGCCGTAGACGATGGCGTAACGCTCCTTCTCGCGGCCCTTGTCGTCGACCACAGCGATGGAGCCGTTGCGGTTGAAGGCGACGAGCCCGCCGTTGTTCGAGCGCACGGTGACGAGGTTGATGAAGCGGATGGAACCCGCATTCTTGGCCTCGAGGTGCGACGCATCGTGGACGCGTGAAGCCGTGCCGCCGATGTGGAAGGTACGCATGGTGAGCTGCGTGCCGGGCTCGCCGATGGACTGCGCGGCGATGACCCCGACCGCTTCGCCCATCTCGACCATCTTGCCGGAGCCAAGGTTGCGGCCGTAGCAGAGGATGCAGCATCCGCGCTTGGACTCGCAGGTGAGGACGGAACGGATCTTCACCTTTTCGATGCCGGCAGCCTGGATGGCGGAGGCGAGATCTTCGTCGATCTCCTGGTTGATGTCGACGATGGTTTTGCCTTCGAAGTCCTTGAGCTTCTCGAGCGAGACGCGGCCGATGATGCGGTCGCGCAACGGCTCGATGGTCTCGCCGGCCTCGATGATCGGGGTGACGTAGATGCCTTCGACGGTGCCGCAGTCGTAGTCGGAGATGATGACGTCCTGGGCCACGTCGACCAGACGCCGCGTGAGATAGCCGGAGTCGGCGGTCTTGAGCGCGGTGTCGGCGAGACCCTTGCGGGCGCCGTGGGTGGAGATGAAGTACTGGAGAACGGTGAGGCCTTCGCGGAAGTTGGCGGTGATCGGGGTTTCGATGATCTCGCCGGAGGGCTTGGCCATCAGGCCGCGCATGCCGGAGAGCTGCCGAATCTGCTGCTTGGAACCGCGGGCGCCGGAGTCGGCCATGATGTAAATCGGGTTCATGGCTCCCTCTTTGTCCGCCTTCTTCATGTTTCCGAACATCTCGTCGGCGACCTTTTCGGTGACGCCCGACCAGAGCTGGATGACCTTGTTGTTACGTTCGCCGTTAGTGATAGCGCCGTCCAGATACTGCTGCTGGACGTTGATGACCTGCTTCTCGGCGTCGGCGACGGTGGTGTACTTGGAGTCCGGGATGACCATGTCGTCGAGCCCGACCGAGAGGCCGGAGCGCGTCGCGTAATGGAAGCCGAGATCCTTCACCCTGTCGAGCATCTTGACCGTGGTCTCAAGCCCCAGGTTCAGGTAGCAGTAGTTGATGAGCTGGCCGATGCCCTTCTTCTTGAGCAGGCCGTTGACGAACGGCATCTCTTCGGGCAGCGCATCGTTGAGGATGGCGCGACCGACGGTGGTTGAGATGAACTGGTTGTTGTACTCGACCGGCTCGGTGTGGGTGAGGTCCTGGTCATCGTAGGCCGTGGTCATATCGAGCACGGGGCCGGTGTAGCGCAGACGAATCGGCGTCAGCGTCTCTACCTGCTTGGCCTCGAGCGCCATCAGGACTTCTTCAATGTTGGCGAAGACACGGCCTTCACCCCTGGCGTTGACCTTGGCTTTGGTCAGGTAGTAGAGACCGAGCACGAGGTCCTGCGTGGGCACCGTGATGGGCTGGCCGGATGCCGGAGACAAGATGTTGTGGCTGGCCAGCATCAGGACGGAAGCTTCGATCTGCGCTTCAGGGCTAAGCGGGATGTGCACGGCCATCTGGTCGCCGTCGAAGTCGGCGTTGAAGGCGGTGCAGACCAGCGGATGAATCTTGATGGCCTTGCCTTCGACGAGCACGGGCTCAAACGCCTGGATGCCGAGGCGGTGGAGGGTGGGGGCGCGGTTGAGCAGGACGGGGTGATCCTTGATGACCTCTTCGAGAATGTCCCAGACAATGGGGTCCTGCATCTCGACCATCTCTTTGGCCTGCTTGATGGTGGTGCAGTGGCCGGTCTGTTCGAGACGGTGATAGATGAACGGCTTGAACAGCTCGAGCGCCATCTTCTTGGGCAGACCGCACTGGTGCAGCTTGAGCTCGGGGCCGACGACGATGACCGAACGGCCGGAGTAGTCGACGCGCTTGCCGAGGAGGTTCTGACGGAAGCGGCCCTGCTTGCCCTTGAGAGTGTCCGAGAGAGACTTGAGCGGACGGTTGTTGGCACCGCGCAGGACGCGGCCACGGCGGCCGTTGTCGAAGAGCGCGTCGACAGCCTCCTGCAACATGCGCTTCTCGTTGCGGACGATGACCTCAGGGGCGTGCAGGTCCATCAGCTTCTTGAGGCGGTTGTTACGGTTAATGACGCGGCGGTAGAGGTCGTTGAGGTCGGACGTGGCGAAGCGGCCGCCGTCGAGCGGGACGAGGGGGCGCAGTTCGGGCGGGATGACCGGGATGACGTCGAGAATCATCCACTGGGGCAGGTTGTCGGACTTCTTGAAGGCCTCGACGATCTTGAGGCGCTTCGAATACTTGAGCTTCTTCTGGAGCGAGGTCTCAGTCTTCATGCGCTCGCGCAGTTCGATCGAGAGCTCGTTGACTTCGACGCGCTTGAGCAGTTCCTTGATGGCTTCGGCGCCCATCATGGCCTTGAAGCCGGAGGGACGGTACTGCTGGTCGAGCTCGCGGAAGCGGGTCTCGTCCTTGATGACTTCACCTTCTTTCACGGGCGCTTCGCCTGGATCGACCACGACGTAAGACTCGAAGTAGAGGACGGCTTCAAGCTCGCGCAGGCTGATGTCGAGCAGGTGGCCGATGCGCGAGGGCAGGCCCTTGAAGAACCAGACGTGCGAGCAGGGGCTGGCGAGCTCGATGTGGCCGAGACGTTCGCGGCGGACCTTGCTCAGGGTGACTTCGACTCCGCACTTGTCGCAGATGACGCCGCGGTGCTTCATGCGCTTGTACTTGCCGCAGAGGCATTCCCAGTCGGTGATGGGGCCAAAAATCCGAGCACAAAACAGCCCGTCGCGTTCGGGCTTGAAAGTCCGGTAGTTGATGGTTTCGGGCTTGGTCACTTCGCCGTGCGACCAGCTGCGGATCTTCTCAGGCGAGGCGAGCTGAATCTTGATGGCGTCAAAGTCGGCGATGGGGCCGGTCAGTTCAAAGGGGCTGGAGCGAAACATATTTGCGTCTCCGTGCAGCGCGGGCTGCGGCTTGATGCGTTTAGTGCTGGGCGATGGACGGTGGTGCGCTAAATCTCATCGCCTTCTTCTATTTCGTGCCGGGTGACGGTGGGCGGGCTCTCGTGAACATTGAGCAGAATGCCTTGCTCAGGAGAAGCCCGCCTTTGTCCCGGCGGAGTACGTGTCCCGGGGGCTAAAGCCCGATGGTTCGCCGGGTGAGGGTGCCCGGGCTGAAGCCCGGGCCTATCTCAGAAGCAAGTGCAGGTGCGCCTATCTCAAAGCAGATACAGGTGCGGTTAGTCGGCCGCCGCGATCTGCGGCAGGGGAGCCTTCTTTTGGTCGGCCAGCTTGATGAGTTCTACGTCGAGACAGAGCGACTGCAGCTCGCGGATGAGAACGTTGAATGACTCAGGCACACCCGGTTCGATCGCGGCCTCGCCCTTGACGATGGCTTCGTAGATCTTGGTGCGGCCAAAGACGTCGTCCGATTTTGCGGTGAGCAGCTCCTGCAGGATGTAGGCGGCGCCGTAAGCTTCGAGCGCCCAGACTTCCATCTCGCCGAAGCGCTGCCCGCCGAACTGGGCTTTGCCGCCGAGTGGCTGTTGCGTGATGAGCGAGTACGGTCCGATCGAGCGTGCGTGGATCTTGTCGTCGACCAGATGCGAGAGCTTGAGCATGTAGATGTAGCCAACCGTAGCGGGCTGCTCGAACTCATCGCCGAGCATACCGTCGAAGAGCTGCGTCTTGCCCGAACTGGGCAGACCCGCGGCCTTGAGCAGCGCCTTGATCTCCGTCTCGCGCGCGCCGTCGAAGACCGCCGTGCCGAACCAGATGCCACGCTTCATGCCCGCGGCGACGCGCATGGTCTGCTCGTCGTCGAGGTCCAGCAATTGGTTCAATGCAGCGGTGCCGGCAAAGCGCGCCTTGAAGAGCTCACGCACTTCGTTCGCGCTCTGCATGGACTCTGCTGCCGCAGCGATCTGCGCGCCCAGGTTGTGTGCAGCCCAGCCCAGATGCGTCTCGAGGATCTGGCCGACGTTCATACGCGAAGGCACACCCAGCGGGTTCAGAACGATCTCGACTGGCGTTCCGTCGGGGAGGTACGGCATGTCCTCTTCCGGCAGAATGCGGGCGATAACGCCCTTGTTTCCATGCCGTCCGGCCATCTTGTCACCAACCGAAAGCTTGCGCTTCATGGCGATGTAGACCTTCACCATCTTGATGACGCCCGGCGAAAGCTCATCGCCCTTCTGCATCTTCGAGATTTTCTCGTTGGTGATCTTGCGCAGAACATCAATCTGACGCGAGGTCATCTCTTCGATCTCATCGATCTGCTCGTTGACGCGGGGGTCCTTGTCGGCATACCGAATGCGCTTGAGATTGCGGGTGGAGATGAGCTCGATCTGGTCGCGGTCGAGAACGTCGCCTTTACTAAGCAGCTTTTTGTTGGTGCGCTCGTCGTGGAGGTCGGCCAGCACTTCCTTCGAACCGAGAATGGCTTCGAGGCGCTTGAGACGCTCGTCGGTGAGAATTCGGATTTCGTCCGCGAGATTGCGCTCCAGCTTCTCGATCATCTCCTGCTCGATCTGCTTGGCGCGCTCGTCCTTCTCCTGCCCCTTGCGGGAAAAGATGCGAACGTCGACGACCGTGCCTTCGATACCCGGAGGGCAGGTCAGCGAAGCGTCGCGCACGTCGCCGGCCTTCTCGCCGAAGATGGCGCGAAGCAGTTTCTCTTCGGGCGTGAGTTGGGTCTCGCCCTTCGGAGTCACCTTGCCGACGAGGATGTCGTTGTGGCCGATCTTGGCGCCGATGCGGATGATTCCCGATTCGTCGAGATCACGCAGAGCGTGCTCGGAGACATTGGGAATATCCCGCGTAATCTCTTCCGGCCCAAGCTTCGTGTCGCGCGCTTCGATCTCGAATTCTTCGATGTGAATCGAGGTGTAGTAGTCATCGCGAACCAGCTTTTCCGAGATAAGAATTGCGTCTTCGAAGTTGTATCCGCGCCACGGCATGAAGGCCACGAGCACGTTGCGTCCGAGGCCAAGCTCGCCCTGCTCCGTGCACGGACCGTCAGCGATGACCTGGCCCTTGATGACGCGATCGCCCTTGCGCACGATCGGCTTCTGGTTGATGCAGGTGTTCTGGTTCGAGCGCTTGAACTTCGTCAACTGGTAGATGTCCGAGCCAACCTCACGCGAGAGCTGCGTGGGGTGATGCTCACCTTCGACGCGCACGATGATGCGTTCGGAGTCTACGGAGTCGATGATGCCGTTGCGTTTGGCCAGGATCACTGCGCCGGAGTCGCGCGCGGTAACGCCTTCCATGCCGGTGCCGACGAACGGAGCTTCGGCGACGAGCAGAGGAACGGACTGGCGCTGCATGTTGGCGCCCATCAGGGCACGATTTGCGTCGTCATGCTCAAGGAACGGAACGAGCGAAGCGGCGACCGAGACGAGCTGCTTGGGGCTCACGTCGACGTAGTCCACTTCGGACTTGTTGACCAGAACAAAGTTGCCCTGACGGCGCGCATCGACAATGTCCTGCACGATGTTCAGGTCGGCATCGAGTTCGACGTTGGCCTGCGCGATGGTGTGGCGATCTTCTTCCCACGCGGAGAGATAGAAGGAGAACGGCTCGAGATCCATGGTGCGCTTGCCGGATTTGCGCAGAGCTTCGTTCTGCTTTTTCGCTTCCGACGTTTCGAGATAGTCGCCCTGACGCAGACCGCTTTCGCCGGCATTCGTGACTGCGACAAAGTCGAGTGCGGTGCCGTCCTTGACGCGACGGTAAGGCGACTCGATAAAGCCGTATTCGTTGATGCGCGCGAAGCAGGAGAGCGACGAGATGAGGCCGATGTTCGGGCCTTCAGGCGTCTCAATCGGGCAAATGCGGCCGTAGTGAGTCGGATGGACGTCGCGGACTTCAAAACCTGCACGTTCACGGGACAGACCACCGGGCCCAAGCGCGGAGAGGCGACGCTTGTGCGTGATCTCCGAAAGCGGGTTGGTCTGGTCCATGAATTGCGAAAGCTGGGACGAGCCGAAGAACTCGCGGATGGCGGCCATCACGGGCTTGGCGTTGATCAGGTCGTGCGGCATGGCCGTCGACATCTCCTGATACACGCTCATCTTTTCCTTGATCGCGCGCTCCATCCGCACCAGACCAATGCGGAACTGGTTCTCCATCAGCTCGCCGACCGCACGGACACGGCGATTGCCGAGATGGTCGATGTCATCGACGTTGCCGATGTTCTTGCGCAGTTTGAGCAGGTAGCGGATGGTGCCGTAGAAGTCTTCGGGCGTGAGAGTGCGCTTATCGAGACCTTCGGGCGACTGATTCTCATACAGCTTGATGTTGAATTTGAGACGGCCGACGCGCGAGAAGTCGTACTTGCGCGGATCGAAGAACATGCCTTCAAACAGCGCGGTTGCGGTGTCGAGGGTCGGCGGATCGCCGGGACGCAGCTTGCGGTAGATCTCAATCAGCGCCTCTTCGGGCTTGCGCACGGAGTCGCGGCGCAGAGTGTTGGTGATGATGTTACCTACGTCGTCGCGCTCGGGGAAGAAGACCTCGAAGCTGGTGACGCCGGACTGGATGATTTTGTGCAGCTTGTCGGCAGAGAGCTCCTGGTTTGCCTCGTACATCAGCTCGCCGGTCGACATATCGACCACGTCAGAGGCGGTCATGGCACCGTCGAATTCGCTGGTCTCAACCTCGACAGCTGCCACCTTGCCGTGACGCAGGGCCTTGAGCACGCTGGGCGTGATCTTCTTGCCGGCGACACCGATGTCGCCATCGGGACCTTTGGCTGCGGCGGCGGGACGTGTGCCCTGGAGATTTGAAGGCTTGCCTTCTTCGGCGACCTTCCAGCTCAGCTTGCCGTCGGCTACCTGGATGGTGTCGACGGTGTAGAAGGTCTTGAGAATCTCTTCATCGGTGCGCAGGCCGAGCGCGCGCAGGAAGATGGTTCCGAGAAACTTGCGCTTGCGGTCGATGCGGACGTAGAGCGTGTTCTTCTGGTCGTACTCAAATTCTACCCAGGAGCCGCGGTAGGGAATGATCTTGCCCAGAAAGTAAGTGCGGTTGTTGGCGGTTTCGAAGAAGACGCCGGGCGAACGGTGGAGCTGCGAGACGATGACGCGCTCGGTGCCATTGACGATGAAGGTGCCATTCTGGGACATGAGGGGAATGTCGCCGAAGAAGACTTCCTGCTCCTTCATGTCGCGCAGGCTTTTGACGCCGGTTTCGGGGTCCTTGTCGTAGATCTTCAGACGGATGGTGACTTTGAGCGGAGCCGAGTAGGTCATGCCGCGCTCTTCACACTCCGCCTGGTCGTACTTCAGTTGCAGACCGACGGGGTCGCCGCACTTGGTGCAGAAATCTGGCGTGTTCTTGTTGTAGGTGCCGCAGAAGTTACACAGCACGTCGCCGGGATGGAAGGGGTCGGTGATGACCATGTGACCGCAGCTGGTACAGGCGGTGCGGAGATGGTTGAGGCCCTTCAGGTAGCCGCACTTGCACTCCCAGTTGCCGATCGAGAAGTCGACAAATTCTAGCTCGGAGACGTTGCGAAAGTCGGTGATCGGGAAGACGGAGGTGAAGACGGACTGGAGGCCGTTGTCTTCGCGCTCCTGCGGGAGCTTATCCATCTGGAGGAAGCGCTCGTAGGAGCGGCGCTGGACCTCGATCAGGTTCGGGATTTGGATGGCGGTGGGGATCTTTGAGAAGTCGAGACGGCTGCGGAGGGCGCGCATCTCGGTCGGGGCTGCGATCGAATCATTCGTGGGTGTGCTGGTCTGGACGATGGTCTGGTCGGACATTCTCTCTCCTGAATCTGCGAAACTGCACCGAGGAGGAAGCGGCGCCGCGTTGGCGGTCGCTTCGAAATACTTCCTGCGCCGGGCCGAAGTTGACCCTGGTTGAACCGCCCTCGTGTGCGATCCAGCCCTTTGCGCGTTCTGCTGCGCCGTGTTGACTTCGGCGCTGTTCAATTGTTCTTTTTGCCCGCTAGGGATCTCGAAGCACTCTGAGATCGCGCTGCACCCTGCTACCCTGCCTGCTGCGCACCGTCCAGATTCACGCATTTACTCTGAAGACGATGCTTACTGCTCATCCCGAAACGACTTCCGTTCGGTTGAAAAACTTCGCTTCCTCTTACTCGATGGAAGCTGCTATAAAACCCGCACACGCATCAGAATATGCTGTCGGGCTCTGTGACGGAGGCGACACTCGCCACGCGGGGACGGCAAAAGCGTCCACAGGAAAGAGACTCTCCCGGGAGCGCGAGGTAACTATTACTTAAGATTATACTGTTCGGAACGAATGCCTGCCACCCTTCAGAGGTCGCCTACCCCCGAAGAACGCCGCCGTTTACGCGTTTCACAGAATCTGTCCGCCGCAAAGACTGATCATGTGGCCGGCCCCGTAGCCTGCGTTTGAGCAGGATGGACCGGATGAAGCACCGAAGACTGTAGGTATTGGTTCCGCACAGATGGGCAGAAGCAATATCCCAAGTGATGAGGATACCGCGTTCTGCCCTTCCGTGCAAGCCCGGTGTTAACTACTTGATTTCGACGCTGGCGATGCCTTCGAACTTCTTCGCGATTGCTGCCGCGTCGTCCTTCGAAACACCTTCCTTGAGCGGCTTGGGAGCGCCGTCGACCAGGTCCTTGGCTTCCTTCAGGCCAAGAGCGGTGACTTCGCGCACAGCCTTGATGGTCGAGATCTTGTTTGCGCCGGCATCCTTGAGGATGACGGTGAACTCGGTCTGCTCTTCCACCGGTGCTGCTACTGCTGCACCGCCGCCGCCCGCTGCCGGGGCCGCAACTGCTGCTGCTGCCGAGACGCCGAGACGCTCTTCGAGCTTCCTGACCAACGCCGAAGCCTCAAGCAGGCTCAAGCTAACGATTGCATCTTCCAACTGCTGAATGTCTGCCATGTGATTTCTCCAATTCGAATCGAACTTTTGTTGCTTTAGTTGCTCCGAAACTTTGCTCCGCTTCGGCTGCCCTCATCTTTCGAGTTTCCGCTGCGCCCAGACTGGCGCACTCGAAGGGAATGGGGCGAAACTTGAGTGTGAGCCTCGATTAGCCTT
>JAABUU010006070.1_pt1 | contig 13139 bp, 15 predicted proteins | sample 5559301 | NCBI WGS metagenome assembly JAABUU01 (sample SAMN10711884, study PRJNA513360) | rock metagenome | isolation source: Antarctica rocks | place: Antarctica: Victoria Land, Richard Nunatak white
GACTGTGACTTGCAGGATTCATATGAGCAATCCAATCACACCATGACCGCCATTGCAAGTGATGACATGACATACAGATACACAGCATAGATGACATGACGTGAATGCTGGAATGTTGTTGTGCAGGTGATGAGGAGGCACGCAACAGGGGGACGCAGAAGAGTGTGCTGGAGCGCAAAGCCCCGCCCACCTTCCCCTTGTTGATAGAGATGCGGGAGAGAGCCTTCTGGGTGACGCACTGGGTGGAGGACAGTGTAGATTGCCTGCTGCATGGCAAAGCTCCAGTGGTCCAGGTTAGCTGTTTGCCTGACATTGCAATATGCTGGCTTGTTGATTGCTTACAAGGCTGTACAGTTAGCTCATGTGAGCTTAAGGGGTGTCTTCATATATGGGCTCTCCATCCGGTCACAGCTGTTTGTGTTTCCCCACTCTAAAACCAGCTGGGGTCTGCTGTACAAGATTAACCCAAACTGAGTGTTTTCGTAGCCAATATCTCATGCTGACATCCTCATAGTCACAGGCGTTTGCCATGGGTAGCAGCAGCTCAAGCAAGTCGCTGTGACTTCAAAAGATCTGACGGTGATCAATTCATGTTTTGGCTGATCAGATTGGTCTGCTAGGGCTTGCTACAGCTACTGACAAGGCCGGTAGGCTTGTTGTACAGGTACGCAAAAGGGACAATGGCCATGTATCCATTGGTGAATGCTCATACCCAGATGCAGATGATCCTCTCTCAAGCCCTGCTCAGTCCCCCTCCATCAACAGCATTCCTCCTGCTGCCATGGCAGCAGCTGCAGCAGCAGCAGGCATAGATGCTGTCAGCAGCATTGGCAGCACAGATTCCAGTGAGAGCAGCAACTTTGCTGGCAGCTCATCAGCAGGCCTTGGGCCTCCAACCTTTGGGTCCTCTTTCATATCTGACGATGATCCATATGCTTGGGCACAGAAGCTAAGGCGTATTCCTGATAAGGTAGGGCAAGGTGCAAGCCTGAGATATGTTTGCTGTTGCATGAGCAGGTGTAATGCATCAAGACAGTGCTGCTATTCCAAGTTGGCGGCAGTCTTTAGATTGTATGTCAAGATACAGCTGCAATGTATGAGCTTACGTGTTTGCAGATAGATTGTTGTCTCATCCTTGTTTGTTGTGATTCCTAGGATGCATTGCAAGAGCTGGCGTTGAATGGGTATATTGGTGAGCCCAACATGAGCGGGAAGCAGAGAGAGAAATTCAACTTCAGTAGTGGAGCAGGCACTGGGCGGCGTAGCAAGCGCAACGGCAAAGCAAATGCCCGCGTGGGCAAATCATGATATTAAAAATCACCAAGAGGACTTTCTTCGTGATCTACGCTTGCAGCTCACAGCTGCAGACGTGGGCCTGTGTATATTTGACTTCTGCAAACTGATTTGATTTTGACATATGTACTGTGCCAAGAGATATCCTGCAGACTGCCATTTGTTTCTGGTTTTTATTGCCAGCTGTCATTGGCGTCCAGACCCCTGTATAACTGTGCTTGGCATGCCTTGCTTTGTATTACTTCAGCTTATTGTTTTGACGCTGCTATTTGTTGCTGCTGTGCTTGGCTTGTTCGTTACCGGTCACGTGAGTGCACTATGCAATTTGACAATTCAGGCCATGTTTGTCTGCAAGGCAAAAGGCTGTGTGCAAAGCCTTCACGCCAGGTCCGTCGTCCTGTAAAGCATTCAGCCCTGCGTGCAAATGCAAGGGTCAAAGCCTGGCAATGGGTGATGTCACGGACATTGTGCAAGATGCTGTCATGTTCCCTCACACGGCATGCATGTTCATGTGATAAGAGTTGGTCAGCTGGCTACTACAGATGTGAGTGTCACCTACGCCTACGGAGCTGTTGCGCAGCACCACGTTTGCAGACAGCCCTGGTCACTATGGGACAGCAGGCCAATAGTATGGGTGGGTCTGGGTGTTGTATGTGGGTGGTGTCTGGTAGGGTCCAAGTGGTAGGTTTCTTTGGTCAAAGCATGGAGGGATTCTGAAGTTGAGGGCACATGCCAACTGCAGCTTTGCGCCTTCGCTATGGCAGTCGATAGCCCGCCCGACGCTCGGGACAGGGTGCGGCGACAAACACTATGCACTGTGTATGACATCAGAAGCTGCCGAAAGTCTCGGGTCGTCAATATGTAGAACCCGAGGGAGACCCCCAATAGCTTATTAGGTCTGGCGCACGAATAGGCTGGTCAAAGTGACAGCTGCGCTTCGCAGCGTATAGCTTACTCAAAACTGCACAAGCAGTGTTGAGCAATATCAAGAACCCAGAAAGCCTATATTGGTCTGAGAGATCTTTCAAAGGCCAGTCAGGGGTTCTTGCGAGCACCTGTAGAATTAGCTCCGTCACCTGCAACCTGCAGTTCACGCAGTTCACGTTGTTTTTCCGGCATTGCTGCGCGACAGTCCCACCTTAATTGTGGTTATGGGGACACCTGTGCTGGTGGAGCGTATGCTCAACAGAACAGTGAGTCTTCACCACCTCAAAACTCTTTGGGGAGCAGCTACACGCTGTAGCATTCGGCTATTGGCAGCATTGTTGCATACTCAAAAAGCGTTCTGACTGACTGTTGCTTGCAGATGTTGTCACAAAGGATTCAAGGGCTATGCCTGATGGCACTAGTGTTCGTGACTGTGATTGTTGCCTTGACAGTCATACAGGCTGTCAAGCATGACTGGTTCCTCTATTCAGGTAATGTCCCCATCTCTCTTGCTGTTGTTCCTGTCAAGGCTGCAACCACTTGCCTGTGACTGGAGTACTGTGAGACCTGACCTCACAGGCTTCCAAAGCCAAGACCATCTGTGCGAAAAGTTGCCGCCCTGCACATGACATATGGACCAAGCATATAAAGCATTCCGGTTTGCTGCAGCCTTCAGTGACACTGTGAGCGGAACAGTGAAGGAGACAGAATGGGGCATGGTTGGCCTGGGTGTCATTCTGGGTGCAGGCTTTGCTCTTGTCATGGGCTTCCTCTGCCACCTGCTCTCTGAGTACTGGCATAGAGGTATGCACACCACGACTCACACCTACTACACCATGGTAGCATGGAGACATCCTCACTCATTGCTCACGATAAAATTTGTGCCATTTCAAGTCAAGGCAGTCCCGCTTGTCTCTGGGGATTACATAAGGTCTGTACATTCTTAGTGACAATTGTCTCAACATCAACATCAAGGCAAAGCCTGACCCATCGCAGTTGTCAACAGACGCACAAATGTCATGTTCAGCAACAGCGTTGCTGGTGCAGCACAGGTGCAAAGCTACCCAGTCATTATGACATGACTGAGGTGTGCTTTGTAATAATCCTGATTCTTACTCACAGAATCAGCTGCTTGATGGCAGGTCAAACACCCAAAGCATCTGGATATACCAGTGATATTGAGTCAGGCAAGGAGAAGTTCCTGGCAGCGCAGCACAGCCCCACAGAGCGTGATTATGTGGCTCGGTACGGGCAGAAAGCCTACCGGACTGTGAGTGGGGGTGAGGCGGGTAGCATGCCCCAACCCCTCACACCAGGTCACACAGCCACCGTCAAGATCAAGGCCCTCACTGAACAGGAAGCAGCTGCTCCAGGTGGTGCCTTCTGCCTGTTGTTGCTCGCCTTTCAGCCTTCTGCTGGTCACCTTCATGCCTGCTCGTCATCTGGACCCCTATTGCCAATTGCCTGTGACCAGGTGTACATTGCGCTGTGCCTAGTCATGGAAAACCTCTTGGCTGCCTCGTGCATTTGCCCTCTGCCCGTAACCTTTGTTGTCCATTGTGATCAGATGGCTGCGAGTAAACAGCAGGAATCATGGAAGCCAGATACATCACTGGTGTACTCCACATTTTACTCCATAGATGCAACTCAAAGCCTGCAGTTGTTTCATCCTCATCTGTGTATAGTATGATGCTTGCATTTGCTGTGCAAGATCCACATGGGTCTGTGCGCTGTGAGCTTGTCCGTAAAGTGCAGCCTGCTGTGGTGAAGACCATTGTTTACTGGTATACTGGATCCTGCAAACCTGCTTAGCATGCATGCAACGCTGACGTCAGGCATTGAGATATGAGAGCATACATTGATACACAAGCAGCGATAGCAGTATGTTGGGTTTGTGGGTCAGCACTGATACTTGAGCATTCTGGTGCAGGGCGTGGCTGGTCATTGGGCAGGCTGTTATCTTTCTCGTGGGACCCTGCAGCCAAGGCCCAGGCTGGCCAGCAGCTGGATCACAATGCCCCAAGCAGGTGCCCCCTCTTCCTCTCCCTGTTGCCCTTTAGCCTTTCATGTCTTCCATCTGGATATGGACTTTGCCCTTTCCTTTCTCCCCTTCCATTTGCTCTTTGCCCTCTGGACCTTTGTGGATTGCTTTGTCCTGTCACTTGTGCAGCCACTGCAGGCAGGCTTCAGCCTGACCAGCATCAGAGTGTGTTATCTCCCATTCCTCCCCTCCCCCTGTTTGCGCTGGTTCCCCCTCCCATCCTGCCCACAGCCCCTTCTTGTCACTGTGCTACCTGCTGTTTGCCTCTCACCAGCTTGTGCTTATCCTTCATTATGCATCCCTGGTTGCTCCTTGCTGTGTTCTGTCACGTCACAATTCAGCATTGTGTGGTGGTGCAAAGGCACATGTGCCGCAGCAAAGCATCATGCAATTGACAAAGACATTGACATGTCCTGACTTGATTCAGTGTGCTGTACATTCAGCTCAAGGCCCAGATCCTGTGGCTGAAGGCCACAAGGTGCCTGTGCAGCATCACCTGTACTCACGCCATGTGTGTCAGTGCCATGTAGATTGGGGACAGCAGGTTTGTCAAAGACTCATAGCAGCTCCTCAAGCATCGAACCTGTTGGCGAGGACAAGAGTCCGACCACAAGAGCCCTCACCTTCTCAGAGATGGCGCATCAGATCTCCAGTCCGTTTGGCTTCCTGAGGTGCCCTTCCCCACCACTGTCTATTGCATTGTCATTGCCCCCTTGATCTTCTTTCATTACCTGTTGCCTCGCTGTTTCAAGGTCTGGGCTCTGCCTCAAACCTCCTGCTCTTGCTCTTGATCATTTTCTTGGCTCATGAATTCTTGGCTCATTGCTAAGTCTGGCAGCATACTTCCAAGTACACCACATAATTTCACGCCAATACATACCTTCCAGTACAGAATTGCGACGTGTTGAGAAGCTCTCTTACACATACAATGCAAGAGACGCGTAGACTTATGTGAAGGCTATAATGCAGGGCGGGGTCAGCACACCCTGTTGCTTATGACACCCCCTATGAGACCAATGGGGAAGGGGCCCCTGAAGGCCACCCCCACCACCAGGTCAGTTCCTTCAGCACCCCTCAGCTGGCCCTTCTGACACTGTCTTTGTGTCCAATTGAGCTACAAGCTTTCATGCCTTCTTATTCTATCACATGCTTTAAAAATGCGTGACATCATGTCCATAGGCTTCAGGGTTTACAGCGTTAAACCCTAACTTCCAAACCCTAGAACTGTTTCATCCTGTCCAAGTCAGCTTTCTTACGCTTGTTGGGCATCGCTTCTGTGTGTCTGTGTGCATCCTCGTTGCCATTCAGCTGACCCTCTTCCTTCACCGAGCAGCACAGCTTGCAAAGCATGGCAGTATGCTTGCACTACCAATAGTCCATTGCTGCTGCAGGCGGAGGGGGTGCAGTCAGGGGGTCCCCACAAGGGTGCCGGCCTCATGGGCCATGTCTACACGCGCAAGCTGGAGCAAGCCCAACAGGTCAGAACACAAAGGATCAACTTTGTGTGTGCGAGTCTATCCACAAGCGCTGACTGCCTTCCTGGCAGCTGTCTGCAAGATCTCTGCACCGCATGCCTGTCACCATTTCACGCAAGTGGCTGTTGTCATGCCAGCTTCTTTGCTACTTCTGGCAGGTCAACTGTAGGGCATTCTGCACTGCTGGGTTTCAAGAGCGTCTCGCAATGCTGTGTGACATCCTGCATCACTTGGACAAGTTTTGTTGCTTGTATGCTGAAACTTCACATTTTTTCAATATATTTAAGAGCACATGTCCGTTGCAACTTTGCAAGCTTGTTGTGGTCACTGCATCGCCTGGAGCTGCCTAGCAGGCTGCCTAGCATGGCCATGTGTCAAAGCTGTCTTTGGCAACCGCTGTAACAGTCAACAAACCGCTGTAACGGTCAACAGAACGCTGTAACAGTCAACAAACCGCTGTAACGGTCAACAAAAAGCCGTAACAGTCAAGAAATTGCTGTAACAGTCAACAAACCGCTGTAACAGTCAACAAATCGCTGTAACAGTCAACAAACCCAGCATCATGCACTGCTTATACAGCTGCCCATCTGGGAGCATCCTTCGAGTTCTTCCAACAAGAAATTGTTGGGATGTGAGGGCAGCCTGCGACTCCATGTAACACACATGTTCATGTTCTGGTTTTGAGTCTGTGATTTGCGCCAACACAAATTGCTTGATTTTCAACGGCTGCCAAAGACATGATGAAACATAAGCTGCTTGGGTGAAAGATGCGTCTGCGACTTAAGTTTTGAGTGTGTCGTAGATACAGCCTATTACTGTTGCCAACACAAGTCTCTTATGATGCAGATGCAGGCAGCAAAGGCCAGGTTGGGGTCTGACGACACCCCAGGGGGTCAGCTCAGCCCCAGCCCCAGAATTCTGGTTCTGAGGGAATCTGGAGATGTGGAGGTGAATGTGGAGCTAGGCGACAGGGAGAACACTCCTGACGGCAGCTTTGCTCGAACAACCACCCACCGCCGCATCAGCACCAGCAGCGCATCTGAAGGGGAGCAAGAGCAGGAGGAGACGCTGCCTGTCTCCAATATCGGGGTTCCAAGCCCAACAAGTGAGTCTTGCATCTTGCCCACATCAACCTGTCACTTCATCTGATCCTTTAACTTGCTTGCAAGCTCTGACGTAAATTGAGGGACAGCTGACACAATTGAATGATGTCGTGCTTGTAATATGCATATGTGTGGCAACAGTGCAGCTGCACAACATGACGCTGTTGGCTGCAAGGCGCCGCAAGATAGAGACAACATCTGCAGTCAAAGAGCTTTCTAACCCCTTGTCGAGGAATGGCAGGCAGAGGCAGACTAACAAGGTTGGTCATATCGCCCAGCATTGCAGATGCATAAAGAATTAGGATCTGACCTGCAAGCGCGGCGCAGGTGTTGCTGGCAAGGCAGGGCTGGTCAGCTCTGCCATGAGAGATGGTCACGCTCCTGAGGTAGTGCCAGCTGATGCCGACATCAAGCCAGCTGTGGCCAAGCCAGGCCGGCGTGCTGTCAAGCATTCCAGGTCTCAGAGCAAGGCTACACCGGCACAGTCTGCCAATGCACCAAAGGGCTCAGACATAAGGGCTAGAGAGGCAAGTGCAGCTGGCAGTGGTGAAGAGGCTGCAGCTGACATCAAGGCGAGGCAGAGTGTCAGCCCCATCTTCCTGTCTCCCGCCACCAGTTTGAATTCAAACTCATCAAACGGCGGCAAGAGCGAAAGCCTGAGTCAACAGGCATCCAGCAGAGAGGCTGACAGCTTTGCAGATGCCATTGCTGCAAGCCGCCCTGCAAAGGCGTCTGCTACAGCTGGAAAGCATGATGCTGCCGCTGCTGGCTCACCCGCCCCAGCCAAGCAGGGCGCGGCCACCGCTGCAAAGCTGTCCAGTGCAGCATTGAAGGCCATGGAAGGCGGTGAGGGCAGCAAGGGTGGTAAGGGGGACAAAACTAGCAGCAGAGCATCAGCCAAGTCACGATCCAGGTCCAGCAGTGTAGTGGCGTCAGAGTGGGCTGATGTAGAGTTGCAGTCTGAGGCAGAAGAAGAAGGGCATGGTGTAGAGGGGCAGCAGGGCAGGGTTACTCGCCAGTCTGGCCCTCCCCCAACCAGACTTCATGCAGCTGTTGAGACTGCAGGCAGTGCAGCTGGTGACTACTTTGAGTCAGACAATGAGAGTGAGATGGGCATCGAGGGGGATGAGCATGGGCAGAGTGAAGAGCACTCTGTGGCGCAACACCAAGGTATGTCTGAGCTGTGACATTTGTCTGTGCTGTTTGCTGCCTGCATTGCTGATGTCGCAATGCCAACACTGCGCGCATGCCAGAGACAAATCATGACCGGGGCAGGCCCCGCAGACTGAGCAAGTTGCGCTTGCATCATCAATCCTGGATTCACTCAAACAGACTAGACAGCTGACTTGGTGTGTCGTTGTGCAGGGTCACAAGGTGGCCGGGGCAGTGGCAGTAGCAACGCCATGCTGAGGGTGGTTCCCTTGACTGCGCTTCCAAGGGACGCCGCTTCAGTGAAGATGGTGGTGTGCATCAGCCTAGAGGAGGTTCTGCCCCGCCCCAAGGCCGGCCTTCTGAGTCGCATGCTGCGACTGGCAGATGTCAGCGTGGTCGCTTCTCAGGACGGCCAGCAGCCTGTCTACCTGCTGCACCCTGGGGGTGAGTACCACCTTGGGGTCAGCCTGTTCCACCCCCCCAGTGGGCAGAGGGTGCAGGTGCAGGGCGTGGCATGGGTCAGAGTTGCTGTGGGTGATGGGCAGGCTGTGACCATGACTGTCGACAGGGACCAAGGTCAGTCACAGTCACGTGATCAGATTGCAATTTGCTGGTTCAGTGTACGCCTCAGAGTGTGAGACCATGTCTACATCAAGTTTGACCACAAATCATTCACATGCTTTGGAGTTTTGTGATCGGCAGACCGTGACTGACAGCTCTAGATTGCCAATCAGCATCATCGTCAATTTCTGTGACCATGCGCAGTTGGCCCGACAAGTACAATGCAGAAGAGGACTGTGCTTGCAGCTAAACAGGGGTTTGCGGGATATGGCCTCACTTCTCAAAAGCAGTGACGTGCTTTTTGTATGCAGATGTGGAAGGCGGTGATTGGTCAGGCCGTGCGACATGGCTGACAAGTCAGCATGAGTCACAGGCTTTGGCAACTGCCCTGCCTGAAGGCCATCAGGAACAGGCCCCAGTCCTGTCTTTGGACGTCACCATTGGCTTCAAGCGCAGTGAATCAGCAGGAAAGGTATCCCAGAAGCACCACAAGCAGCGCAGCCACAGACACCCGCAGGACCTTGTGCTGTCAACTACAATTGCAGCTAGGGTTGTGACCAGGTAAGACAGGCTGCCATTTGACTCTACATGCTTGCTGTCAGCATGTAGAGTCTTAACTGACAGGTGTTTGCTTGACAACAAACGCGAATCATGCTGACACAAAAATGATGTGCTGACATGTGCAAGCCTCAGCAACTTGCAAGCCTGATGTTTGAATGTAGATGTTGCAACCTCCTCCCTAGTAAGGTGGTGTGTCTGCAAAGTACAGAACTGAAATGCAAGTTGTGTCGTGCTTGTCCGTAAATCCAACAGAGTAGGTGTGCAGGTCACAGTTGTAAAATGCAACTGACATGATCAACATACAGAAGACTGGATGTTTAAACTTTGCTTCACCGCAGGAGAACGGATGCCCAGGTTGCTCATAGCTCCTCTGATGAACACAACCCACCTGCTCAGCTTGTGGACTTCTGGAGGAGTTGGGACAACTTGCCTGAGGACATTCAGGACTGCACTGTGCTCTGCACAAAGTAGTCCAGCAATCATGCAGACCGTTATATTGTGTGGGTTGTGAAATCGATTTTGAAGAAGTTCTGTGCCATTGGCCTACACTGTAAGATGTGTCTGGCATCGAGTCTGCATGACAACTGTGCGTCATGCAATCAGGACATGTGTAGCTGCATACCATAATGACAGTCACACAATTTTGCGTTGAGTAAGATTTATGTCCTGAGCCCGTGGTCAGAAACAGCAAAAATTTCGACTTTGTCCACCAGTGCACAGGACAAATTCAGTTGACCAAGATTGATTTGTCCTGTGCGCAAACCCATGGCTGGTGTTGAATGGATGCAGCCAAGTCTGTTCTGTTTAGCAGCTTGACCGGAGCACACATAACTTGAAGTGCTTGCTTTACTTGCCCGTTGATTCATGAACATTGACGCTTGCCCGCTGAACATTGATGCTGGCATGTACAAACCCTACATGTACATACCCCACAACGGTTCCAAGCTGCTAACCAAGTCAGATCTCCTAGGACATGAAAACTGTCATCACCTCTATGCACAAACAGGACTGCGCACTGTATTGTGTAGTTGAACTTCAAGCTGCCCAAGGCAATCAGCAGTCCATCATGACTGTGCATGCCCCCATTTTTGCCAAGTAACATGAGAGCGCAAACAAGATAGTTACACCATGCCCAGCATATATGCGGCTCAACAACAGATGTGAACCTGAGCTGAAACATCTGCATCCAGGACAGGTAATCATCTATTTGATCTTCTTCTTTGGTCGCAGCTGGTTGGTGTGTCCACACTTCTTCTTACGGCAGTTTGTGGCACGAGGGTGCAGCCTGGCGTAGCACCTGTACAGCACATGCAAGGCTGTTGACGAGATATTGTAACCACGCTATCAACACACAGTATTATTCGCCTGTCTAGCAGCCACTGGGAGTGTCACACAGCAAAAATAATGCAGTGCCTCTTGAAGAGTGAGGGTGGATACAGGCATGTCCCATTCAATATGGCCTCAGGCTCTAGCCAATTGACAGCAAGAAGCAAAGTGATGAAAGGTGTCTGTTGTACGGTGGATTATTCGCCTCCCAAACATTTCCCGTGGGTATTGAGAGACAAACTTTACCACCTGATGATGCACGACAAGCAAAGGTGCATCAAGGTTCAAAGAGCCTGTTGCAACATTGTACATAGATCCTGTATGTATGCATGCATGCTATTTGCCTGCAGAATGACTGAACGCGCAGCAATTCCACAAACCTCAGTTTAGCATATACTGCTACAGGTAGCAAACAGGCTTCCAAACGCTACATTGCTGCCTTTGATGAGGGCAAACGGCGCAGATGGACAGCAACACATACTCACTTTCTGCAAATCATCTTGTCCTGATTGAACTTCCTTGCCAGAATCTGAAGGGAAGGCTCAATGATGCCACCCCTCAACCTCAGCACCAAGTGAAGGGTTGACTCTGCAGTTCAGCATTGATCATTCACAGCTGCTTCCGGTTGTCTATAACTCTCTAATTTGGCTTATGTTGCAAAAGTCTTTTGCTGCTGAATAACAAAAAATCTGCATTTACCCTTCTGAATGTTGTAGTCTGCCAGTGTGCGTCCATCCTCAAGCTGCTTTCCAGCGAAGATCAGTCGCTGCTGGTCAGGGGGGATGCCTGCACAGAGTTGTCACGATATGTTTGTTGGACAGCAACTATGCTGAAGCATTGTTGCTGAGTAGACCGGCCCTCAAATGCTCACCCTCTTTATCCTGGATCTTGCTCTTGACATTGTCGATGGTGTCAGAAGACTCCACCTCCAGGGTGATGGTCTTACCCGTCAGGGTCTTCACAAAGATCTGCATATTGCCTGAGACACAAGTGGAGTGCAGTCAGTCGCCGTCAGTACAATGACTGATGTGACGCATGCAGATTGCAGCGTTCACTGAGAGAAGCAACTGCACCTTGTCTCCCAAGCTCCGCTCCCAAGCACTCAGTGCAGCAAAAGGAAGCAACCCCAGGCGGCTATGAACGAGAAGCACGCCAGTTGGGGATGCCTTTGTCCCAACGCAATCTAGCAGTCGAATTGCTTTCAGCTACACAGCGCTCTTTCACTGTCGTATTCTGACCTTCGAACCGCAAGGGTCTGCCGTCAGCCATGTCGAAGCGCGCCCGCAACCCAGATGTGCCAGAGGTGAAACTATGTGAACCGATCGCCCGTCTGTATGTTGATCTTGGGGTCACAGAATAAGGTGCACTGCAGATATCTGAAGCCACTAGGCTTGCTTTCAAGGCTGAAGCTGCAGAAAGGGTGCGCTTCATTAACTGCCAATTTTCACCTGCAAAGCACAACGAGTGGCCCTTGTTTACCGGAATATTTACTTCTTTCTGATAGCTACTGTGTCACTCAGTTGCAAGCAAAGGCGGGACATAAAGAGAAAAGACTAGGATGGGGTGCACGATTGGAGGCTGCTGCACAAGCTGGAGCTGGTATTGAGGTGAACATCATGAGCTTGCTATGCTTTACTGGCAGATCCTCACCACAGCATAGTTAGAGAGCTAACTATGGACCTCATTGCTGCAGCATTTGCTCATGTTGCTGCTTTTCCTGCTCCCCTAGATGGCAGCATGGCTGACATACACAGTGTCTGTGCATGCTGCATATATCTTTGGAACGGTAGTTGGAGTCCTTAGCGGCCACAGAGCAGAAGCTGCCTAAAGAGAAGAAATCCAAGCACAAGAAGAAGCACAAAAGCCACAAGAAGAAAAAGCATCATTCTTCTTCAGACTGTGAGGAAAGCTCACAGGATGTTAAGAGACGCAGGGTAATCAGCTTCTCCATTGTAGACTCAGTTGCATTACCGCGCTGCGGATTTCAAATGGGTTACTCGAAATTGTATATCCGCAACGGAGTAAAGCAACACCATTCAGTCCTCAATCAGTATGCAAGCAGAGCGATACAAAGGTGCAGAGATTATTGGGCAATTAGCATGGCTGTAAACACAAGATTGTGAGCATGCATGTGACCTTTTGCCCAGTGTCAAACATGCGCAAGTACATTCTTCTGTACCACCCTTCAGCCCCGGTGTTAGGCATGCAGTGCCTTGTATCCGCAGCTTCTCTATATCTTGTACTACTGCATATCCGGCAATACACACCAACACTGTGCACATGCAGGTGAAGGGGCACAAAAGCAAGAGCAAAAAACGGAAGCTTGAGGATACTAGCACATCAGACAGGTCAGTGCTGATCATTGACAATGGTGAAACGCAATGTGGTGATGATGTTACCCTGTGGATTTATACTGATTATTTGTTGTGTCATTGCTGCTTTGGTCCAATGCCTTCCCTGCTGTGCAATGCAGTGCGGCATCTGCAAATCTTGATGATACCAAATCCGAACATTCTCAGGGCAGGCACTGCAGCAAGTTGGAATTAGGATGACAATCACAGGATCTTCCACTGTTGTTGAGTCTGCTTCATCATCTGTGCTGGCCTAGCTGATGTTGCAGTCACCGCTTTCACAGTTGCACTCGCAGCTTTCACAGTTGTGTGTGGTTGTTCCTGACGTCTTGATGGCAGAAGCTTGTTA
>JAABUU010006071.1_pt1 | contig 13138 bp, 13 predicted proteins | sample 5559301 | NCBI WGS metagenome assembly JAABUU01 (sample SAMN10711884, study PRJNA513360) | rock metagenome | isolation source: Antarctica rocks | place: Antarctica: Victoria Land, Richard Nunatak white
GCTGCACCTGCCGGTGGGAAGAGGGCCATCTTGCGCACGGGGTCGGGGAGATCCCCGGATGCGGGTTCGTCGCCGCCCCCGAGGCCCGGCAGATCGCCCTCGCATGGATCGGTGTGGCGCCGGATCGTGACCGACCCGATGACCGGGGCCCGTGATCGACGTCGCCACGCACAGCTACCGGCCCATCGCCCGGATGCGGCAGGCAGCGGCCGTGCTCGAGGGGACCCGCCGCGGCCCGGGCTGCGCCAACCGGCCCGCGCCTGCGACCTCTCCTCAGCCTCCCCACAAGTACACCGACCCAAGCAGTCCGACCACCCCGGCGCAGGTGGACCGGCTGGACACCGTTTGCCCTCCACCACCGTTCTGAGCCAGAGGTCATCCGGAGATCGCGGCTCTGATCTCGTCTGGGTTCACGGCCATGGGGTGGACCCGGCGACGAACTCATGACCGTGCGGGCCAGGCGCGGCATCGTTGGCCGACCAGGACGCTCGGGCGGGAGGGTCACCAGTGCGGCGGCAACGGCGCCTCACTCAGGATGTCCATCTCGACGAAGTCGCTCGACCTGAGGATTGGCAGGATCTGCTTCGGGCCCAACGGCATTCGGTGTAGCCCTTCCACCGTGTCCACAATGCTGGGTGGTCCGAGGGTCAGCAGGCGGCTGCCAAGGTGCATCCGGCAGCCGCCGGCCGCGCGGACGTTCTTGAGCCAGTCGACGCCCGGTCCGTAGGTCAGGGCGATGGTGATGACGTCACCGCTGCGGAAGGCCATAATCACCGTCCGACGGACCGTGCCCGACTTCCGCCCGACGTGCTCGACCTCGACGAAGGGGCCGAAACCGGCCAGCCGGATCATGAACCGGTTGAGGTACTTCTTGTTGAAGCGGGTGACAGCTGTGGGGACGGGCAAGGTGACTTCCTCCAATGGTTCGCAACGGCATACCGGCGCGTTGACCGTATGCCGTGGCGCGGGATCAGGCGTTGCGGCGGCGGCGGGTGGGGAACAGCGAGGACGAGGCCGGCCACCGCCCAGCAGACCAGGACGAGGAGTGCCGACGCCCAGACCGTGGTGCAGCACGGCGATGATCGCGAAGCCGGTGGTGAGGTTGGTCGCGAGGATCCCGAGGAGGCGGCTCAGCGGTGGCCGCACGGTGCGGAGCGGAACGACGACCGGAGCAACGCTGAAGCGACCAGCAGGCTGCTCACCGGGGAGATCGACGAGCCCGCCCGGCCCGGCTCCACGCAGTCGTGACGCGGCACTGGCCCAATCCGCGAATGACGTCGGTGTCGAACTCCGGCCATGAGCACCCCCACCCGCACGAACACGGCCGGAGGTCGGGTCGCCTTCGCCGTGACCGGCGTCCTCGCCGCTCTCGCGGGGATGGCGGTGGGTCACCTCGTCGCGGCCTTCGTCGACCCGGCCGCCTCGCCGGTCCTCTCCGTCGGCTCGACGGTCATCGACCTGACGCCGACGCCGCTCAAGGAGCTCGCGATCGCGAAGTTCGGCACGGCGGACAAGTCGATCCTGCTCGCCTCGGTGGGCCTCGTGACCGTCCTCATCGCCGCCACAGCCGGCCTGCTCGCCCGCCGCCGCCCGCGGTTCGGTCTGGGCCTTCTCGTCCTGCTCGTCGTCCTCGCCGGCGCTGCGGCCATGACCCGTCCGGCCGCGAGAGCTGTCGACCTGCTCCCGGCGCTCGCGACCGGCGTCGTCGGCATCGGCGTCCTCGTCTGGCTCCGCCGGTATCTGGTCCGGTCCGAGGACCCGGCCCCGGCGGCCGGCCGGTCGGTGCCCGACGACGGCTCGCGCCCCGCCTCGGACGGCGCTCGACCGGCCTCCGAAGGCTCCCGCCGGCAGTTCCTCGTCGGCGCGGCCGGAGTCACCGCCGGAGCAGTTGTGGTCGGGGGCGCGGGGCAGCGCCTTGCCTCGGCCTCCTCCGACCCGACCTCGGTGAAGCTGCCGGGTGCGGCCGAGGCCGCCCGTCCACTCCCCTTGGGTCTCGAGGCGCAGGTGCCCGGCATCTCGGCCTTCCGCACGCCGACCGCTGACTTCTACCGCGTCGACACGAACCTCACGGTGCCGAAGGTCTCCAAGGACTCCTGGAAGCTCGAGGTCGACGGCGACGTCAAGAAGCCCTTCTCCCTCACCTTCGACGAGCTCGCAGCGATGCCGCTGATCGAGCGCAACATCACCATGACGTGTGTCTCGAACGAGGTCGGCGGGGGGTACATCGGTGCCGCGACGTGGCTCGGGGTGCGCCTCACCGACATCCTCGACCGCGCTGGAGTCGGGACCTCGGCCGACCAGCTGCTCAGCACTGCCGTCGACGGCTTCACCATCAGCACGCCGCTGGCCGCAGCCCGTGACGGCCGTGACGCCATGGTCGCGATCGGCATGAACGGGCAGGCGCTGACCGACGTCCACGGCTTCCCCGCACGGCTGATCACTCCCGGGCTCTACGGGTTCGTCGGGGCGACCAAGTGGCTCACCAAGCTGACCCTGACGACGTATGCCGCGCAGCAGTCCTACTGGACCAAGCGCCAGTGGGCGACGGACGCCCCGATCAAGACCTCGGCCCGCATCGACACCCCGGCTCCGCTCACGACGATCAAGCCGGGCCGGACGGCCATCGGCGGGGTCGCCTGGGCGCAGCACCGGGGGGTCGGTCAGGTTGAGGTCCGCATCGACGGAGGCGCCTGGCAGTCCGCCATGCTGGGCCCGGACGCCGGGGTCGACTACTGGCGTCAGTGGTACCTCCCGTGGGACGCCACCAGCGGCCAACACACCGTCGCGGTCCGGGCGGTCGACCTCACCGGCGCCCTCCAGATCGAGCAGCGTGCCGCGCCCTTCCCCAGCGGGTCGAGCGGCATCCAGGAAGTCGTCGTCCTCGTCTCCTGACCCGGCACGCCTCTCAGCACGACCGGGTCACATCGCGCCCGGGCGTGCTGCTGCGTGCGCCGGCCCGGCTCGGCCCGGCTCGACACGGTTCGGAGCAATCGGCGGAAAGTCCTTGGGCCACGGTCCAATCCGGCCGCTTTGCCGCACCGAATCATCGATGACAGTTCACCGTCCCAAAGATTCCAAGGAGCTACATCCCATGAACATCCGTCGCAACACCGCACTGGTGGCCTTCGCCGCTGCACTGCCCATCGGCCTGGCCGCTTGTGGCTCCAGCGGCAGTGGCACTGCTGCCCCCGCCGCGCCGGCCGCACCGCCCTCCTCCGCCTCATCCTCATCCTCAGCCCCCTCATCCTCATCCTCGGCCCCCTCGTCGTCGTCCTCCTCGACGACTCCGACGGACACGGCCACCAGCTCCTCGGGGTCCTCCGGAAGCGGTGGCATGGCCAAGCCGTTCGGCGCCGGTTGCGCGTCCGTCCCGACCGAGGGCTCGGGCTCGTTCCAGGGCATGGCCACCGACCCGGTCGCCACTGCCGCGAGCCACAACCCGCTCCTCAAGACCCTCGTCGCCGCGGTGGGTGCTGCCGGTCTCGGCGACACGCTGAACTCCGCTCCGGCCATCACGGTCTTCGCGCCGGTGGACTCCGCGTTCGCGAAGATCCCGAAGGCCGACCTCGCCAAGGTCCTGGCCGACAAGCCGACCCTGACCAAGATTCTCACCGGTCACGTCATCGCCGGCAAGATCGCTCCGGACAAGCTCGCGGGCGACCACAAGACCCTGGCCGGCAACACGGTCACCGTCGCCGGCTCGGGCGAGGCGTTCACCGTGGGCAAGGACAAGGCCAACGTCATCTGCGGCAACGTGCAGACCGCAAACGCCACCGTCTACATCATCGACTCGGTCCTCATGCCCTGATCGGCTGATGCCGATTCGGACAGCCACGTGACGAAAGGGCAGAATGCCCAGCATGGCTGACTTGCACTCAGTTCCCTCCGGCGACATCTCGCCGAAGGGAGCTGCGCCCTCCGAACGACTCGCCGCCCTGCTGCGGGAGTCGTCCCGGGGCGACGAGGGAGCGTTCGCCCAGCTCTATGACGCCGTCGCCCCGAGACTCTTCGGTCTCATCCTGCGAGTGGTGCGCGACCCCGCACAGTCCGAGGAGGTCTCCCAGGAGGCCTTTCTGGAGATCTGGAAGACGGCTTCCCGTTTCGATGAGAACCGGGGCAGTGCCCTCGGGTGGATCATGACCATCGCCCACCGCAAGGCCGTGGACCGGGTGAGATCCGCAGAGGCCGCCGGCCGGCGGGACAACAGCTATCACGAAGCGAACCAGGACGTGGACTACGACAGCACAGCCGACGCCGCGCACTCGTCCCTCGAGGCCGAGCGCGTTCGACGGGCGCTGATGACCCTGACTCCCGCCCAACGAGGGGCTCTCGAGCTGGCGTACTTCGGCGGCTACACACACTCGGAGGTTGCGACGATGCTCGGCCTCCCCCTCGGCACGGCCAAGACCCGGATCCGTGACGGCTTGATCAGACTGCGTGACACGTTGGGACTCCAGCCATGAATGATGACATCCACACCCTCTCCGGCGCCTACGCGGTCGACGCGGTGGACGACATGGAGCGAGCCCGTTTCGAGCAGCACCTCGCGGTCTGCCCCGAGTGCCGGGACGAGGTCGAGAGCCTGCGCGCCGCCGCCACCGAGCTCTCCCTCCTGCCCCTGTCGTTGCCGTCCGCGCGACTGCGCGAGCAGGTCCTGCGCGACATCACCGCGGTCCGTCCGCTGCCTCCACGGATGGTCCAGCAGGTCTCCGAGCGGATCGAGCAGACCACCCGGACGCGGCAGACCGCTGCCGCGGCCAAGGCCCGGACCCGCCGGTCATCACGCTGGGTCGCCGCGGCCGCCGCGGTGGTCCTCCTGGGTGGCGGCGCCGTCGCCGTCACCCACCCCTGGGAGCGACAGAGCCAGGCGCAGCTGACCGTCGCAGAGCGCGTCCTGTCGGCATCCGACAAGCAGAGCAGCGACAAGACCTTCCCCGGCGGCGCCTCGGCGACGCTGGTCCGCTCCAAGGAGGTCGGTCGGGCCGTGCTCGTGACCCACGGCATGCCGAGTGCACCGAGCGGCAAGGTCTACCAGCTGTGGCTCCAGACGCCCGCAGGCACCATGTCACCAGCCGGCCTCATGCCACCGAAGAGCGACCAGACGGTCGTCCTCGACGGTGACGCCGCCGCGGCGGCCGGGGCCGGCATCACGGTGGAGCCGGAGGGCGGCTCACGGACCCCCACGTCCGAGCCGATCGCGCTCTTCAGCTTCGCCTGACGGGGCCACCCGAGGCAATCCGTCGGGAGGCTGGGAACGAACCACTGGCGTGTCACCAGCCCCGACCGAAGGACGTTCAGTGTCAAGCCATTCCAGCCGCTCAACCCGGCCCCGCCCTCGGCGGGTCGCGGTCATCGGCAGCGGTGTTGCCGGGCTGACGGCGGCGCACGTCCTGGGCGGCCAGTGCCACGTCACCCTCTACGAGGCCGACGGCCGGCTGGGTGGACACGCCGACACGCATGAGGTTGTCGTCGGCGAGCGAACCATCTGCGTGGACACCGGGTTCATCGTCCACAACGACCGGACCTACCCCACGCTCCTCCGGCTGTTCGAGGAGCTCGGTGTCGCCACGCAGGAGTCCGACATGAGCATGTCCGTCCGCTGCGACGAGCAGGGCCTGGAGTATGCCGGGGCCAAGGGTCTCGTGGGCCTCTTCGCCCAGCCGCGCAACCTCCGCAACCCGGCATACCTGCGCATGCTCGGCGAGGTGCGGCGCTTTCACCGCCTTGCCCGCGGTGTGCTCACGGACCCTGAGGGCGGGGCCCACCACGCCGAGACGCTCGGGGACTTCGCTGCCCGGGGCGGCTTCAGCCCCTACTTCACGACCTATTTCCTGCAGCCGGTCGTCGCGGCCGTCTGGTCCTGCGAGCCGTCGGCCGCGCTGGACTACCCGGCGCGATACCTCTTCGCCTTCCTCGACCACCACGGCATGCTGAGCGTTCTCGGCTCGCCGACGTGGCGGACCGTCGTGGGGGGCTCCGCCCGCTACGTCGAGAAGGTCGCAGCCGGCCTGGACGAGATCCGGACCGCCACCCCCGTCCGGGCAGTGCGAGAGAGCTCCCACGGCGTGGTCATCATCGGCACGGACGGCCAGAGCGACCACTTCGACTCCGCGGTCATCGCCACCCACCCGCACCAGGCGCTGCGCATCCTCGGCGACCCGAGCGACCTCCAGCGCGAGGTGCTCTCCGCGATGCCGTACTCCAGCAACGTCGCTCAGCTGCACACCGACGAGTCGGTCCTTCCCCGCCGCTCCGCCGCGAGGGCCTCCTGGAACTACTGGCGCCGCCCTGCCGGCCAGGAGGCCGGCCGCGTCCTCGTCACCTACGACATGACGCGGCTCCAGCGCCTGGACGGGACGGACCAGCGCTTCCTCGTCACCCTCGGCGGCGACGACCTGGTCGACCCCGCTCTCGTGATCGAGACCATGCACTACGAGCACCCGCTCTACACCCCGGGCTCCGTTGCGGCACAGGCACAGCTGCCCCTGATCAACACCGACCGAATAGCCTTCGCCGGCGCCTACCACGGGTGGGGCTTCCACGAGGACGGGGCTGCCTCGGGAGTCCGGGCGGCAGCACACCTGGGTGTGGCCTGGGGGACTCCTGCACCACACGTGGCCCCTGCCGGTCTCGGCGTCGCTGCCCTGGAGCGCCCCAGTGCCGGCCTGGCGGACCTCGAGGCTGCCTCATGAGCGCGGCAACGGCCCTACGCCTCTACGCCACCTCGATCCGGCACGTCCGCAGCGAGCCGGTGCGCAGCGACTTCGAGCACCGCAGCTACTCGTGGCTCGTCGACCTCGACGCGCTGCCGCAGCTCGGACTTCTCGGGGGACTGGCCCGGTTCGAGGGCCGGGACCACCTCGGTGCAGCCGAGCGCAGCCTGCGCGAGAACCTCGACGCGTTCCTCTTGACCCACGGTGTCGACCTGGCCGGGGGGCGAATCCTCATGCTGGCCAACGCCCGCGTCCTCGGCTACGTCTTCAACCCGATCAGTGTCTTCTGGTGCCATCGGGCCGACGGAGGGCTCGAGTGTGTCGTCGTCGAGGTGCACAACACCTACGGTGAGCGGCACGCCTACCTCGTGCACACCGACGAGCTGGGCCGCGCCAGGACGGAGAAGTCGCTCTACGTCAGCCCCTTCAACGACGTCGACGGCTCCTACGACCTGCTCCTTCCCGAGCCCGACGACCAGGTTCGGGTCAGCGTCGTTCTGCGGCGCGAAGGTCGGCCGCCGTTCGTCGCGGTCCTGACCGGTCGCGCTCGGGCGGCCAGCCCGGCATACCTGCTCCGCCTTGCTGTGACCCAACCCCTCGAACCCCTCGCCGTCATGGCGAAGATCCGCTGGCACGGCATCCGTCTGTGGCTTCGCCGGTTGCCGATCCGCCCTCGCCCCACCCATTCCCCGCAGGAGACAGTGCAATGAGCACCTTGACGCCGCAACAGTTCCCGCTGCCGCAGGTCGACATGAGCCGCTGGCCCGACCTCGTCCGGCTTCCGAGCGGAGTCAAGCGTCGCGTCCACGCGCGGGTCGCCGACCGGCTCTTCCGTCAGGTCGTGCAACGGCTCGCGATCCGGGTCGAGTATCCCGACGGGGTCGTCCGCGGCGGCGCGGCCGACGCGCCGGGCGCGCCGGTCATGGTCCTGCACCGCCCCGACGTCTTCCTCAGCCGCCTCGGCAGCGGTGGCCTCATCGGCTTCGGTGAGTCCTACATGGCCGGCGACTGGAGCGCGCCCGACCTCGGCACACTGCTCGCCGTCTTCGCCGCGCGGATGGGCACGCTCGTCCCGGAGCCGCTGCAGAAGCTGCGAGCGGTCTACGTCGCCCGCCACCCCCGGTCCGAGGAGAACACGACGACGAACACCCGCTCGAACATCTCGCGGCACTACGACCTGTCGAACGACCTCTTCGAACGCTTCCTCGACCCGACGATGAGCTACTCGTCGGCCCTCTTCGAGGCCCCGCACCTCCCGGCTGCTCCGGTCTGCACCGAGCACGTGCAGGTGGCCGGGTCCCCGGCGCAGTCCCCGGACTGGGCCTCGTTCGCGACGGCCCAGCGGCGCAAGATCGAGCGGCTGCTCGACCTCGCAGGCGTCGGGGCGGGGTCGCGCGTGCTGGAGATCGGCACCGGGTGGGGAGAGCTGGCCCTGCGGGCCGCGGAGCGGGGGGCCACGGTGCGCACCGTCACCCTCTCCACCGAGCAGCAGGCGCTGGCGCGTGACCGGATCGAGGCGGCCGGCCACGGCGACGCCGTGAGCGTCGAGCTGCTCGACTACCGGGCGGTCGAGGGGGAGTACGACGCCATCATCTCCGTCGAGATGATCGAGGCCGTCGGCCACGCCTACTGGCAGACCTACTTCGAGACGCTCGACAAGCTGCTCGCGCCCGGCGGCAAGGTCGCAATCCAGGCGATCACGATGCCGCACGACCGGATGCTCGCGACGAAGGGCACCTACACCTGGGTGCACAAGTACATCTTCCCCGGTGGCTTCCTGCCGTCGACCCAGGCGATCCACGACATCACCGAGCGGCACACGTCGCTGCGCGTCGTCGACCGGCTCTCCATGGGCGAGCACTACGCCGAGACGCTGCGGCTCTGGGACGAGCGGTTCGCCGGTCATGCCGAGGAGATCACCCAACTCGGCTTCGACACCGTCTTCCAGCGGATGTGGCACTTCTACCTCGAGTATTCACGGGCCGGGTTCCTCTCCGGCTACATCGACGTCCAGCAGATCCTCCTCGACCGGAGAGCGGTGACCTCATGACCGTTCTCGACCACGCCGACGCCGACCTGTCGACCACCGACTCGGGGGTCGCCCTCGCACTGGCCCGGGCGCTGGCCTCCGTGGCCGGCGGCGAGCTGCCCGTGCGCCTCATCGCCTGGGACAGCAGCGTCGCGGGGCCGACGGACGCGCCCACGGTCCTCCTGCGCTCCCCGGCCGCCCTGCGCCGGTTGCTGCGGCACCCGGGCGAGCTCGGCGCCGCGCAGGCCTACGTCACCGGCGAGCTCGACGTCGAGGGCGAGCTCGACGCGGCGCTCACCCACGTGTGGGCGGTCGCCCGCGAACGCGGCTTGAGCGGCATCCGCCCCACCCCCGGCGGCATCGCAACGCTCCTGCGGACGGCTCGCGAGGTCGGCGCCATCGGCAGGCCGCCACCGGCGCCCGCGAGCCAGGCCCGCCTGCGCGGGCGGCTGCACACCGCACGCCGCGACCAGCAGGCGATCTCCCACCACTACGACCTGTCCAACGAGTTCTACTCCCTCATCCTCGACCCGCACATGGCCTACTCGTGCGGCTACTGGACGTCGGACTCGCCCGACTACACCGTCGAGGACGCGCAGCGGGACAAGCTCGACCTCGTCTGCCGCAAGGTGGGGCTCGGCGAGCCGGGGATGCGCTTCCTCGACGTCGGCTGCGGCTGGGGATCCCTCAGCCTGTATGCCGCAGAGCACTTCGGGGCGCAGGTCACCGGGGTGACCATCGCCAAGGAGCAGAAGCGCTTTATCGACGAGCGGATCCGGGAGCGCGGGCTGCAGGACCGGGTAGAGATCCGGCTCCAGGACTACCGCGAGGTCGCGGACGGGCACTACGACGCCGTCGCCTCCCTCGAGATGGGCGAGCACGTCGGTCAGCGCAATTACCCGACCTACGTCAAGGCGTTGCGCGACAACGTCCGTCCCGGGGGAAGGGTGCTCATCCAGCAGATGTCGCGCCGGGGCCGTTTCCCGGGGGGCGGACCGTTCATCGAGTCGTTCATCGCCCCGGACATGCACATGCGGCCGGTCGGCGAGACCGTCAGCCTCATCGAGGACGGCGGCCTCGAGGTCCGCGACGTCCAGGCGTTGCGGGAGCACTACGTGCGCACCGTCGCCGCGTGGCACGAGACCTTCGAGAGCAACTGGGACGCCGCGGTCGCTCTCGTCGGGGAGGAGGTCGCGCGGGTGTGGCGCCTCTACCTCGTCGGCGGCGCGATGGCCTTCCGGGAGGGCAGGATGGGCGTCGACCAGATCCTCGCCGTCCGCCCGGATGCGCAGGGCCGGTCCGGGTTCGACGCGGTCCGTCCGAGCTCCTGGTCATGACCGGCTTCTCGACCAGCAGCTTCCTCGCCGTGAGCGGACTCTCACTGCTCGCGGTGGTCGTGCTCATGCTCGCCACCGCCGCCTTCGGGCGGCGGGCTGGCCGGGTGAGCGTCGTCGACACCGCGTGGGGACTGGGGTTCGTGGTCGTGGCCCTGACGGCCGCCCTGGCCGGGCAGGGTTCGGCCGCAAGGCGGTTCGTGCTGCTCGCGATGGTGACGGCCTGGGGACTGCGGCTCGCGTGGCACATGCACCGACGCAACGCCGGGAAGGGGGAGGACCCGCGCTACACGAAGATGCTCGAGGGCGAGAAGGGCGACCCCTTTCTGGTGGCCGTCCGCAAGGTCTACCTCGTGCAGGGCGCAGCCATCTGGTTCGTCTCCCTGCCGGTCCAGGTGTCGGCGGCCACGGGCGGCGGCGTGGTCGTCGGGGCCGCTCTGGGCGTGCTCCTCTGGCTCGTCGGCCTGGTCTTCGAGGCCGTGGGTGACGCGCAGCTCGCCGCGTTCAAGGCCGATCCGGCCAGCAAGGGGCAGGTGATGGACCGCGGTCTGTGGGGGTGGACCCGCCACCCGAACTACTTCGGCGACTCCGCCGTCTGGTGGGGCATCTTCCTCGTCGCCGCGAGCGCCTCGCCCGGCGTGCTCACGGTCCTCTCGCCGGCCGTGATGACGTACTTCCTCGTCTTTGCCACGGGTGCCCGGCTGCTCGAGCAGCACATGGCCGAGCGACCTGGCTACCCGGCATACCAGGAGCGGACGAGCTCCTTCTTGCCGCGACCCCCGCGCCAGCGCTGACTGAGCCGCTCGGCGCCTCCCCTACCGAGGAGCTCTGAGCCGGGCGAGGAGCGCCCGGGCGTAGGCCCGCTCGGCATCGATGTCGACGAAGCGCCCCTCGACCCCGCCTGCGGAGGTCGCGGTCACGGCATACCCTCCCGTCACCTGCTCGAGCCGCACGAAGGCTGCCCCGAGCAGCTCGCGGAGCTGGCCCTCGCGGGGCAGCCAGACGACGGCCTCCTGCTCGATGCTGTCGAGGGCCCACTCGGTCGTGCCGTTGAAACCGATGACATCCCCCGAGGTGAACCGGTGGATGTCGGCCGTGATGTCACTGAGGACGAAGGCCTGCTCCTCCATGTCGGACACCGGTACGACGAACCGGTCACCGGAGGCAGGCGTCCACCCCAGTCCGGACGACTTCAGCAGCTGGGCGAGCTCGAGGGTGAGCATGATCCATCCTCACACCGACCGTCCCGGGCGCCATAGCGGGTGGCGCTCCCCTGCCCCGGTGCGGCAGCATGGAGGCATCATGAGGTTCTGAGACATCGGTCGACCCGCGCCCGAGGCACTGCCCGGCGGGTTTCCTGCTTGCACCGAGGATTCTCGATGTCACCGCCCACTGTCTTCGCGGTCGCTCCCCTCGTCGCCCGCGACATCTCCCGTTCCTTAGGCGACCGACCCGGGCCGACTCGACCAGGTAGTAATACGTCTTCCCGTTAATCACCTTCGGCTGCACTGATGCCCATGTTTAGGCAATACACCAGAAAACCAACTTTGCCGAGCCCGACACACCGTATCCGCCCAGGTCAGACCCGCCATCTCGCCGCGACCACCCCAACAGCGAACGACCAAAATCACGCTAAGGCGGAAGATCCCGCTAGTGGCTGGCCGGCGATTTCTGGACAGTGATTTCCGGGTGGTTATGCCGCTTGGTGTTGCTGGAACCAGGCCTGCTCGGCTTCGTTTGGAGTCTGATATCCCAACGCCGAGTGGAGCCTGATGTGATTATATCTTAGCTCGATATAGCGGGCAATGTCATTCGTGCGTGTCCCGCGTCGGGTAGACAGTCCGGTTTACGCGCTCATTCTTCAAGGTGCCGTTCCACGACTCCGCCCAAGCATTGTCATAACAAATCCCGGTGCATCCGACCGAGCGCTGCACGCCGATGTCTTTCGTGTAAGCCGCGAATTCAGCGAACGTGTACTGCGTTCCTCGGTCGCTGTGAAAGATCGTCACGCCTTTCCTGATATAACCATTCCTGGCGGCCATGCCGAGCGCATCGGTGACCAGCTCGGTGCGCATGTGTTCGGCCATCGCGTAGCCGACGACCTTCTTGGAGAAGCAGTCCAACACGGTGGCCAGGTACAGCCATCCCTGCCAGGTCGGGATGTAGGTGATGTCCCCGACGAGCTTGGCCCCCGGCTCCGTAGCGGTGAAGTCTCGGCGAAGCAGATCCGGGGTGTCCGCCGCGTCGCCGGCGATGGTCGTGACCGGCCGGAACGGCTTGGGCTGGCACGCCTCCAGGCCCTCCTGCCGCATGATCGAGCGGACCGTCTCGTCGTCGACGGTGTGCCCCCACCGGATCAGGTCGACGTGCACCCGCCGGTAGCCGTAGGTGCCGTCCGAACGCTCGAAGGAGAACCGGACCAAGACCGCGAGCTCCTCACGCCGGCGGGCCCGGTCCGAAAGCTCACGACCCGCCCAGTCGTAGAACCCCGACCGGGACACCCTCGCCCAACGACACATCTTGAGAAGCGGATAGTTGCCTTCTTCCGAAGCAATGAACGCATACTTCACGCTCACTGAGACTTCTTCACGAAGAAGGCCGTCGCTTTTCCCAAGAACTCATTCTCCATCCGCAGCTCACGGTTCTCCCGCTCCCGCTCCAGCTCCTTGAGCCTGGCCCGCTCCGCCAAAGTCAATTCCGGTTCCTCACCGACATGCTCCTCGCGATACGCCGCAACCCAGTTACCCAGGGTCTGGGCGACAATACCGTTCTCACGAGCCACGACCGCGATAACCCGCGAGTTCTTGATAACCTCCTGAACAGCCGCCTCCTTGAACTCGGCCGAATACCTCACACGATTACTTGTCACTACAAAGCTCCTATCAGTTCGTCCCGATCCTACTTGGGGCCACTGTCCGGGAACCTACGAGCACCTCATAGGATGCGTGGCTTCCACACCGGCTTGACAAGGTTGGCCCTCATGCTGCGCCCTGCGCTTCGGGGGCATGTTGCCGTGCCACTCCGTGGTCGCGGCATCCATGTGTGCCACGAACCCCGCGACG
>JAABUU010006072.1_pt1 | contig 13136 bp, 20 predicted proteins | sample 5559301 | NCBI WGS metagenome assembly JAABUU01 (sample SAMN10711884, study PRJNA513360) | rock metagenome | isolation source: Antarctica rocks | place: Antarctica: Victoria Land, Richard Nunatak white
TCAAATGAAGAGGATGACTTGTGACAGGCATGCAATTTACGATAGCCTATGAGTCATAGGTCAAAGAAATTGAAGACTCTATGTTCCAACCAAAACAGACCTTTATTGTTGGATTAGCGCACCTGCACTGTGCCTTCTTCTGGACGTATGCCACACCACATTTATAGCAGAGATGTGTTCCACATCTGCATTTGATGTGGTTGCACCCAATCTCCCGCTCAATGACATGCCTGCAAGCAGTATCCATATGGAAGATGCTGGCATTGCTTGCTGTGCAGTGATCATGCATTTTTGGCACTGTTCTCTGGCCATAAAAAGCCCGCAACACATGGTAAAAGTTAGCTGTTGCTGAAGATAAGCACGTGTCAGAGGCCTCGCAGCAAGGCAAACCCACATTGCCCATGCACATAGGAAGCAGCACACAAACAAACAGCAAACATGCTTCAGTCATAGCCCACACCTGCAAGCTGGGCATCTCTTCCACCCCTTCTCCTTTGCAAGCAGCAGAGCATTGCCATCATCCATCCTGCTAGCCTGCACATGCAATGCATGTTGCGCCTTGTCAGGTTGCACACATCTGCATGCCATCTCACTAGCGTCTGTTTAGGCTAGAACAGCTGCTGTGAGCAACACCAGCAGCTAAGGTAAAGATGATGCAACACGTCTCAAGTTAACACAGTATGCATGCACAGTCAACAGCCTGGCAGATGCTTGGTATGAGCTGCCAGCAGAAACAGCTGGTCTGTGAGGTCTGACCCTGGCCTCTGAACATGACATGCTGCCATGTCCAAAGTTACGGCAGAGAGTGCAAAGCTGAGCATGGCACGATGGACAGTCTATCTCTGCATCCATCCCCTCAACCACAATGATCAAGCTGCTGCAGTGCCTCTGAGGGCACCAAAGCTTTGCTGAATCCGGAATCTGTGCTTCTGCTTGCAACTGCACAACAGGTGATAAGCTGCTGTTGACTCACCATTAAAGCCTTGCAATAAAATATAACGTACGCAGTACATGAGAGCATGCTCAGACAAACGCTCAGACAGACGCAATACCACAGACACCAAGATATGATGTGCATAAATGGTGGCGCACATGCCGGATATGGTGCATGCTACTTACAGGTAGAAACCAATAGCCAGCGGGTAACATATGGCACATGCAGCATGCACTGCAACACAGATTCTCTCATGCTGCTTATGAAAATGTTTGGCTGTATGACACATCAGGGTCAAGCAGTCTCAGCTTGCCTGGACGAGCCTATGTACGTCTGTCTGGTTGCACAGAAGCAGAGTGCAGTCATGCACAGCTATTGAATTGCCACACTCCATTCCAGGGCAGGGCACAGGCAAGTTCTTGCTCTCCATGTGCACCAGTATATGCTGCTCAAGGCAGCCCTTGCAGTACTCATGGAAGCAACCAGCTATGGCATGCATTGACTCCACAGCCACACTGTTCATACAGATGTCACAGATGAAGCCTCCTCCACCTTCTGGGTTGTACCCTTCCTGCATGTTCCTCAACACATGCAAGACAGCACATTTGAACATGAGACTGTATACACAGAAGAAGAAGGATTGGACAGTATTGAGTATGCAGTCCTGCCAGTATGTTAGGAATGAAAAGCATGAGCAGCAGCTGCAATTTGGACATTTGTGGCTTCACCTCTGTTGTGACCTCGATTGTCTCTGTTGCAGCTTTGACAGCTGGCAGTCTTGCTGCAGGACAGACCAATGTGCCGGTCAGACACATAGACAGAAATAGTGCCTAAGCACCCACAATCATTGTAGCGTCCTGCTGTATGCAGAAGCTTTAGTCTCATGCAGAGCGCGTGCTGCTTTAATGCTGGGTCAAGGGAAAGTCACAGGCGAGCATGCATTGAACACACCACACCTTCTGCTGTAGACTGTGCAAGAAAGTGCTCAGTCAAGTGTTGTGTGTCAGCAGCTGACATGGCATCTCCCTGAACCTGGCAAGAGGTCATTGCATCATGCACAAGGCTCAAGTGCTCAGCAAGCCTTGAGCTCTGAGCAGCTTGCCGGTCAAAGATCTGCAGCCAGTAAGCACAAGATTTGACTACCACAGCTCTTGCTACCGTAACAATCATGTATTTCAATTCAGTCAACCCATCACCATCACAGGACTACATTGAGTATTGTCAAACGAGCCTGGCCCTCTGCCGACTGCAATAGTCTCAGCCAGATATGCTTTGACAATGTATGCATGTGTACGCATGGCTATGGCAGTCATGCCAAAAAGCTGGTGAGCAGCAGTTGTGGTAACACATCATGGGCTTTGCTTGTCCTACATGCAGTGCCCTACATGCACTGCCAAACACGAGAGCCCTGGTACCACATCGCTGACCTGCTTGAGTAAGCTAACTTTGGCACACAAGACCAGCCGTGCAATGTTGTGGTCCTTTGCCTTGCGTAGACCCTCAAGGATACCTTGCAATAAAGCAGCCTCTTCCACCATGTCCCTGACCGACCCATGGCCAAACCAGACAAGTTCACCTGCGTCGTGCTTGTGATCAGTAGGCTGCAAAGAGAGAAGGCCAAGATCACTTCATCACAGATCATCACGTGACAATGCTAGTCCTCTCTTTTGCAGACGCATTCTGCGAGGGTGGACATTCCTGCGGCAGGCAAAGGTGTTTGTGTGCTGTGATTGATGACTTTGCACAAGTCACCTTGTCTTCTGACATATGCATCTGGCTCACTGAGAAAGCTGACCTGCTGGTGAGCACAAAGCAGCAAGGTAACCAAGTTCCTTAGTGCTTCTGCTGCATGTGCAGCATATCAGCCTTGTTGCAGCTGCAGTATGACTTTGCTCTTGAACGCAGGCTTCTGCCTGCTGTGTAGTCAAGTCGTCATTGGCTGCGAAAGCTTTAGCTAGGCTTTGATCCTTGAAGACCTGAACCAGTTGCTCGGTTTGCTCCTTGTGCACTTTGGACGCCATCACGCTGTCAGCCTCAGCTACCATGGATGTGCTGTGCAGCTCCGCCTTGCAAGAAGCGTTGCGTCAGAGTTTGCAATCAGCTGTTTTTGCTGCTATCGATGGCCTGCAAGCCCCTGACTCAGAGGCGACATATTGTATGGGCCTATCAACACGGCTATATTGCCATCGATTGCAGCAATCCGTCTTGGCCTTAAGCCCTGATATCTGTGGCATATGCCATGCATGGAGGCTCACCTGCGCCTGCAAAGCTGCGCGCCGCAGCTTGCAGTCCTCAAGGTCCTCCTCAAACATGCTGCAGAGGGCGTCGCTCTCGACCTCCATCATGATCTCGTCCAGCTGCAGCCTATACGCCACTTCGAGGTCCTCTGCCGCGGCTTGTTGAAATGCTACTTCGCGCACCGCATCCTGCACGTTTTGCAGCTGCCAAGACTGCCATCGTTCTGTTGTAGCCGTGTGATCTGCATCACGGCTGTCCATCAAGGCGCACAATTCTGCTTTACGACTGGCAGATGCGAATCCAAGAGACCTGTCTGCGCCAATAAGGCTGTTAGGCTAGTGCGCAAGGTTGACAGTCACAGTCACAGTCAATCTAGCGGCCGTGTCTGCCGATGTTGTGCCGCACTGAACACGGCGGCCTCGATGCCGTCCATTTTGCACCCAGAATTAAGCAAACCCAATAAAAGCTAACTGCAGGAAATCTTCCACATTTCTCTAATTTGTGGCAATTGATGAGACTGTCGTATGTCATGCCTTGCACCTGAGGACAGGCAGCTGGGGTCTGGGCTGTGGCTGCTGGTAGAATAGCACTGGGCCTGCTGCTGCTGACTGCGCGGCCTGTGCTGACAGGTGGCAGTCCGCCGGCTGATCTACGAGATCATCCGCCGTGTCAAACACGGCAAGTTGTTGAAGCAAGAATCTTCACATTTGTTGGTCTCTCCAACATCCCGAAAGCATGGCTTAGAAGTCACTAAGACTTGCAAGCCAACAGGCTGCAATACATTTGTTTGGCTTTGGCGGAGGGCCCTCAGGAGTCAGGCAGTTTCGTCATAGTTCGATGACCCGCAGCCGAGGTGTGCGGTCTGCTGGTGCGACATTGCAGGATGCCGCGACCAAGGACGTTGACGACAGCGAGAGTGTGCTGCGGTTGTTTGAAGATCTGACCATTAACAGCGTAGCGGATGGCCGTATCGTCTCATTGCCAGAGCTGGACAGGCAGCTGCAAGATTGGTACGAGCAGGAAGGAATCAGCATGAAGAAGTTCAAAGACCTGCTTCGGACCCATGCTATATGCCTAGGTGACTGTCAGGCCTATCACAGCCAGAAAGCCTTAAAGCAAGCACTACGGGCAGATCCAAGCAAAATCATCTCCAGACAGAAGGCCAAGCAGTACAAGTTTGTCAAGCAGTGCTTGACTATTCTATGATTGCCTGCAATGTGTGCAGAGTTGCACCACAAAACCAATCAGGGTCCTGGTAGATGTGCTTTCAAGGCGCCTAGTTTGAACCAGCTGTAGGGGTGTAACAGAAAACGCTTGAAAGGAAACGCTTGAAAACATTGTCAACTAAAGAATGTGGTCAGTTGGCAAGCCATGCTATCCATACAAGGCCAAGGGCTCTATCTACCATATATGGACGTTCATTGTAAGACAGTGTGGCCCATTCTGCTGCAGCCCAGGCCAAGCAAGCTAAATCAAAGTGAGCACAAGGTGCATGCTCATGCCTACGAGCTTGCATTCTGAGCAAAGTAGAGAAGATCACAGACACAAGCACAAAATCATCAGGGTCTGCACAGAGGAATTGGCAACTGTGTCCTAGGCTGTGGTTGCATTTGGCTATCTGTTGGACTGCTCAATCTTGCTCTGTCCGTAAGCAGACCTGTGCCTTGCACAGCATGTCCAGGAAAGTAATGATCCTGGCGCACATAACAACCAGGATCCCCACGGCCATGCCTAGCTGCCCTACAAGCGTGCCACTCTGGGCCGTACAAAAACGGCCCAGGATTTGGCAACAATGCAGGGTGGAATCTACAGTCTGACATTGCTCAACTCCACATCGCAAGCAGCATGCTGCAACCGCTACTGATGCCACCCGTCTGTCCTGCCTACAGCTGAATGTTGGCTCAGCATGAAGCCCTGGCTGGTCACCATATGCCTGCTGATGTGTGCTGTTGAGCTGTGCAGTGCTGCTAGCCATGCAAGCCTCTGCAGTGGCCTGCTGCTGCTGCTGCTGCTGCCTGTCTTTGCTGACATGCCTTGGGACAGGCTTATGAATTGTGTCCGGGCTTGCATAGCCTGGCAATAGCTCAGGCAGCTGTGCAGGCTCCTGAAGTGAGGGCTTGACAGGGGCCAGTGCCCTCCTTTCCCTGCACCAGCTCTGGCACAGTGTGTGAAAAGCGCGTTGCCGGCAGCGCCTCACACACATGCAGCAATGTGCATACGCCCATTGCTCGCTGTGCAGCACTACTAGCAAGAGCTGCTGTTGCACCCGCAGCATATGATACAAGTATTTGATGCAAGCAGACATTGAGCCTTTCTGTGGGTGCTGCGCTCATCTCTGCAAGGTCATGCATGCTGGGCACAGCCTGTCCCACTGTACCAGCCTGACCGTGGTCAGAGACGCCTTTAACATAGGTATGACAACACTGTACTTGGCAACACCCAAGATCTGGTGAGCATCTCGCAATCAGGCTCAGAGCCCTAAGAACCAATTTCCACATCTTCACCTGTTGCCCAACACCGCATTCACCATAGATGTCAGAGGAGACTCCACAGAACTCATAGCTGCAACTTCTGCATCATCTGGTGCACGCACTCTGGTTGTTCTTCTGTGTTGCACATGGCTTCCAACCCTAGTAGGGCTGCATGGGGCGCTGCGCCTATAATGAGACTGGCGTAAGGGATGATGGTGGTGGCAGGGTCTAATGGGAGGCGACCCCTGACAAGGGGGGCTGTCGTCCATGCAAGGGCCTGCAAGCTAGCTACACTATCACAATGGCTTCACTGAACATGCTGCAATCCTGATTTGCACATTTGCATGACGCTGACCAAAGCATGCACCAAAGACTTGCCATGGGCTTGCCCACGCAAGACCCATGTTAGCGAAAGCTTGTGCTTTCAGCAAGCAGACAAGAATTTGTCTTTTGACCAATACAAAAGTCAAATGTATGTATGGTAGAGATTCTTTGAATCTCTGCCAACATCAGCTAGGTAAGCTGAGTGTGTTACTCTGTCGTAGTGCGGTTGTGCAGACAGCAGTGACTCCTGCAGGGACACTCTCCTGCTGGTGCTTGCACATTGCAAAGTGTATATCGCAAGGTGGGCGTGTGCAAGAGTAAGTGTCACAATTGACTGATGTTAGTGATTCGCCTGTTGATCAGTAAATGGATAGGTGAATGGCTTGATTGAGCAATGAGTAAAACTCTACCTAGCAGCTTAACTAGTCTGAGTTTACTGAGGTCATGGGGCTCCTCTGAGCTGACACTGGATGAGTCCGTGCTTCTGTAACGCCTCTTCAGTGCCTTCAGCTCCCGCAACAATGCGCTGTACTGCCTGTCGTCACACAATGTGCTCTCAGTTCAGATGCATGGCAAATGTGCCTCACATTGAAGTATTGCCGGATGCATTTCTACTTATATGATGCCGCTTCGGGCCTGGGTGTTATCAGTTCGAAATGTTGCACGCATGCTTTACATTGAATTGCTGGATGCATCCCTGCTGATGTGACGCTGCTTCAGGGCCGTCAGCTCCCTCAGCAATGCGCTGCAAGGCCTGGCATGGACACTAATGCTGTCAGTCAACACTCGGTACACATCAGCTGTGCAATTTGGGCAAGACAGAAAAGAGCGCATTGACATTGCTTCCGTCTGGTCCTTTCTTGTCTTGACCACATCCTGTACTGCCTGCTATGGTTTGCAGCTTTGTACGTGTTGAACCCAACAGGAACACCATACAGATATTACACAGAACTTTGCAGCTACTATGCAAAACATCAAAAGAGTCGTCAGAAAAACAAAGATGATGGCTTTTAGTCTGAAGCCAAGGCTTCCAATCATGGATTTATTATAAGTCAGGAATTGCGTTGTCTAGACAAGTTGTTGCTGTTGGGGATTTATGTCTCATTCTGTACAAATAGAGCAGCATAAGATTCAAAGATTGTGCACGGCCAGTGCCCCTGCACACAAACAATGCTGCAGTCATGAGGTAGTACCTGTCACGGTCCTTCAGGTCCTCTTCACACTCCTGTAGTTGTGCTTCAAAGCCTTGCTGCAGACGCGTCAGGTCTGCAGCATGCTCAGCTTCCTTTGCTTGCACAGCCTCACTGATCAGCGTCTTCACCTCTTCCTCATGCACCTGCTGTGAAGCTGGGCCCTGCAGCACTAACAGCAGCAACACTTGAAGCTTCACAGAGCACAACCTTCCAGTTTCATCACAGAATCCGCTGCATGCACATGTTCTGCTGATCTGCAGCTAGGCCAATTGGTCATGCATCTGCCCTGCAAGAGGCCACTGCAGCATCAACCACTTCTCAGCTTGCAATCTGCTGTCTTATAGATGTGCACAGAGTCTGCTTCACGCATATGCACCTAGTGCAAAGCCTGTGGCATGATGTGATGACACACCCTGCAAATGGACAGCCATCACTAAATCACATGCCAAGCTTATCACATTGCACATAGCATTTTCAGAAAGCAGCTGCCACTGCTGCACCGGGCAAGGACTGGGTCTCCACATCGACATCAACAGATATGCAAAACAAACACTCTCACAGCAGCCTGCAGCTGTAGGGCATGCTGCTGGCAGAGCAGGCCCAGCCTGCCTTCATGAGGTTGATGCTGCCGAATGCTGTCTCAGTCTTTATGCATGCAGCTCTAGGGCATGCTGTCGGTAAATCTTACTCACACTAGCTTCATCAGTTTGTTACTGCTGCCGCAGTCTATGTCTGATGCCTCCCCAACCCCCTTCTCCCCCCCCACCCCACAAGAAAAACCAAAAGTCACTGATTTAACAGAAGGATGCACAGGAAAAGGAAGTGCGTTGTCTCTAAAAGGGAGTAGTTGGAACGTATTCATACAGCTACTGTTGTCATGAGTGTCCGTATGTACCCAAGCAGGTACAAATCAAGACGCTTAGCAGCCAGAAACTCATGTGCATGCTGCTGACTAATCAAACCCAGAGTTTCCTTGGCTGATATGATACCTGACAGACTACACCAGAGGAGTCATTCAATCGGAATCTTTATATGTTATTCCTGCCCAAATGTTAACTCATATTTATCATAGATACAAGATCATGGGCAGGCAACGCCGTGTGCGCGCTGCTGCTGCTGCTGCAGCAGTCCAGGTGCATCAGGCCTTCTATTATGCCAATGCCATGATGATCAGTTGCAGATGAGACTCACCACAGCTTGAAGCTCCTGAGCATGCTGCTGGTAGATCTCTGTCAGGCTGGCTTCATGCACCTGACGTTGCTGCCACAAAGCATACTCCGCCCTGTTGGTGATGTCATCCTTGAGAGCATGAATGTTGCCCTGCAGCACACACAACGTGTTAGCTGCATGCACCAGGCTGTACACTTGCTGGCACGACTGGGTGTAGACATCTGGGTCAATGCTGGTGAACCTTATGGAACGATACAAAATGAGGATTGTGGCTGTATCAGGCGTGGTTGCATGAATCTTTCAGGCCAAATGGCTGCATGCAGCACTGACAGGGTGTGCCTACTGTCTGCATAGCCCACAAATCCTGTATTTGCAGTTCAGGTCATGCATACGATTAACAGATTAACTTTGACTTACAATCAATTGATGCAATTGCTGCAGCCACCCCTGCGTGTTACACATCACAAACACAGCCGCTTGCTTATCAATTTATGAATAGTTGATACAGTCGCTGCAAAATGTTTTGTGTATCGGCAACCTGTTACATTGATGGCCAGATGCTAAGCATGCAAATGTCAGATGAGACCTACCTGCAATGCTGCATTCTCCTCCAGCAGCATCTTCACCTGCCCTGTCAAGGGGCCGCTCAGCTTGAGATCACCTGCAGCACAGCTAGCTACTGCAACAGACGATGAGAAGAGCAGAGAAGAAGAGTGGGAGCAAGGGGAATGGGCAATTGAAGGAGACCAAGGCGATCAAAGGGGAGAGGAGGACAAAGAGCAAGTGGAGTGGATTGGCGGAGGAACTGGCAGAGGCGAGTCCTTGTAGGAAAGGCAAAAGAGACAATCAGTGCAATGAGCAGGAGAAAAGTAGTAAAAATGGTCAGCATTTATGCCTGTGTCAGCCCTTGCATTCTGGGCCTCACAAAGAACAACATCCTTAATAGCAGGTAATGCAGACACAAGAAGAGCCAGGTGGCATCATGCGCAATATCCAGCAGGTTACCTGCAGTGCATGTCTTGATGTAGCCACCTTTAATCAGCCCCCCCATTGCCTCTTCATGTGCCTTGGACTGCACAAAGTCATTCATGGGCATTTGGAGTCATCAGCATCATCATGATCATCATCATTATCATCATCATGTATTGACAAAGCAAGTGGTAAAGCATGCTTGTATGTCTGTCCAAGACCTGGTGTAAGGCCACCACGCAAGCCTGTGCTCATGTCAGGCTGGATGTAATGGGTTAGCAAGCACCTTATACCATGTATCAGCTGGATCACCTCCACCACACAGAAGAGATGTGCTACACATACACTGCAAAGCCATGCATGTCGTGCACGTAGGCTCCAGGTTGTAAACTCGTTCATTCGATCAAACTATAATTCTGTAAATTCATTCGTTCTTGCGTTTGATCATTCATGCATTCATTCATCCATGCATCACGTGGCTTCCCCTAGGGTCAGGTGCACACAGTCCTGAGTAGCTCCCTGTATAAGGTCCTGTCTAATGGTGAATGTCGCTGACCATCCAACCCCCTATCAAGCATGTCCATCCTGCTGCCTTTTCAGCACAGACTGTGAGCTGTTTCTATGACATGCAAAGCGTGCCTGCGAAGCCAAACCTGTGCATCGAGCTGCCTCTGATACTTTGCCTGCCGCTTGTCCAACTCAGCACAGTGCCTGGCCTGCTGCTGCAGCAGCATCTCCCTGTACGCCTCCCTCAGCACCACTGCACCTCTATCTCCTTCTTGCCCCTGCTGAGACGCTCTGCAGTTGCCATCTCCTGCCATGTACTGCTGGGAAGAAGACTGACGGGCCCCAGCAGATGGCTGGGGCGCTTGCTGCTCTGAGTCTGAGTCAGATCCGTCAGCAGGAGGCGAGACGGCTGCCTGGCTGTGGGCAGAAACTAATGCTTTGCCCTCAGGACTCAGGTTGACTGCATCCCTGAGCATTGACAGTGCATCTACTGATATCCCCTGCAAGGCAAGGCACCCAGGAAAGTCGGACTCAGCCTGCTCAACAGCTCTTTGAGAGTCAGAAACCGTCATAGAGGCCTGCTCGATCCACAGTGTAAACCCACAGTGTAAGCTCTGAACCAAACAACGCCTGGGCACTAATAGAACGCGTTTTTACAGTGTTTTTACAGTGTGGAGACATGTTGAGGCATGAGACAACTGATGGGCTTTGACTAGCAGTGGTTGCCTTGCAGTCAGGCCCAAGGCTTGGCTTGGCGGTCTATTAGCATGACTAACGCCGTGACTGACTCAGCCTGCATATGCGAGACAATGAGTCAAGTTGGGGTGACTCTGAGTCGCAGTGAGGGGTGAGGAAGGCCATATGGCTGTGCACAGGACTTGTTGTTCTGTCGTCAGGGTTCAGCTTGACAGCTTCTTCAAGCATGGCTGGTCCATTCACTGACATACTGGAGACGCTCATCGGCAGGACGTGGGGGAGGGAGGGGGGGGAGGGGGGGGGCTGATTGGTTGTGAACAGAGGTCAGTGCCTTTGGGATTTCCAGTTGGTTCCTCAATATCTGACACAGTACCTACAGACTGCTTCTCTTAGCAGTCAGTAGGTGCACTCACGCATCTGTACGACAGACCTACCCTATGAAACACATGCCCTATACCGAACACATGTCTTATACAAAATACATACCCTCTACAGGACACCTATCCTATCAACCCCATACCCATACACGACATCTATTTCAGATATGTCACTCATGAGTGCAAGTCATGTTATGCAGGAACTTGCGGTCATGACTGTTTAGGTCAACATGTTACGCACAGTCTGTCAGGTCTGTCTGCAAGGCAGACCAAGACCCCAGAGCTCATACCCCAAGACTCCAAACGCCATCAGCCTCAGCAGTTGGCTTGTACTGCTGGCAACTCTACAGCTGTCATGCCCTATCATGTCATCTATTCCTTGACACATGCCTTCCTAAGGGCCTGCTCAATGATCAAGCTTGACACTACAGAGCTTGATACTACAGAGCTTGATGCTACAGAGCTTGACACTACAGAGCTTGACACTACAGAGCTTGATACTACAGAGCTTGACACTACAGAGCTTGATACTACATTATCCTAGTGATCACTACAGACACCCCTTAAGGGCCTGTTTTGGTAGCTTGTAGGTGGTGTCATGCCACATACCATTGGTCAAACGGAAGGTTCATGCACAGTCAAAGATGCACAGGGAGACAAGATGTACCGGTTGCTGGGTCCTGTGTGTCTTCTTCTGATCCCCACTGCCTGTGGCATGTGCCCCATGTGATCCCAGCATGGCAGACTCAAAGCACTTTTGAGCTGACTTCAACTGCAAGCCCAGCAGAGCATGTTATCGACTCGCTTTCAGGTGAGGAACAGGAAAATACTCTTACCTTACAGTGCACGAAGAACAGAAACTCTATGATATACTGTTTCTTGATACAGTCAGCCAGTACTGACACAGAGTTGAACTGAGGCGAAGTTTGAGAAGTTTAGACAGAGAGCTGTGGCACCAGTCCATGCACATGTGTCACCAGGATACACACATTTGGCTGCTTCACAGATGGGCTGGAATGCAGCGCTGCCACAAGTTCTGAGCAGTGACTAGTGTCAACACGTTATACTCTGCTGTCACACATCAGATTGCCTTGTCAATGCACCAAGTTTCAGGCACAAAGTTTGGGATAGCAAGCAAAGTTTGGGGTAGCAGGCAAAATTAGGGATAGCAGGCAGAGTTTGGGACAGCAGGCAAAGTTTGGGATAGCAGGCGAAGTTTGGGATAGCAGGCAAAAAGGTACTCAGAAAGGTCTACAAGCAAGACTTGATGCTAGCAACAGTCATGCACCTGTTCTGAGATGTCGCTGGCTTCTTGCGAGACGCTGCTGTCTGCTTTGAGCTCCTTGAGCTGCACAGCTTTCTGCAGAACCTCTTCTGCCAGAGCTGCTTTCTCCCTGCACCACGCATAAGTGCGTCTAGTCTGTACATCTGAGGACCGCCACAGCTTTTGGCAGAGCTCCTGTGCTCTTGTACAAAACAGACAGAAAGACAAGATTCATACATCATTTCCACTGATGACTGCCAATGAGGTGACATGTTCATAAAAAGGCTATCACAGCTATCAGTCAAGAAGTGGCATTCGGCAAAATTGTTACCGTGATTACCTCCAGAGGTGCATATGTGAATCTATTTGGAAAGCTGTCAAGGTCTGTGCTGGAAGTTAGCTCTGTCTCTGGATGAAGACCAAGCTTACGGGCCGCACAAAGACACACAATATGCACAGGAAGACTGCAGACGCAGACCTTATGTGGAGCATCAAGGAACAAGTGCAGAATTTAAGCAGCTCAGAACTCACAGTTGCCGACGTTCTTTCTACACAATAATGCAATAAGGCTTGAATGCGATCCCGCACATGGAAGCCTCTATTCTGCCTCATGGACTGCCCGAGAACCGATTTTGCTTCTCTCAGCAGCTAGCCTGTAAAAGACAGCGTGTGGATGGCACACTACTGCATCCACCTTCTTTTAGCAGCTAGAGTGGGTTTCCAAAGGGGACATGGGTGCGTAGCAATGCTGTACCTCTTCCCTGCATCAAGCGCATCTTCTAGAGCTGCAACCTTCTGGTTTAGATTCCCGACAGTGGTGCCGGGAGGCTCCTCACCCATCCATCCCCAGGCCGGAGGTGAGGGCTGGCTGTTACGCAGCGTAATTCTGTTACGCATCAGCCTGTCGCACTGTGCTGACAGCTGCTTCCAAGATCCATCTGTCGCAAGGCCTTTGCCTGTTGTTGTGCTTTGCTGCAGCTTTGCGCTGAGCCT
>JAABUU010006073.1_pt1 | contig 13130 bp, 12 predicted proteins | sample 5559301 | NCBI WGS metagenome assembly JAABUU01 (sample SAMN10711884, study PRJNA513360) | rock metagenome | isolation source: Antarctica rocks | place: Antarctica: Victoria Land, Richard Nunatak white
CATCGCGATCGCGTGGCTGTTGCGGCATCCTGCACGCATGCAGCCCATTATTGGGACAACGAATCCAACCCGTGTAAAAGATGCCTGCAAAGCATCTGATGTCAAGCTAACCCGCCAAGAATGGTATGATATTTATTTGGCAGCCGGGAACAAATTGCCCTGAACGGGCGGGTGTCCCCAGTAGGAGAGCACCAAAGACATGGTTCAGCGTAGGCGGGTTCTAACTTGACAGTCTGAACAGTCGAAATTAAAGCGGCAGCGGCTGTTTCACGCCTACGTAGGGCCATTTTGCACTCTCTGCCGATTTAACACTGTCAAGTCCGATTGAACCATGCCAAAGAGTCGGGAGGTGTTGAGAATCCATCGTCCGCAATCTTGCTTCTCCGGCGGCTCGAACGCGACCTTGAGAGCGCCATCGTCACCCTGATAGCCCCTGTCCTGATTCGGTACCCCCGACTTTTTAGTGCTCTCCGGCCAGCAGAGCCCCTATGCGCACTTTTACCTTTTCGGTGCGTTGGGCAAAAATAGCCCTGTTGAACTTCGTCTCGACGACTGTGAACTACAGAACCCTTGACTCCGCACGACATGCGCTGGACCTTCGTCGTTATATGTACAAGCTGTGGTCACCACAACGTCGGTGATCTCCTGCAGGCCGAGGTTGATCTGGCCACCGTGCAGCGGATGGTCGGCCACGCCTCCCCCCCTCACCACTGCGCGCTACGACCGCCGCGGTGAGCAGACCAAGCGCGTCGCCGTCGAGAAGCTCCACTTCCCCTACACGTGGCGCGGCAAGTCGTGACGGGACGATAGAGAGGAGGACCGCATGAGTCGAGAAGTGGAGCGTGCGCCGGAGAAGGAACGGTCGGACGCACAGGAGCAGGTGCGCATGGCACAGGAGCGCGAGGTCGGGCAGAAGGAGGAGGCGCGCCGGGTGAGCAGGGAGTGCGCCGACGCGCGCACGCGTGCCGTCGTCGCGGACCCGCAGGCCGACGCCGCGGCGGCCGCGGGGGATGAGTTCGCGGACGATGAGCGGGCGGGGTGACGGTGCCTTTCCCCGCGCGCCCCGCGCGCCTGTGTGGGAACAGAGGGCGGCATGTATGAGCGGCAGGGGCCACACACTGCCGGCCGCCCGGCCGGCAGAAATGGTCCGGGGCGGCCGTGTTGCACAGACAAGCCTCCGTCCACACGACGGCCGGTGCCCCGCTACGGGCGTAGCGGGTGGCGACGGGACGACGGGGCGAGGGAGGAGGGACAAGCGTGAGGGTAGAGTACATCCCATTGGGCGGCGCGGGCGAGGTCGGAGCCTCGTGCGGCATCCTGAGGATCGGGGACTGGCGCGTGCTGATCGACGCGGGGATGCGCCCGTCCGCGCGCGCGGGGCAGGACCGCCGACCCGCCCTCGACCGGCTGACGGCTGAGCCGCCGGACGCCATCCTGGTGACGCACGCGCACATCGACCACACCGGGGCCTTGCCGCTCGCCTCCGAGATGGTCCCGACGGCGCCGATCTACTGCACGGAGACGACGCTGCTCCTGACGCGCCTCCTGCTCGCCGACAGCGTACGCGTCATGGAGGCCGAGCACCTCGCGCAGGAAGGGGAGACGCCGCTCTACACGGCCGAGGTGGTCGAGCGCACCCTCGCCCGCGTGCGGCCGGTCGAGTGGGCACAGCCGATCGCGCCGCTCGACGACCCCGCTATCACGGTGCGGTTCCTGCACGCCGGCCACATCGCGGGGGCCGCCATGCTGCTCATCGACACGCCGGCCGGCCGCGTCCTGCACCTGGGCGACTATTCGGTGACGGCCCAGCGCACCCTCCACGGCCTGGACGTACTGGGGTTCCCCCAGGCCGACGCCGTGATCACCGAGGGGACGTACGGCGACGCCATCCACGCCAACCGCAAGGAGCAGGAGCGCGCGCTGGTGGCGACGGTGGCGCGCGTGGTCGGGCGCGGGGGGCGGGCGTTGCTGCCGGCGTTCGCGGTGGGACGGGCGCAGGAGGTGGCGCTGATCCTGCGCGCGGCGCGCTCCACGGGCGAGCTGCCCCCGGTCCCGATCCACCTCGACGGCATGGTGCGCGGCGTGTGTGACCTCTACCAGGCGCAGGTCCACGACCTCAACCCGCGCCTCCAGAACTACGTCCGCAACGCGCGGCGCCCGCTCTTCGCCGACCCCTCATTGGCGGTGTACGCGGTCACGGCGGGCCGGCGCCGCCAGCTGCTGAACGACCCGGGGGCGGCCATCGTCATCAGTTCGTCGGGCATGATGACCGGCGGTCCCGCCCCGCTCTACGCGCGCGCCTTCGCAGCGGACGAGAAGAACGCCATCGTCTTCAGCGGCTACCAGGACGACGAGAGTCCGGGGGCGGCCCTGCTGCGGGCGCGGCAGGGCACGACCGTCGCGCTGGGCAAGGAGGAGCTGACCTTGCAGTGCGCGGTGGAGCGCTACAGCCTGTCGGCGCACGCGGACGCCGGCCAGATCGAGGTGGCGGTAGCGCGTGCCCGGCCGCGCGTGACGGTGCTTGTGCATGGGGAGCCGGACACGCTGCGCGCCCTGGCGAAGCGCGTCGCCCGCCACCATCCCCACGTCGCGGTGAACGGGGAGGCGATCACACTGATTGACGCGCCGGTTCGGGCTACGTCGGCAACGGCAGGGTGGCCGGTCGCCGCCGCGCCGGCGGGCGAGGGGGCACGTCCCCCGTCCCCCGCGGGCGGGACACCGGAAGCCCCGCACGGGTCGGACGGTGCCGTATCCGCCGCCGACCTTGCCGCTGTCCACCGTGCGGCGTTGGCGACGGGTGGCCCCCATCGCCCCTGGACGACGGTCGAGTTGGCGCGGCTGGCGACCGGGGCGTGCTACACCCCGGCCACGCGGGTCCACGTCCAGGGGCTGCTCGACGCCGACGTGGCCTACTTCGCGCGCAAGCGCCTGGGGGCGCAGGACGTCTACCTCCCCCGCGCGCCCGAGGACGTGGCGAAACGCCAGGCCACGCACGTCGCCCTGGCGCCCGGTGATATCGTGATCGCGCGCATGAATGAGGGCCAGGGCGAGGCGCGCCTCGGCGTCATCACCAGCGCCGTGGCGCTGGGGGCCGTGGAGGCGACGATCGTGGGGTGGAAAGGGGAGCGGTTCCCGCTGGCGGTCATCCAGCTCCCCACGGGAGTACGTCGGCCGGCCTACGTGGCGCTCCCGCGCGAGGAGCGGCGGGCCACGCTGGCCGCGGACCAGGAGCGCCTCACCGCCGCGCGCTCCGGGGACATCGCGCACGACCTGATGGCGCTCTGGGCGCGCGGCCGTCAGACGACGGACGACATCCTGGGGACACAGGACACGGACGACGGGCGTCTCGCGCTGGCGCGCGATCTCGTCATGCGCGGCGGTGTCCTGTTCGCGCGCCAGGGTGATGTCTGGGAGCCAAAAGCGGAGCGGGATCTCGCGGCCCCGGAGGCAGTGGCGCGCCACCTGGCGCTCCTCGCGCGCGGCCCAAGGGCTGAGGTCGTGTATAGGGACGGTCGCCAGGGCCTCCTGTCCGGCCGTGGTCGCTGGGGGCAGGTCGAGGTCGTATGCGACGACGAGACGCGGGTCTGGTGGCAGGATAAAGACGTGCAGGCCGTCGGGTCGTCCGTGCCTGAGCGCGCCACCGGGGACGGGGCCGACGACGCGGTGGTCGCCACCGCTGATGGCGTCGATGACGACGAGCGGGCGGGGTGAGGCCCGCTTTTCTCGCGCGCCGCGGCGCGCCTGTGTGGCGCGTCCCCTCGACGCCGTGTGTGAGAGGCGCAGCTGGTCACACAGGACCGGCCCAGGGGCCGGGAGAAAAGGAACGGACGGCAGCGACGGCAGCGACGACACCGTGAGCGAGCAGTCGGCGTGCCCGCGCGTGATCGAGGGGCAGAGGATGTGGCGATGAGTGTCATTGATCGCTTTGTTTTTCCAGGTAGCTGATCATGCCGCCTTTCCACCCTCGCCAGTACAAATAGACGTTGCAACTAGTGAAAAATGTAATCCTGCGCTCATTCTTTGCAAGCCATAGGGGTGTCTTGGCGTCTAAATCGTCATAGCCGGAGTGGAAAGGCGATGTGATCAAAACAGTGCGTTGCCTGGAAAGTTTTCGCGATCAGCGACAGATGAGCGAGGAGACGTGGGACCGGGTGCTCGGAGACATCTTCGCGGCGCTGGATCGCTTTGTCGTAGTAACGGAACAAAAACCAACGTTTAGCCGCCTTGGCTCGCAGGGCGTCAGCATTGTACGGGTGCTACGCCTCGGACGCCTACTCTGCCACGTCAGGCCCTCGCGCAGCCCGCAGGAGCGCCGCTATCTCGTCATGCCCTCTGTTTTCGGCATAGCCGATCGCATCCCACCAGAAGGGCTCTGGATGCGTCGGGTCGGCACCCTGGTCAAGCAATAGGCGCACGGTTTCGCGATGTCCACCCCATGCCGCTAGCATTAAGGGAGTATCCTGCCTGCATCGATCGTCCGGATGCACGCCGCGATCCAAAAGGTCACTGACCACACGGGTGTAGCCATGCCGGGCCGCCCATCCGAGCGGCGCGGTCCCGGTCGCGCTGTCTGGTGCGTTGATAGGATCCCGCTCTTCGGCCAGCCGTCGGACCGCCCCATCATCATGGGCAAGCATGGCCACCATCATCCGGAAGGGCTCCGGCGCAGCGTCAGCCTTCCGCCGATCCACGTCTACGACGGCGACGCGCGGACACACGTCGCGCAGTAAGTCGCCGGCGAGAGACCGATCGGCCATGGTGAGCAGCCCGGACGGCCCCACCGGCGGTAGTGCGACGGGGACGCCCCTGCATGAGAGCTGCCCGGTCGGAACGCCAAGCCGGGCCAGCACATGGGGGAGGGCAGACACTGCCTGCCACAGGTCTTCGCCCTCGACGGGTGACCCCAGCCCATGGTAGCGATGCCCTTCGTCAGCGAGCAGGCCCCACGCCGCGAACACAGCGCGCAGGTAGCGACGATAGCGATCGACGTTGCCTTCTCGGCTCCACCGCTCTGGGTCAGCATGGCGGAACCACCAGTACATGAGTTGGCGATCGCACAGTGTCAACAGTCCCCATGGCCTCTCCAGTGAGGTGGCAAAAACCTCTTCCTCCTGTGCCGGGCTGAGGGGAGGGAGGGTCCGATCGGTGGAGAATAGGTGCATGGGGACGTAGAGGTGATAGTGTATCTCGCCGCCGACCGACGGGTCCGGCCCATCCAGGATGAGCAATCCTGGGTCATCGGTGGTCTCCATCAGCCCCTCGGCTTCCACGGCCTCTAGCCATGAAGATCCTCGCCGAAATCGCGTGATGGCTTTCCGACAGAGCCGCCGGACATCGCGGTAGCGACCGTAGAAGACACGCGGTATTTGCATCGCTAGTTGCAGTCTCCGTCGATCGCCCAGGGGCCGTCCGGCAGCAAAGCCCAACCCATACTTCTGATAACTGTACTAATCAGTAGCCCAGACCCTGCCGCACTTCTGATAATGCGCTCTTGGACGTTTGTTCGCCGCTCGAACGTGCTTCCGATAATAGGGTGCCACAGCCACGTACTCCCATTCAAGCGGGCTAAACGTTGTTTTTTGTTCCGTTACTACGACAAGGCCGCGTTCTTCGACAAGACGCGCTTCGTCGCCGACCTGGGCGTGGCCTACTTCTGCCTTCACCACGTCTACAAGAATTACAAGAAGGGGCTCTACGCCCAGGGGGCCAGCGGTCGCCTGCGACACATCATCGTGGCGGGCGCGGTCCTCGCCATCGCCTACAACCGCCTCCACGCGGCCTATACGACCGCCAACGGGAGCAGCAGCGCGACGCTGCACAAGCTCGTCGCGCCGCTTAACACGGTCCTTGCCACGTTACGCGGCCAGCAGGCGAACCTCGCCGGCGGCGCCTTCGACACGGGGTCCTTCCAGCGCATGTACAGCACGGCGGACTCCTTCGGCAAGACGGCCACGAGCAACGGCTACCTCTACCACGATATCTCGATCCCCTTGCCGGCCGGCTCGTAAGAACGGCCGGCCCTCACGGCTGCGCTGGCGCAGCCGGTGGGGGGACAGCGCGGTGCTGTCTTCCCACCCCCACCCCGTGCGTCCCCACAGCGGACCTGAACGGCTCGGGTGGCATACGTCCTGCCTACAGAGCGATCGTGCGCACCGCGCGGACATCGCCCCTATCATCATCTAGTGAGAGAGACCATCGTCACCATGAAAAGTAAGCTCATTGTCGTCAGCCTTGTCGCCGTGCTCCTGATGAGCCTGGTCACGCCGTCGTTTGCGGGCCGTGCCCACGCCGCTGTCGCGCCCGTCCCCGTCGCCGGCGCGACGCACACGCAGCCCGCGCTCTTCGACAAGACGCGCTTCCTGCTGCACGCCGGGGCCGCGTTCTTCATCATCCATCACGAGTACGGCCGCTACAAGCAGGGCTACTTCGCCGCCGGCTCGTCGGGGCGCATCCGCCACCTCGCCGTGGCCGCCGTCGCGCTCATTCTCGCCGTCCACGAGGCCAAGGTCGCCTACGGCATCGCCAAGACCAGCAACAGCAAGACCTTACAGCTCATCGCCGCGCCCTTTGAGTCGCTCTCCACGACCATGGACACGATCCGTGGCAAGTTCGCCAAGGGCCAGGGCAGCGCGTCCGACTTCCAGCACCTGAACAACGCCACGACCTCGATCAACAGCACGGCCAGTAGCAACGGCCTCGGCACGATCAAGGATGTCACCGCACCGCTCCCGGCCGGGGCGTAACACACGCGTCCCGCTGAGGAGCGCGATACATCGGGGGCCAGGTTCTGACCTGGCTCCCGCTCCTTTGTCTCGTGAAGAAGAGGAGAAGAGGGTGGCCGGGAACGCGCGTCACGGTCCGCGTTGCCCGGTCGGCACGACACGCACGCGGGCTTATCGCGCGCGCCCCTCACACCCGGTAGAACGTGAGAACGGGAGGATTCATGCGCTCATACGTTATCCTGTCACTGCTTGCCCTGCCCCTCCTGACCCTTGGGGCGCCGGACACACGGTCATCCACCGCCGCTCCCGGACGTGCCACACCCACGGTGACGCCCTCTCCCGCGCCTGGGGGGGGCGCGACGCCGTTGGCAAGCGCCACACCAGCCGCTGTTCCCACGTCTGGCTCCCAGGCGGCGACCGGCAGCGCCGCGCCGCCCTGGACGGGCCTGCCCGTGCGCACCTACGCCAGCCTGAAGAACCGCATCCCAGGTGATCCAGTCACTATCGCGTTCGAGGGCACACAGCGGAGTATCGTCACGGCGTTCGTCAAGATCGGGTGGGTACGAGCCGATCCACTATCGGTACGTGACGACGTGCGCTTGGCCGAGGCGACCATCAAACACGGCAGTTATCCAACGGCGCCGGTGAGCAACCTCTACCTGTTCGGCCGCCGCGAGGACTTTGCGGTCGAGCACGAACTGCGCTCGGTCTATAGCCGCGATCACGCCCGGTTTTGGGACACGACGCGGCGTGACGCGAAGACGGGCCTAGCAGTCTGTCGGAGAGAAGCCTGCCGACCTCATTTATCGTGCTGTGGGAGGGCAAAATCGCGTCTGTAGCCCGTATCTTGACCTCAAAACGGCCTCCAAGCGCACTTTCCTCCGAAAAAACACGTTCTCTCCGACAAACTGCTAGACCTGTTTATCGGCGACGCCTCGCGCGACATCGCCATCAAAGTGCTGCGTACATCAAAGGGTATCCCTAAGGGCACGACGCACCGCATCGACGGCAACCTCGATCAGGAACGCACTACCATCGTCAATCTCCTGCGTCAGGCCGGACTCGTGACCGCCGTGGTGATGGAGCCGGGGATGGGCCGCACGACCAACGCCGAGAACGGGGGCGGTGATCGCTTCTACACCGACGGACGGGTCGCCGTCGTCGTCCTCAACAATGGGTGATGTTCTATTGTGGGGCGTGAGCACGAGGTCCGCCCGGCGGAGTCACTCAGTGGTCGTCCTGGCATGTCGATGGGGACCAGTTGTCCCGGCATGTCGATGGGGACAGGTCCTCGCGCAAGAGAGCGTCCACACGATAGCCGTGACCGACGTGCAACCAACGATCACCCACGCAGTGCGGACATCGTAGTGCCGAGCCATAGCGGGCGGTCCGCTGGGCATACGCGCGCTGGCTGACGGTGAACGGCCGCGCGCACTGCACGCAAACGACCTCGACCGGGGCAGCCGTCGTCCTCATACGTCGTCCTCCTTCTCTCATACTGGTCGCGTCATGACACAGACCTCTCGACGTCGCCCCTCCCACGGCGCGGTCTGTGGCTGCTACCCGCACCCCCGGACGAGGCGCTCTAGGCGGCAGGCACCTAGCGCGCGGCCGTCTGGTAGGGGGGAGACAACGGTTCCTGTTCCTGCATTTTCGGGCCATTTGGCCTTCTGGTGGCCTCAAAGCATGTCTGTGACGAGTTTTAGCGTCTCATGCACGTCCTGACGGACGGCAATGACCATCATGCACGGGTAAGGAGGCCAGTAGAGAGCAGTTCTCTCGTCACGGAAGGTTATTTCTGGGCTGACCTTTCTGCTCCGAGCGGCCGTTCTGCTGTCACTGATGCGACAATACGAACCGACTTGACACTGCTTATGCGAAATGGCCCGAAAATGCAGGAACCGTTGTCTCCCCCCTACAGCGGGCGCTGAACGCCGCCACAGGCGACCGAGGTCGCTCCGGCGCCCGTCAGGGTCGGTCCCTGATGCACATTAATGTACCACCCGTTGACGCCGGGCGCGGGGACGATCGCCGTCAGGATGGTTGCTGTCGTCACCGCGATCCCGGTCGGCCCGGGCGTGAGCGGGGGGAGCGCGTAGAGGATGGGCCCGTTCGAGCCGCACACGCCAAGATGAATGTGGGCGGGATGCGTCGTGTGCGGCGTCAGCCCGCTCACGATGACGACGACGTTACTCGTGGTAGCCCCCACGCCAATGAGCCCGACCCCCTGAATAGAGGGGGACACGCCCGTGTCCGACGCGATTTGCGCAGCGCCGCTGGCGCGCTGCACCCGTCCGCAGGCGATCGGCGTGAAGTGAGAACCAACCAGGTCGGGACCCTGATGGACGTTGACATAGAGCCCGCTGGCGGGGACTGATTGCCGGTCAATCGTCGTGGCCGCGAACGCCACGCCGACCGCGTTGGCCACAAGCTTGGGAAGCGGGTAGAGCACCGGCCCGTTGGACGTGCAGGACGGACCCGCATGAATGTGCGCGGGATGGACGCTGTACGGAGGGAGACCTGTCACTTCCAGGACCACCGACATCTTCCCCTGACTCGGACTATAGCTGAGAATGGCGCCCCCACCAGCCGAGGAGCCATTCTCGCCGACGAGGCGGGCGAGGCCGAGGAGACCAGGTGTCCCCATCACGCCCCCACCCCCCCCGCCATGTGGGGCCGCGGCCGACGCGCCGGTTACGGGCAGTAGAACAAGGCTGGCCAGGGCGGCGGACGCGATGAAACGGCGCATAAGTCCCTCCAATGATGCACGACTCGGCAAAAACGAGAACGGGGCGGCCCGGACAATATCGTGGAGCAAAGCAATTTCCATGCCGACCGCCGCCACGCGGCCTGCAGTGTGGCAGCCGATCTTGCCCGAACCTGGCGCACCCCCGCACGTCGGGCAGGTGTCGCCGGCCGCAACCGTGGCCGCGCTCACCGGCGTCGTCAGGGCGATGTCGTTGCCCCCGGCCGGCCCGGCCGGTGTCTCCCACAGGGACATGCTGTCCTCCTCTCGTGCCGCGTGTCGTCGCTCAGGATGCCTGGGCCGTGGCCTCGGTCGGGACGCAGGCGGCCGGCTCAACGACGTACTCCACCCGCGCGATACGCCCGGCACCGAGGGCATCGTCGTCGATCTTTTGCAACGCCGCCATCACCTTGCCGGCCAGCTTCTGCTCCAACCAGGTCTTGTTAAAAGCGGCGGGGACCGCGATGCGCAGCACCTCACCGTCCTGGTCGAGGGCGCGCGTCGTGGCCCGCCAGGCGTTGAAGTTCTCGCTGGTCATGACCTGGGCCAACTCGTCGAGGACCGCGCGCCAGACCGGATGCTCCTCGACGATGGGCAGGGGCGCGGGGCTGTCGGACCACGCGGCGTAGGAGTTGGCGGGCTCGCCGCGGCCGTCATCGCGACAGCGGATCGGCGACGACCTGACGGGCCAGCCCGCCGGCGATCCGCTGTCGCACGTCTGGGGCGGCGCGGGGTGTAGCAGGTCGGTCAGCACGGCGAACAGGTAGGGTATGCCGTTGACGGCGCGGGTGTCGGCGCGCTGGCGCTTGACGATGCTGGCCTGGCGGTCCCGGGTCCGGGCCGCCGCCTCGTCGAGCAGGCGCAGGAAGTGGGCGGGCGACACGCCAGCGTCGCGGCACATGTTGCGGGCGCGGCCGCGACTTGAGCGCGGCGCGTCGTCCCCGAACTCGGCGCTCAGGGCCGCGATCTCGGCCGCGAGGGCTTGGTCAACCGGGTCTGCGCTGGCCGGTAACTGGGTATCATCGTCGGTCCTAAATGGCGGTTAACGGGGGTAGGGGGTATCGAATCGAGATCGAAAGAGTCTATTTCGATTGGGTTTACTTGGGGTGAAGGATTCTTCATCCCTCCCGCGCGCGATCCTTCGTCCTCCCCCGTGGTCGGGGTGCCAGCGTCCGTAGGCCGGTTTTCTGTTCCAAAACTCGTCGCCTCTGCACATAGCGACTCCCGTTCCGCTGTCCCCTGTGCTCTATCATTATGGTCAGTTGGCCCACAATTGCACGTATCGGTGTCGTCCGCGCGTCGCGGCTGACGGCAACAGTTGTTGTCGGAGGTCGCCGGCGTTAGGGGGGCCGCGTCGGCGGCGGGGAGCAGGCCGTCCAGCCGCGCGAGCCCTTCGACGGCCGCGAAGAACGGGCGCAGGTCGTAGGCGTTGGTGGACTGCCGACGTCGCAGGCGCGGCGTGATCGTCGGCGGTGGAGACGTGGCAATGCGCGATTGACCAGGGGCACGCGAGGCCTCTAGACAGGCCACGTCACGCGGCGCTATCAGCAAATGTCACACCGACAGTGCGCCCGACGCCGCGCGGCGGGGACAGGTACACTTCACCAGACGTGATTGCACACGTCATCGACCGAGGGGACGACGTGGCGTCCGTGGGGAGGGAACAGCAATGAGAGCGGGCCGCACCGATCGCCCGTGGCCGGCGCCGTCGTGGCCGGCGGTCCTGGCGATGCAGTGGCAGGATCTCCTGTTCATGCACTGGCCCCTCCCCGCAGCCGTGTTGCGTCCGTTGATCCCCCCCGGTCTGACGCTGGATACGTTTGACGGATGGGACTGGCTGGGGGTCGTCCCCTTCACCATGGCCGGGGTCCATGCCCGGTTCCTGCCGCCGCTGCCAGGGACCGCGACGTTCCCGGAACTGAATGTGCGGACGTACGTGACGACGGAGGGGAAGGCCGGCGTCTACTTCTTCAGTCTGGATGCCGCGAACCCGCTGGCGGTCCGCGCGGCGCGCTTCGGGTTCCGCTTACCCTACTACGACGCGGCGATGTCGACAGCGCGGAGCGGTGGCGCCGTGGCTTATGCGAGCACGCGAACGCACCACGGAGCGCCGCCGGCCGCCTTCGCCGCGCGGTACCGGCCGACCGGCCCCGTGAGCCACAGCACGGACGGGTCGATCGACGCCTGGTTGACCGAGCGCTACTGTCTCTATAGCGCGGCCGGGACGCATACGATCTGGCGCGCCGACATCGACCACACACGCTGGCCCCTTCAGCCAGCCGAGGCTGAGATCGTGTGTAATACCATGGTCAATCCGCTGCGCCTGGTGTTACCCCCCACGTCCCCCCTACTGCATTTTGCGCGCCGACTCGACGTCATCGCGTGGCTACCGCAGGTTGTCCCTGCCGCCGTCTGACGCCCTCATCGTCGGGGCAGAGCCACCTGGTCTGGCCGCGCCCAGGACGCTCTATTTTCAACCTAATAGCTCTTAGGTTGACAACCGGCGGCCCGCGTGCGATGATAGCGACGGGCGGACGGACCGCCCACAGCGAAGGATGCGGGATGGCCCCTACCCACCGGCCATACCCAGGGAGGCGCGTATCTATGCGACCAGGAGTACCCCCCGACCAGCTCACCGTGCGAGCGCACGGCACGGCGCGCAGCGGTGAGTCGACCGATGGATGAGCCCTCGACGGCGATCGTCCTTTATAGGAGCGACGACGCGCGCGCGCGCGCCCAGGCGTGGGCGGCGCTGGGCGACGCCACGCAGAAGCGTGCGGCCATGGAGGCGGCGCGCGATCACGACGCGCCAGCCCTCTGGGAGTTGACCCAGACCTGGCTCATCCTCCACGGTCGCAAAGGGGCCACGGTCGGCCTGCGCACCCTTCACTCCTACCGTGAGGCCCTCCTCCCTCGGCCGGCCGCTCTACCCCGGCCGGCCGCCGCGACAGGGACGCCCCCAGCGACGAAGGCGACGGCGAAGGGGACCGCGCTCCTCGACGCCTGGGCCAGCGAGAACCTCCTGCACCCCGCCCGCGAGGCCGGGACGCGTTGGTTGCGCGGGCTAGAGGCGACCGGCTGTGCCCCATCGACGGTGCGCGTCTATCTCGCGGGCGCCCGCGCCCTCTATGCCGCGCTGCGTGGCGCGGGCGCCACGACCGCCGACCCCTTCAAGGACCTGCACCCGGCGCCCGATCCCGTACCACGCTGGGAGAAGCGCCAGCCGTACAGCGACGCGGAGGTGACGGCGCTCCTGGCGCACGCCGACGGGCCGGACCGCGTCGTCGTCCTGCTCGGGGCGCACGCCGGCCTGCGCGTCTCGGAGATGGTGGCCCTGCGGTGGGCCGACGTGGATCTCACGCGCCAGCGCTTGGTCGTGCAGAGCGGCAAGGGCGGGAAGAAGCGCACCGTGCCCCTCTCCACGTCGCTCGCCTCCGAACTGGGACGGTCGGCGCGTGCGCCCGGCGAGGGGGTCGGCGGCGCGCCCGGTGAGGGTGGCGCGCGCGTCCTGCCCTACAAAGATCGGCTCGCTGTATGGTATCGTCTGCGCGCGCTGGCGCGCCGCGCCGGCGTGACACCGCTGGGTGTCCACTCGCTGCGCCACTACGCGGGCACGCGCTTGACGCGGGAGAATAACGGGAACCTGCGCCCCACCCAGAAGA
>JAABUU010006078.1_pt1 | contig 13123 bp, 5 predicted proteins | sample 5559301 | NCBI WGS metagenome assembly JAABUU01 (sample SAMN10711884, study PRJNA513360) | rock metagenome | isolation source: Antarctica rocks | place: Antarctica: Victoria Land, Richard Nunatak white
TCAATGGATCGGTCGCCGCCGGCTGGTTCGTGCTGACGGTTCCCGTGATCACGCCGCCCTGCTTCCTGACGCCGCCCTGCACGGTAATGGCGGTCGCGCTGATGACGCCGCTGTTGAGACAGAGCGCGCTGCGGCTGGAGCCGTTCACGCCGAGCGCGCTCGCGCTGACCGCGCCGCCCTGCACGACGAGGTGGCAGTCGCTACCGCTCGTGTCGAGGACGCCCACGCGGCTGCTCGACGATGGGGGCGACGCCGTGGTGAGCGGCAGCGTCTCGGTGACCGTCGTATGCTCCCCCAATCGATCAAAACTAGCCTGGAAATCGCTGCGCGGCGTGCCACTGATAATCGTACTCTGGTCGAGCAACCGGTCGGCGCCGTCATAGCTGTAGTTGGTGACCGCGCCGTTCGCTTGGGCGACCTGCGAGAGCCGAGCCGCTGGGTCGTAGGTGTAGGTGGCTAGCGGCATGCTTCCCTGCGTCACTGTATGCATCTGGCCGTCGGGATAATAGGCGTAATTCACCGTCGTGTTATCCGGGTACTGGACGCTTGTGCGCTGTCCGTCGGCGTCATACCCGTAGCCGACCTTGCCCGTGCCCGGCGCGTTCACGAGAGTTGTGCGGCCCAGCGCATCGTACGCGAATGTCGTCGTACCAGTACTATCTGTGAGGCCAATGCGACGTCCCAGTGCGTCGTATTGCGCTTGAATCGTCGCGGGGAGATTTTGCGCGGTCATCGTGATTGGACGGCTCAACCCATCGTAACCATACGTGAGATCGTCAGCAGGACCGCGCGGGTCATGCTGGGCGGTGACCCGGCCAAGCGCGTCGTAGTTCCACGTCGTCGTGCGCGTGAGCACATCCATAGCTCCTATCTGCTCGTCCGCAGCGTCATAGGAGAAGCGGCGTGTGTTCCCACGCGGGTCGATGATCGCCACGCGGTGACCGGCGCGATCGTACGCATACTGCGTCAGGGCGTTGCAATCCATCGCGCCTGATGTGCAGGCGGGGCGTACGTTCTACTCAATCCAAGTCGGGTGGTCCATGAGATCGTACCCATACGCGGTCACACGTCCTGCCGGGTCCACTGTCTGCACACGCCGACCAGCTGCATCGTAGACCGTCCGCGAGGTTAGGTCTTGGTCAGGCGGCGTCGCCGGGCCTGGGACTCCGGTACGATAATTCGAGATCGTGGCTATTTCGCGGCCCATCCCGTCGATCTGCACCACCGTGAGCCGCCCGTTCGGCGTCGCCTCCCACCGCTGCACACCAGTCCCATCGTAGCCAGCCGAGATCACACGCCCCAAGGCATCCGTCACCGCGACTGTCTGCCCAAGTGCATCGTAGCCGTAGCTGGTCCGCGCGCCCACGGCGTCCGTCGTCACAATGGTACGCCCGAGCGCGTCGTACGCCGTCTGCGACGTGACGTTCGTGTCGGCGTTCGTCGGGCCTCCCGCCACGTAGTTGTCTATTGTGGAGACGGCTCGACCGAGCCCATCGTATACCGTGTGTGTCACATGTCCGAGTGCATCCACCGTTTCGAACGCGTGCCCGAGCGCGTCGTAGCGGGTGTTGCTGACCGGCACATTCCGGTCCGGCGCGTTAGTCGGATCGAAGGGCGCGCACCCTTGGACGGCGGGCACCCCCGTCGCGTCGCGGCAATTCTCTATCGCCGCCGTCGCCCGGCCCAATACGTCATATTGCTCGCTCGTCCAGGTCCCCAACGGGTCGCGTGTTCCCTCGATCCGTCCGGTCGTCGGAACGTAGGCGGTCACGGTCGTGCGGTTGGTATCGGTGCGGGATCCCAACGTTGCCGGGTCGTAGTTGACCGTTGTCGTGATAACACGACCCTCGCCGTCGTAGCCGTACTGCACGACGTGATCGGTGATCGGCTCGCTCACCATGAAGGCGCCACCGACGTAGTTGTCGATCGTCCGTGCCACGCTCACGTCGGGCCGGTAGCGCGTGACCCGCACGATGTCTGTGTCGTGCCCATCGGTCCACACCCCGCCGACCTACCTTACGGGCCCAGTGTCAGGGCCGGGTTTGTCGGCGGGGGCGTACGTAACATCTCGTAGGCCTGGCGGTACACGTCGGCATGCTGGCCGCCTGGCGTCGTGAGAGGGGTAGCGCCCGATCGTCGGTATGGACGGATGAGCGCCGACGCGGCGATGTACCGAACCGTTGCATCGTCATCGCGCAGCAACGCGGCGAGCGGGGTGATCGCTTGGGGCGCGCGCAATCGCCACAACGCCTCGGCGGCCATCACGCGGTCTCCGACATCGCCCGATCGCAGCATCGCTATCAAAGGATCGACCACGCGCGTGTCACTGGCGCCAATTTTGCCCAAGGTCCGCGCGACGTTCGCGCGCACATCTCCGTCCTCGTCGTCGAGCGCGGTGATGAGCGGCTCGACGGCGCGGCGATCGTTCAAGACCTCGAGCGCCGCCGCCGCTTGTCGCCGTGTGCGGCTACTCGGGTCCTGCAGCGCAGCGATATACCACCCAATCGGTTTAGTCGCCCATGTCGTCATCGCTGCTGGCCTCCTCTCTCAGCCGCAGGAAGCTCTCGCACTCGTACCGCATCATCTCTCGGAATGAGGGGTACCGCGCCGCGCCGGGCAACCACGCGCCAGGAACCACGCTTCCCACTCGCCGTCCTCCGTCACGACCTGCGGATTGAGCAGGTAAACGGCGCTGTCGCCGACATCGCTGATCTCCAGGACCGTCCGCATGTAGTCGTCGCGCATAGTGATTGGTGTCTGCTCCTCACCGTACACGAAATACTCCTCGTCCGACACGGACACGGCATCCTCATTGGAGATGTCGATCCACTCTTGATTCCTGACCGAGAACCACTCGATGTCCTCGGTCGACCACAGCCTATCGATGAACGGTGTCAGCCGGCGCCAACCGTTGGACACGCGCAAGAAGGCACGATAGGAGGACGGGAATGTCACCCCCAGATGGTCCTCAACCTCCACGATTTGTTCCTCGGTCGCGCTGGGATACCCGAGCCATCCGGACGCGATGACGTCGTCGGGGAGGCCGGCAACAACGCCTGGATCGCGGAGCAGTTCTTTGCTCCATTGCTCGAGAAACCCCCTCCAATCGAATGCGCCCATCTCTTCCACCATTATCCACTCCATCTATCTGTTGTACCCAGATGAGAGCAACTCCCGCTCAACCGGGCATTCGGTGTATCCGGCATTGCCCAAAAGGCGCATGACGGCCCCGCGTGGGACTATCGTCACGAGCCGCCACGCATGTCCCGTAGGCGAACGGCCATCGCGTACTCATCCCGCATCAACTCATCGAACGTGCGGAAGCGTGCGGCGCCGGGATAGTTTGCCACCTCCCATGCCTCCCATTCCCCCTCCGCCGTGACCACGCGCGGGTTCAACAAATAAACGGCGCTGTCGCGATTGTCGCTGATCTCCAGGGCCGTCGTCATGTATTCCGACCGCATGTTATATGTCTTCTGCTCCTCGCCGTACACGAAGTAGTCTGCGTCCGACACGGGCAGAGGGTTTTCGTTGACGATGTCGATCCACCCCTGGTTCCTGACCGAAAACCACTCGATCTCCTCGGTGGACCACAGTTGGACGTATTGGATTGTCCGGCGCCACCCGTTCGACACCTTGAGAAAGGTGCGATACGACAGCGGCAAGGTGACCCCGAGATGGTCCTCAGCCCGCGCGATTTGGTCCTCGGTCGCGCCGGGATACCCAAGCCAGCCCGACACGCGCACGTCGGCCGGTAGCCCATTCGCCGAATCGGGGTCCCGTAACAACTCCTCGCTCAAGTGCCGCAACAGTTCTTCCCATACACTGGCATCCATCTCTCGTCCCCCCTTGCCCATCCAACCTCCACTCGCCTCTCCCGACCACCCGGACAGGACGTCACATCCACGATCATGGTGTGAATGCGGCCCGTCGTGTTATCGGTTTCCGCACACCGGTGTACCACCATGATAGTGCCGCCGGGGTGTCACCCGCCAGAGGACAATATACCCCCTCCACCACGGCCGGTTGTGGTGGAGGGGGTACATCGTCGTGTCACGGCACATTGCCCAGTGACAGATTGTTATCGATGCGTGTCACGGATTGTGCGGCGGGTCTTGCCCGTTGTAGGGCAAGTCGTTGAAGGCGTCGACGTAGAAGTCATCGCCCGTACGCAGGCCATTGGTCGCGTAAAACGCTTGGAGTTCATTGGATTGCGTCTTTTGTTCACCGCTGGGCACGGCGGCAATGGAGGCCAGCCTACCCGTTCCATTCCCTCCCTCGAACGTCGACCTGTATGGATACTCGTCGCACTCATTGCGGAAATGGTAGTAACTGTGGCGGTAGTTAGGGTCGATGCTGCTGCTGGGTAAACCGATGCTGCTCCGTCGCGCGTCTGGTTTGCAAGCAAGATTGCCCCTAGCCTCCGCATTGGGTCGACTCTCGTCGTACGTCAGATGGTCCGTATAGAGATTGCGGAAGGCGATTTCCGTCGCCCGCTCGATGAGGGCCATGTGCGAGGAGCGGACGATCAGGACGGGTCGCCTGCGCCGTCGGGTCGTCGGACGTCGCAATCGCGGTGGCCGCTGGCCCGGCCGCGGCTGCGGCTGCAGCTGAGATCCCGTCGAGGTGTGCGGCCGGTTCTTGAGGATGGCGACGGTGACAAGGATGCCGGCCACGACGATCACGCCGATGAAGATGAACGGGAGCAACGCCGGGTCTAGCCCGATGAAGATGAGGATGCTCTCGAGCACCCCCGACGAAACCAACGGAGAGACCTCGCCGCTCAGGCCGAGCGTTTCCTCCCCTGTCGTCAACCCTTGCTCGAGCGGGGCCGACAGCCGCGCCTCGGCGTGCGCGATGTCATCCTCCACGGACTGCGACAGTTGCTGCCCGGGCGCGATCACCGGGACGGACGCCAAGAGCATGCCGCCTTGCGTGATGCGGTGGTACGTGTTGTCGTTTTGTAGGCTGCAGCGCAAGCTATTCAGCGCCACATTGACGCTGCTGCCCAGCCCAGCCCTATCTCGGCCGGCGAGGCGTCCGATGTCGCCGCCTTGCCCCACCACCGAATCGACGACTTGTGAACTGCACGGCCTGCCCGGCTCGCCCAACCCCTGCAACTCGACGCGTCCCTGGGGCGACACGAACGTGCATAGGCCAGACGGGTCGCTCCCGTTGATCGGATTGTTGTCCGCGTAGGCGTAGGGCTGGCCGGTCGCGCTCTCCAATGGGTCGCGGCTGGAGAACTGACCTTCCTGGGGACTGTACCAGCGCGCCCGAAGGTACTCCAGTCCCGTGGCGGCGTCCTGCATCTCCCCGCCGTATCCGAAGAGGTCGGGCATTGGCGCTCCCTCCGGCGCGCCGAAGGGGTCGTAGTTGCGGGGCATGCCCGCGTTGCCCGCGTTGTCCATCGTATAGCGCACGCTGCCTTGCAGATCCGTCCCGTACCATGTCCGCGCGCCCCCACTCGACGCCGCCAAGCGATCCAGGCCATAGAGGTAGTCGGTCGTGGCCCCGGACGACGCTTGGGCCTGCAAAATCTCACTCTGCGGGCCGGCGATGTCCTGCGTGAACCGCATCGTCGATAGGCCGACCGTCTGCGATACCAGCGTCCCGTCGCCGTTGTAGGCGTACGTCTCCTGCAGCGGTCCCATCGACAGGCCTGTCTGACGGTTCAGGGCGTCGTACGTAGAGGATCGCGTCGTATCGCTGATGACATTGCCCGCCGCGTCGTAGGTCCAGCCCACGACTTGGTCCGCTGCGTCGTAGGCGGTGTGGGCGATCGGGCCGCCGTTGACCGACACGTCGGTGCGGTTGCCCGCCAGGTCGTAGCTGTAGTGGTACGCCGTGCCAGGATTCTCCACCGCGTCGGTGAGCCGCTGTAGCCCATCGTAGGCGTACGTGATCACGCGCGTCGCGGAGATAGGCGCCGCCGGCCCGTTCGTCGGCGCCGATGCACCGAGACCACCTGCCGTGAGCTTGGCCCCGCCGTTGACCGTGAGGTCGGCCACGATCAGCGTGGTGGCGGTAAACGTTGTTCCCGAGTTCAGCGTCAGGCTGCCGGTCGGCTCGTACCAGGCCCCGCCGCCGAAAGCCCCGTTGGGCGCGTTCGATGCGGCGCTGGCCTGCCAATAGAGCACGCCCGCATTCGGGCCGGACGTCAGGGCGCCCAGGCGCGTCACAGCGCCGCCGTTGTTCAGCTGCAGGATGCCCGCGTGGAAGTAGAGCAGCACGCCCGCGTCGGTCGTCCCTGCGGGCACGGCGGGACAGCCGCTGCTCCCGTAGGGCAAGAGCGTGGTGTTGACATTCCAGGACGCGTCCAGGTAGTATGTGCCCGGAGTCAGGCAGATCGTCGCGCCGCTGTTAAAGTTCAGCGTCTGATTGTAGTAGCCCGGCAACAGGCGGTACGTCCCGCCCGCGTTGAAGTTCGTGCCGTCGGGGCAGGCCACTCCAGGGCAGGCGACTCCCGGCTTGCTCGGAGGCACGGTCGCACTGAACGGGTCGGTCGTCGCCGGCTGGTTGGTGGTGACGGTCCCGGTGATCGCGCCGCCCTGCTTCCTGATACCGCCCTGCACCGTGATGGCGGTCGCGGTGATGACACCACCGTTGAGGCAGAGGGCGCTGCCACTGGCACCGTTCACGGTGAGAGCGCTCGCGCTGAGTGTGCCGCCCTGCACAACGAGATGGCAGTCGCTACTGCTCGTGTCGAGGACGCTCACACGGCTACCCGACAACGATGTCGTCGCCGTCGTAAGCGGCAGTGTTTCGGTGATCTCCGTCCGATCGCCGAGCCGGTCCACCTGGTCGGTGAAGCGGCTCACCGGCGCACCTTTGACCGTTGTAGAGAGATCGAGCAGCCGGTCGGCGCCGTCGTAGCTATAGGTGGTCACCGCCCCATTCGACCGCGCCGCCTGCGACAGGCGTCCCGCCGCGTCGTAGGTGTAGCTCGCCAACGCCGCGCCGCTTTGTGTCGCGGCCTGCAGCTGTCCGTCGGGGTAGTAGGTGTAGACGACCGACGTGCTGTCGGGGTATTGCACGCTCGTGCGCCGGCCGGCCGCGTCGTAGGTGTAGCCTACTTGCCCGGTCCCAGGCGCCTTCACCGCTGTCGTGCGGCCGAGGGCGTCGTGGGTGAAGCTTGTCGTCCCCGTCCCGTCGGTCAGGCTCGTCCGCTGGCCCAGCGCGTCGTACTGCGTTTGGATCGGCGCGGGCAGATTCTGGGTGGAGAGTTTCGTCACGCGATCCAACCCGTCGTAGGTGTAGACGAGGTCGTTGGCGGGGCCGCGCGGGTCGTGCTGCACCGTGACGCGCCCGAGCGCGTCATACTCGCGTGTCGTCGTCCGCGTCAGCGCGTCGGTCGCCGCGGTCTGTTCGTCCGCGGCATTGTACGCGAAATGCTGCGTGTTCCCGCGCGGATCGGTCATGGAGACGCGACGGCCGCCGCGGTCGTACCCGTACTGCGTCGTCACGTTGCAGTCCGTCGCGCCGGCGCTACAGGAGTTCTGCACATTCTCCTGTAGGACGGTCGTATTGTCCAGGAGGTCGTATCCGTACGTGGTGACATGCCCCGCCTCATCGACGGACTGTACCCGCCGCCCTCCCCTGTCATAGGCCGTCCGTGTCGTCAGATCCTGGTCCGATGGTGTCGCCGGCGTGACGACGCCGGTGTGGTAATTCACGATCTCCGCGACCACGCGACCGAGCCCATCGACCTGCATGACGGTGAACCGCCCGTTGGGGGTCTCTGTCCATCGTTCCGCGCCGGTCCCGTCATACCCCGTGTGCGTAACGCGCCCGGCGGCGTCGGTGACCGCGACGGTCTGGCCGAGGTTATCGTAGCCGTATGTCGTCGGGGCGCCCACAGCGTCGGTCATAACCGTGGTCCGCCCCAGCGCATCGTACGAGGCGCGCGAGGTGATATTGATGTCCGATGTCGCGGGGGTCCCCGGCACGTAGTTGTACGCGATGGCGACCTCCTGGCCGAGACCGTCGTACGTCGTGTGTGTGACATGGCCGAGCGGGTCGACCGTCTCGAAGGCGCGGCCGAGGACATCGTAGCGCGTCTGGCTGGACACGTTGCGGTCGGGGGCGTTAGCCGCGTCGAAGGGCGCGCACCCCTGCGCCATGGGATTACCCGACGTGTCGCGACAGTTCTCGGTCGTCGTCGTCAGGCGCCCCAGCCCGTCGTACACGTAGCTCGTCCAGCGGCCCAGCGCGTCGCGGTCACCCAGGACCTGCCCGCTTGTCGGGTCATAGGAGACCGCGCTCGTGCGGTTCGTATCGGAGCGCGCGCCGAGAGTCGCCGGGTCGGTATTCAACGTCGTGGTGATGACGCGACCCACGGCGTCATACGCGTACTGCGTGATGCGGTCGGTGATAGGCTCGCTCGCCGTGAAGACGCCGTCGACGTAGTTGTCGATCTCCTGCGCGACGGTCGTGTCCGGGCGATACCGCGTGACCTGGACGATGTCCGTGTCGTGTCCATCGGTCCACGACTGATTGGCGGGATCGACCGTGAGCGGGTCGCCATTCTCGTAGTTGAGCGTCGTCGTGACGGGCCGATTGAGTTGATCGTACTGTGTGCGGGTCCAACGCCCCAGCGCATCCCGGTCCCAGGTCGCGTTGCCCTGTGGGTCATACTGCGTGACGCTCTGCAGGTTCGCGTCGGGGAACTGGCCAACGGGGAGGTCGGGACGGTAGTCGAGTGTCGTCGTGACGGGCCGATCGAACGAATCGTACTCCGTCCGTGTCACGCGCGTCGTGGTACCAGCGAAGGTCTGGCTGGTCACGTCAAACGTCCCGGTGAGAATCCCTGTGTCGGTCACAAGCGTCGTTCGACCGAGGCCATCGTAGCCATAGAGCGTGGACACGTTGACATCAGGCCGCGCCGGGGAGAAGGCCGGTGGCGTCGCGGGGATAATTACCTGCCCCTGGCTGTCCAGTGCTACCGGGGACAGGTTACGGATGGACCAATTGGTCTGGCCGGACGCGTCGTAGTGGACGGCGCCGTAGTGGCCCAGAGGATCACGCACCCAGCTCGCGCGGCCCACGGCGTCGTACCCGTAGGTCGTGGCGACGTTCTGGTCGGGGTGCGCGGGATCGAAGACGCCGTTGCCTGTGTAGTCCAGGATGGTCTGTTTGACCGTGTTGTCGTCATTGTAGCGTGTGACATCGGTGCGCTGCTGGGACGTGCCGACCCCGACCGTCGTCGTCACGACACGCCCGTCGACGTCGTAGCCGTATGCGGTGGCCTGCGCCTGCGCGGTTCCGTATCCGATCGTCGCCAGTGTCATCTGCCCCGACTGGTCGTAGTCGTAGTGGCTCACAACGCCGTCTGGGGTGCGCTGTTCCTCGATCCAGTTCCGCCCCGAATAGCGCACATTGTAGGTGTAGACGGTCGTGGCGCCGAGAGGAGCGCCCGTCGTCTGCGTGACGAGATTGTTGTTCGCGTCGTAGCCGAACACGGTCTGGCGACCGAGCGGATCGGTCGCGGTGATAGGACGATCCTGGACATCGTACGAGACCTGGCTGACATCGCCCTCGGCGTTGGTGACCGAGAGGGGTAAGCCTACTGTGTTATACGTGGTCGTCGTCGGGTTTCCGTCCGCGTCCATCTGGAGGCCCGGACTGAAATTGCCGTCGAACGAGACCTGCTGCACCAGCACCCCATCCCGGACGAGGCCTTGCATCGTGTTGCGCTGGGGGTCGTACAGGACCTGCTCCACACTTTGCGTCCCGTCGCTCCCCGTCGTGGTGATCGTGGTGGATGCGGAGGCATAGGTGACGGTGTAGCGTCGTCCGTCCTGCAGCGTCTGGCCGACGACACGGCCGGACGGCGTGTAGGAGTCGTAGGTCGTCTGCTCCAAGGGCTGGCCCAACATGTTGTCTCGCTCGGTTAAGAGATGACCCTGGTAGTGGTACGAGGCGGTCCGTCCCATGACGTCCGTCGTCCCCGTCAGGTCGCCGGTTGTCGCGTCATAGGTGTAACGCACCGTCCGGCCCGCCGGGTCGTGGACGGCCACGATGTGGGCGCCGAACGCGTCGTAGTCGAGCGCCAGATAGCGCGCCGGGTTGACCACGTCCGCGACCTTTGTCAACTGCGACCCATTGTACTGGAGGGCGAGTTCGCCGCCGTGAGCGTCGTACATCGTGGTAGCCTGCCCGGTCGCGTTGTAGACGACTTGTTCCTGCGTCCGTCGCGTTTCCGTGTAGACACCGCCAGCCTGAACGAGGGTGCTGTAAACCCCGGGGAATGGCTGAAACTGGCCGTTCCCCAGGTCCTCGAAGCGCAGCTTATTGCCCGTCGGCGAAACGACGATGGCGACACCCGGCTCGCCACCGGGCGCCCCCGAGGTGATGAGGTGCGTCGCGTACGGCTGCTGCCAGCCATAGCCAAGCGCGCCCGGCATGTCGACGTCGCCCGTGGCCTGGCTGTTATAAGTCCGCGCCCATATGAGCGGAGGGCCCGGCGATGTTACCGCGAGATCGGTGTCGTCGGCGTAGAGATTGCCCGTCCGCGTATTGAATGGGCCACCGAGGAACAACTGTGCCTGGCTGCACGGACAGTTCTGCGGATTTCGAAGTAGATCGCCCGGAACGCTGGAAACCGTCGCTGGCAGCAGCGGGTCGCCATACTGCGTGCCGAGCGTGAGGGCCAAGCTGCCCTGGCAGCACTCGGTATAGTCCACCTCGACGGGATACGTGCCGGCCGCTGAGAAGTCCACCGTGAAGCTGTTCGCCGCGGGCGGCGTCGTCTGGTCGTCCGCCGCCACCACCGGGTAGCCCGTGAACGGCCCGTTCGTCGGGTACGCCGTGCCCGGCGCGACCTGCGCCGAGCCACTCGGCGACGTGGGATCGCGCACCGGCTGGTCGCCGGCCGCGTCCGGCCCCAGCGCCATGATCCAGCCGTCGTCGGCGTAGAAGTGGAAACTGATCGGGCCGGCCTTGGCGACGGTGACGTAGGCCGTGAACACGGCCTGGAAGGCTTCCATGTTGGGGCCGCCCTGGCCGCTGAGGTCGACGCCGGCCTGTGCCCCATTGCCTTGCACGGTCTGTGCGACGCAGGAGCCGTCCGCCCGCGGGATAACATCCACGAAGGGCCGGCTCTCCGTGCCGACGCCGGTCCCGTTGCTACAGTGCTGCGCCGAGGGCGGCGGGTTGAAGTCGATGGCCTGGAACTGCTGCGTGAAGAGGGGCGGCGTCCCCGGCTTGACGGTGAAAACGCCGTCGGAGCTGGTGTAGGTCCCGCTGTTGTGCGCGTCGGCGAAGAACTGGCCCTGCACGGCGCCGATGCTGATCAACGGCGGCGCGTTCGGCGCGGCCGCGGCCAGGGCGACATGGGGGGCGAGCGCGCCGAAGCGGCGGGGACGCGCGGCGGCCGCCTGTGCTTGAGCATGGCGAAGCCGGGTGTGTGACGCGCCGGTCTGACCGCGCGGCGCGGCGCCAGCCGCAGGTAGGCGCGGGCCGAAGACGAGGGCGCGCAACGCCGGCGTGAGCGTCGCGCGCGCCGGCATGCGGAAGCTGAACCCGTGCGCCCGTACCAGCGTCATCCGCGCGGGCCGCCGCAGCGGAGCCGGCACGACATGCGACGGCGGCAGGACGGTCCGCCGTTGTGGCGTTGGCGCGAACGTCACGCTCGCCGGCGGCGTGGTCGCGGAGGCGCGTGGCGGGGGCGACGAGCCGATGGACCCGATGATCGTCGCGGCAATGAGGATGAGCCCGAGCCAGGACCGACGCGTGAGGCGCAACACAAACACAGAGACTACCCTTTCCCCTAGCCACCGCGAGAAAAAATCCCGCTACCTGTGACCAACCCATCGTGCTGGGCGCTTGGAGCGTCAGCAATAGGAAAAAAGTACTATCGCTCATAGCCCTCTTACCGTCGATCGCCGGCGAGTAGTCATTAACATAGTGGCAACGGCCCCTTCTCTCGGTGTTTTACGTTTTCACACTTAGACGAGCAGGTCGTCCAGGCGACCATAGTCAAGCAGCGGTCCGCCGAGCAGGGGACGGGCGTAGGCGAGGAAGGCGTCGCTGACCCACGGGCGCGTGGGGTGCAGGTACTCCGTGGGCAGCAGCCGCTGCGCGTTGGCGACGTGGGCGACGGGCGTCAGGCCGGTCTCGCAGCGGTAGGGCTCGTCGGAGACGCGGCGCAGCGTGACCATCACCTCGCTCTGTCCCGCGACGGCCACGCGCACCGCCGCCCGCCCGCACGCGTACGCCTCTTCCCAATCGACCTCCGACACGAGCGCCATGGACATGCGCTGCAGCGTGCCGGGCTTGTCAAAGCGCGCCTTGAGACCCAACTCCGCTCCGATCACGCCGCACAGCGACGCCGCCGTCCCCGCGATGACGGGGTGGCCGAAGGCGTCGACCGGCGCGGCCCGCTCCAATCCCCCCACCGGCCGTCCCTCGGCGTCGCGCACGGTCTCGGCGACGACGGCGACGCAGTAGCCCAGCCGCGCGTGCACGGCGGCGACGTCCTCCAGGAAAAGGTCGAGGGCGAAGGGCCGCTCGGGGACGTAGATCAGGTGCGGGGCGTCGCGCGCGTCGCGCGCGCCCAGCGCCGTGGCCGCGGCGAGCCAGCCAGCGTCGCGGCCCATCACCTCGACCACTTTGACGGGGTCCCAGTGCCGGATGGCCTCGGCGTCGCGCCCGCCGTCGACGACGCCCTGCGCCAGGAAACGCGCCGCGCTGCCGTAGCCGGGACAGTGGTCGGTATCGGGCAGGTCGTTGTCGATCGTCTTGGGCACGGCGACCACGCGCAGCGCCTGCCCGCGCGTGGCGGCCAGCCGGCCGAGGCGGTGCGCCGTGTCGGCCGAGTCATTCCCGCCGATCATGACGAAGACGCCGACGTCGTGGCGGGCCAGCGTGCCGAGGCAGCGCGCGCACTCCGCGTCGGAGAGCTTGTAGCGCGCCGAGCCGAGCGCGGCCGAGGGGGTGCGCCGCACGCGGTCGAGCGTCGCACGGTCTTGCCGCCCAAGATCCACCAACGACCCGTCGAGCAGGCCACGGATGCCGAAGCGGCTGCCGTATATCCCCGCGATGCCCCCCTGCTCCAGGGCCTCGTCCACGACGCCGACGAGCGAACTGTTGATGACGGCGGTGCAGCCGCCGGACTGCGCGA
>JAABUU010006079.1_pt1 | contig 13113 bp, 14 predicted proteins | sample 5559301 | NCBI WGS metagenome assembly JAABUU01 (sample SAMN10711884, study PRJNA513360) | rock metagenome | isolation source: Antarctica rocks | place: Antarctica: Victoria Land, Richard Nunatak white
ATAGTTGCAAAATTGTCAGCAGCAGGTGGGATTTTCAATTGCACAACCTCTATACAGCTTGAGTGCACCACCACCACTAGAGCAGGTTCTGTATGCTGTGATGTATTTTGGCACCTGACTACAGATGGCTTAGTCAATGAAGTCACATCACTATCAATGAGATTGCTAAGTATAGGGGCTCTGCTTTTGCAGCCAGATTGCTGACATGTGGCAAGACAGTGACAGCTACTCAAGCTTGTCTGTGTGATCAATGGTAGCATCATATATATGCCTGGTTGCTTGGTGCTTGAAAACGTGTTTCGGCATGTATGAAAGAAGATCAGATTCTTACCACTGTGCCTATAGCCACTATTCCATCATACTTGCCACTCTTGGCCATAGCTTTTGCCATAATGGGGAGCTCAAAGCTGCCTGGCACCCAAACCACCTACTTCACAGCATTCAAGCAATAAAGTCAGACGCTTGATGCACATCAGATCTTTTGTTGTCATTTTTGCATGGTAACGCTTGACAAACAGCTTTGTGCAACCCAACACTCACATCTACACTGTCCCTGTCACCACCATGCCGGTCAAAGGCTTCTAAGGCACCTTCAAGTAGAAGCTTGGTCACCAGGTCATTGAATCTTGCTATTACTATTGCAAATGTAAGCTCATTTGCTACAAGGCTCCCAACATAAGGCTTGGAGCTTGCTGCGGCCGCGCTACACCGATGCCGCCGGATGGCTAAAAGTTTGCACATGTCCTGCAGCGAGCCAACACTAGACTGTCACCTGCCTGGCAGTGCCATAAGTTGACTATTCTTCCACAGCAGGCACTGGCCGCACCAGAAAGCTGATGAGCGGAATCGTGCGTAAGCACTCTGATGCTCGCTGGCTTTGAGCAACACTGTTGCCTTGATGTGCGCAATTTTGAAGCTTCTGTGCAGACTTGAATCGCAGCCTGCATAGCAGCGTTCCTTTGCTCGACTCCCGCAGATTCTGGAAAGCGTGAGCAGTGCAGCGCTGGAAATCGATTATGCTTCGCTTGAAACTCATGTCATGTTGTGAGCCAGGTGGCCTCCATCAGGGCATAATTTACGAAGGGCAATCGCCTTGGGCCCTCGACGAGGCTTTCGTTTCACCATTCAGTAGCATCGAACACTTGACCGGCAAAGGAGCTTGTTGACTATTGAGTGGTGACGCTCACTGGGCGTTGCTTGCTTTCAAGCAAGCTCTGGGTTACGATTGTGCCGACAGCTTTGCAATGAGAGATGTCGACAACGCTGTCGGGGCTGTACTTCCGCGAAAGAGCTGTCTGGATTCAGCCTAGTAGGGCGTTCCTTCCAGCCAGTGCAGCTGCCAAGCCACCGCAAGTACAGCGTCCCAACTTGATCTACAAAAAGCGCGTCGGTACTACGTTTTGTAGAGCTCTGTGGCGCAGCGGCTGTTGCCATAGATCCATAACTTCGGCAGCGTTGCCAACTCCAGCCGAGCCAGGCGTACAAGCAGTTGAGGAGCCGGTCAAAAGAACACCTGTAGATAGTTCCGTGTTGATTCAGGGCAAGTGTCAGCTCTCAGGATTGAAGTGTAGGTTGGACCTGCTATAACAATAAAAGGGCTTACCTTGCTGCAGGCTTTGGCTGGACCAGCTGCGACCAGCAGGACTGGTACGATCAAATCAAGCTCAAGGTGCCAGAGCTGAAGGTACAGTGCATTATGGTCTATAGCTTCTGTGCTGGCAATTATCATGCCTGACTCTTGCTTGCCAAACACTCTCTGCCTTGTTTCACAGGAGGCAGGCTTCACACACATTTGGTTGCCACCACCCAGTCAATCAGTATCCAGACAGGTACATTTTCATTCAGCAGCTTTGCTTATTGCAGTTTGGGCCTGAAAAGCCTGTACACTTGCAGTCGACTGCATTTTTGTTATTGAATTTGCCTAGCCCTGCAAGCATATGTGCCCTGCTGCATGACATATTGAGTGTTCCTATCTTGCACTGTATGCATGTGACTGGAAACCAGTGTTTGGTTGATTATCTGCAGGGCTACCTGCCAGCCCAGCTATACAACCTAAACTCATGTTATGGCAACAAGGAGCAGTTGCAGAGTCTTACATGGGCTTTAAACTATGCTGGCATCAAGCCTGTTGCTGACATCGTCATCAACCACCGATGCGCAGATGTACAGAATGCGGAAGGCATTTGGAACTCATACAGGCATACCTTCATTCACCCTACACAGTTTAGCATACATACCGGCAATGCTGCACAGTGTCAGCACGGGCAACACTGTGCAATCCCTAGTGCTTGTTTTGGGGGCCTTCATACCGCTATTTGTCGGCAGATGTGGGCCATGCCTCGCTTCGTGCCAAAAGCTTTGCTTTGCCTCACCCAACGGCTGAAGATATGTGATAAAGCCACATGTTCATTCTCATCATCATTGTCATTGTTGTTATCACTATCGGCACTACTTGTCCTGTTGTTGTTTTCATTATTGTAAAAGTCGATATTCAAATTTCCTTTTTGTGAGTGTGGCTATCATGATCGTGTGCAGGGATGATGTGCACCACCATGGGCGCAGGATAGACTGGGGAAGCTGGGCAGTGTGCAGGGATGACTGGCACTTTGGCGGCACAGGCGCCCTCAAGACAGGAGCCTCCTACCACCCCGCACCTGGTAAGCAGCACTTCATGTATCGGAATGTAGGAGTCAAGAACTGCAAGGCCATAGGTCGTTACCTCATGCAGTTCTAGTGTTCCAATACTGTTGCGTTTCACCATAATGCATATATATGCATGCTCTTCGCTGTCGGTAGCTGCTATCATGTCAACAACAGCGTTCAGCCATAGCTACTGCAGCCAGGCACAGCCATCACAATAGCAAGCCTGCCCAGAGCAGGCGGCATTGATCATGCACCTGGCTGCTAGCAATGTCTTTCAGTATAAGGTCCCAATCATAGCAGAGACATCACCTGATGTTGCTATCCTGCTGCAGATCTGGACCACACCAATGACGAGCTGAGAGCAGCATTGAAGGACTGGCTCCTGTGGTTGCGGCATGAGATCGGCTTCATGGGCTGGCGCTTTGACTTTGTCAAGGGGTGAACTTTCACAGCAACCTATGTCTGTAACATCTCTGCTTGTGAGGTGGAGGCCGGCCAAGGCTACTGCTGCTTATTCCTCCTATGTTGCAGCAAAAGCTGAATTAAATATGAGCAGTGCAGGGACAGGTCATGTCTGAGCATGCCAAGGCATCATGACAGTCATGCATAGACAGCCATGATCTGCATTTCTGTTTGCAGCTTCGTTGAGTTGCATGCTACAGCTGCCTGGTTTGGCTTCATTCAGTGCTGATGACTTGAGGACCACATGCAAAAAGGATTGCTGGACATGTCAGCAAACCAGGCTTATGTATAATTTTCTGTGTTGATGTGCAGCTATGCTCCAAAGTATGTGAAGGAGTATGTGGATGCCTCCATTGTGGGGGATGCATTGCATGTGGCAGAATTCTGGGTCGACATGCGGTGAGTTCCCCATTGCCCTCAGGCTTTTTTGGGCCTCGCCACCTATGCAGAAAGCTGGCTCAGAAATATCCTGCATCTGTGCAACGCTGCACAGAGTCCTGCTTAAAGACTGGCCTTTTCCTGATCAGCATTACTGTCTGGCACATCGTCATTGTACACCAGGCTGCAGTGCCTTTCAGCAATCTCTGGTCAGCATTTGTGCTCCATGCCATGTGCTGTTGTCAAGCTGGAGGACTTTTGTATTGCGCAGGTGGTATGGCAACACCATGGACTACGACCAGGATGCTCCTAGGCAGTCCCTTCCAAGGGCATTCTGCAAGAGGCTGTGAGGTATACCCAATATGACAGGCTGAGGGACAGGAATGGGAAAGCCTCAGGGCTGTTAGGATGGTGGCCGCAGAAAGCCTGTACCTTCATTGACAATCATGACACAGGTGAGAGACTCAACATCAAGACTCTAGACAGTGTCATGCAGGTTGGTTTGTTGCATGGCTGCTTATCTTTGTCATGGCAGACTGAAGTGTTGCATTGTACATTGTGCACCATGTTCTGGTGCACCAGACAGCTATTGTCTGCTTTGACATGTAGTCACACAAGTTGATCATATCTGCCAGATCACGCGCATTATTCAAGGTCTACAGTGCAGTTTGGCACAAGAACTGTCCAGAAGCAGGATGCAGGCTCCAGACAACACGTTTGTTCATACACTTCATCTTGGGAGAAATGCAGTATAGCATTTACTTGATTGTTTGAGCTGGCACAACACATAACTTCTGCATGCAGACAGACGGATGTTGCCCAGACCAAGGAATGCTTTCTCGTCCTCAACATCTTGCACTATGTTTGTATGTATTGTGCACACCATGTGCACAGGTAATGCATGGGATCCTCAACAGCCTTCAGATTCTTCTTGTGGTTGCTTGCGTACGATATGCTTTGCCAGCCTGTTGACATTCATTTGACATTTGAATCAGATCAGGCAGTCTACAGACTTTGGCAAATGACATGCATCCAGCAGATTGCAGCAAAAGCTTTTTACTGAGCTGCACGCGTTGCAACTGCGGCTGGCATATCAGCATGCTGAGGACTGCCAATGCATGTACTAGGACAAGGTTCGCTACCTTGTCCTAACATTACCTACATGCTTGACCTGCTTCTAATCTGCAATGCAGCGCCCAATTATAGCGCTGGACTTTCACATGAGCAACACTCACGTCACGGGTGTGCCTGTATCTTAATCCCTATCTCTCTGGCCTTGCAAGCCACAAAACAACAATCTCATCAATGTGCTCAGTCAGCAGTATCTTGTGCAGGCTTTGCATGGTTTGTATACTGAAACGCTCTGCCCATGCAGGCAGTAGCCAACAGCATTGGCCATTCCCTGAGAGTCACATAGGTCTGGGTTATGCCTACATTCTGACCCACCCTGGGCTGCCTTGTGTGGCCTGGGAGCACATGTGGGACCCTCGCCACACATTCATCATCACACAGCTCATGACCATGAGGAGACGGCAGGACATACATGCTGGCAGCAAACTGGAGATTCTTTGTGCTGACAGGATGATGTATGTAGCCAGAATTGACAATAGGTGGGTCAAAATGCGGTTGCGTGTGCACTTACTGTTTCAAACAGAGAGTGTAAACCGCAGCAGAATGCGCGAGGTGTCACTGCTGCCAGTCGCAGTGTCTTTGCTTGGGATCTGTAGTATATCATGTGAGTGCTGGACAGCATGCACAAATTGCAAATGCTGTACAGATGTGCCAGGCCCAGAGCCTACGGATATCGGCAGCTGTCTGGAGGACAATAAGCTGAATCTCAAGCATGGTTCCTATTTGTTTGATTGATGCGTTTCAATGTGCATCAAAGATGAAATAGTTTTTGGTGCAGAGTGGTGATCAAGCTGGGGCCACAGCATGACATGGGCACACTGCTTCCCGTACCCTCCCAAGGCTGGAGGCTTTGCATCACTGGTCATGACTTTGCAGTATGGGAGAAAGGCCTGATGGAACTTCCCCCAGGATCTGCAGGCCCTGATGGGTCCACCAGCAATATCGTGAGCTTTGATCATAAACCCTCAAATCCCTGAGGCGTTGTGTGCTGGAATTGAGCTTGAGCACTAATGCAGCAGTCCCATGCACCAGACCTGCTGATGGATCTGTCTGCCTGCATCTGTTGCAGGCACAGGTTACGTCTACGCAGCAGATGCTGATTATGGAATGAACGTGAATTCTGCTTTTGAATGATACACAGTGTGAATGATGTTTTCTGATGGTAGACTGTGAGTATTTGTGGTGTGTAGAGCTGAGAGTGATTTATATTCAGTCAAGTAGTGTGAGTACAAAGGGTTTCATTGTGCATGCGGTTGTACAGTGCCATGACTTACGATTTGTAGCTTGCTCAGGACCTTGAACAACCTATATATTCATGTACTGCACAAGCTTTTGAGAACCAGTGAGGCAGTACACGAGTTCTAACGCACAGTGTCTTCAGCGGCTCGTTATCAATCTGCCGTGATGATGCCAGCATCAGAGCATTACGTGCAGATGAGCAGCAGTAGTGAGGCCAAGGAAGAAGAGCAGTGCCGTGACATCCAAGGTGATCTGCAGGCATCGAGCTCGCATTGTATGCTGCATCGCAACTGCCTACCAGAGCTGAAGGCGGTGAAGTGCCTTATTGGTGAAGTATCTGACTCTGACGCTAGCCCCACTGCTACTGCCGCAGCGAGAGCTGACAGGAGCTGGGGAAAGCCATGTCGGCCTTTGCGGTTGGAGCGTGCAGTACTCCACCTGTGTCCCGCCCAGCACTTTGTGCATTGGGTAAGGCTCAAAACTTTTTAGCCCGAGCATGTTGCCGAACAGTTGTCATCATCGCCATTTACTGCAGGGTTGAGTCAGAAACAAGCATGTCCCTATTTCAGACCACGACCTAGCGCATTCAGGCTCTGCAGACAAGCAAAACTGAAGACATTGACGTGCACAGCATCATCTGCAGCTCAGCCGCTGCACTCAGCCCATCCCAGTCCAGTTTACAGGGTTGCCGCAACTGTGCTGTCATTCTGGCAGCACAGCTTGAGACAGCTTGCAAGTCTTCTGCAGATGAAGCCTGTTCAGCCAGAGCAGCAACAAGCTAGCAGTCAGGTAAGCAGCATTTCCTGGCTCTGGGATCAGCAGTAAGTGACACCGGCACTTTCTTTGCTTGCAATAGGCTGGTCAAGCAGTCTTAAGCATTGCTGTCTGGTTGCAGGATATCAATGCTCAGATCAAAGCTTCGATCAAGAACATGCGCTGTCTTGCAGCTGTTGCTCCCTTTGCTGCAGCTTCTGGCAGCACAAACACGTTCATTTTGATCACAAAGGCTGTTGGGAGCTTCATCAAGGTCAGCCTGTGCATGACAATGAGTGCATTGCTTGCATCAGCTGCACATATGTTGGAAAATGCCTGAAGTTCAGCCAAGTATAGTTGAAGCACATTCTCTGCAGTATGCATCAACTAACCTCACATCACATGTCTGCTGCAGTTGTATCTGCTGCTGCTGTTCCTTCGGGTTCTGCTGAGTTGGTTCCCAGCCTTTGGATGGGACAAACAGCCCTGGCTGGCATTGCGTCAGGTGCGCCATGCACTGTGTTCGTGTTGACAGTCTTCTGTACTTGTGAGTAGTGCACGCTCTCAAACTGATGCATTCAGATGCACTGCGCTTCATGCACTTGCATGATCACAGCAGATGCAGGTCCCTTGCATCTGTTGTCAGCAATTGTCCAACTCCCTTTGTGCTGCTGCTTGTGCTAGCTTGGTGTTGCTGCGAGGTAATGCTTGACCTGATTGCTTTGCAGGTCACTGACCCCTATCTCAACCTGTTCAGAGGTCTTGTGCCACCGCTTTTGGGAACAATTGACTTTACACCCCTGTTTGGTTTCCTGATCTTGCAATTCCTGGCTGGCACTCTAGATCTTGGAGCTGAGGATGAGTGGTGATTGCAACGAATTATAGTCGTTTTGTAAAGACAGTTTGCTGAAACTGATGACACTCATGTCATCCACATGGCATGCATTGTTGCCTACTGTGCAAATTCATGTTGCAATCGGCAGGCTGTCTTGGTCACAATCTGAAGTGGTTTAGTGGTCCCTGCTCCATATGACATGTCCGTTTACATTCGTGTGCGACAATGTTGGTAATCAATTGACACCACTACACTGGGACAACGTCATCGCGTCACATTGAGAGTGCAGAATTGGGATATCGCTTTAAGCAAGCAGGCCACATGTGAGCCATACTGCTGACACATGACAGGCTTGTTGCAGGTGCACCTTTTCGGCTGCACCTTTGGTTGTGGATCGTGGCAACTGTCTACAAATCTGAAGTACAAGCTATGAAACACAGCTTGTAACAGTGTAGTGCTGATGTGTCGGAGCATGTGTAGCTGTAACTCCCAATCACAATCTATGAAACTGCTACTCACAGCAAAGTCTTCTCAAAAAAATGCCTAGTACCTTCACACGGGAAGGGACTTACGTGTTGTGCAGGACAATCAGCCTACCATACTGCAAAAGAACAAAAGCCACAACACAGCTCACAAGACATGTGACATAGCAACATAACAGGATTCATTTATTCTGGAATAGAGTCCAGCTGGATCTTCCTCTTCTTCTCCATCCTGCTCCCACTGCTACCCACGCTCAAGTGGACTGCACTTTGCTGCAGTGTTTGCCTAGGAATCTCAATCTGTCCAGCAGGGACAGCAGCAGTCTTCACCAGGGTATAAGGGGGCCTGAGGGGGGTGCTGGTCACCACCTTGTCATTCCACATCTTGCTCACCCAGCGGTCAAAAGCATGCTTGACAGCATCAACATGGTCTGGCGAGCCGTCTCTGCTGTACGCTCTCAGCTTGCGTTCCTGCAGACACATGGGGTTGTTTAGGCTGCTCACCAAGGTGATTTTTCTAATCTGTTATCAGCACCAATTTTGCCTGTCCTTGATTGCTACATCACAGACCCTTCCCTCTGCACCATTGCATGTTTGAAGTACATGGTTGATGTCATAAGCATGTCCTCTGTGTGCCACCTGGTGACATGTGCGAATCACATGGTGGGCCAGCCACTGCTTTTGGCACACCTTGGTCATAAAAGGCTTTCTTAGAGCACTCAGTATTGCCTCTCAAGCTCAAAGGGCATTGCCCTTGTGTGCCTTTCACAAGTTCATATGCCCTTCAAGCATGGACTTGCCTGGAAGATGTCAGGGTACATGGGGCTGACAGTATTCTTCAGCATCGAGTACTTGTCCCGGCTGTCAAAGTTGTCAAAGAAATGTACATTGTCCAGCGGGTTCTTGCTCTTCATGGCAAAGTCAATGCTGTTCTCGCACAATATCACATCTTCTTCCTGCATACAAGTAGGAACAGGGGTAGTCAGTGTGGGCGCTGGGCTGCCGCCTCAGGACGCTCCCATTATTATTGTCAATAGTAATATTTTCTTCCTTCTCTTTCAAGTCAGTCTGGGCCCTATACCAGAAACATCTTGGACTAGTCTTGACATCAATGGTTTTGATGCATACTCTGTGTGTTCATGACCATTGTACACAGGCCAAATGTGCACGACAAAAGACATTTGTGCATGACAAATGTATGTTACAACTGTACACAGGACAAACATACATGACAAACGACAAATTCACATGACAGCTGGACTGTGTCTGCAAGCCGTTGACAAATGTGGAGTAGCAGCTGACAGACTGCATGCTTGGTACAACATCAAGGCCAGATTGCATCAAAACACATAGGAAACCTCAGTGAATAATCAAAGCTATGCACTGCACTTTGAGCAAAACCAAGCTCCAGATCAGCTCTGCTCACCTTGATGTGTATAGGACCTGAGTAGCAGGTGATGACATCTTGTACAGAAGGGACCTTCCAGAGGTTTGCTGAGATGACATTGGGGGGAATGATGACCTCACTGCAGTACTTGTACAGCTGCCGCTTCCGTAACCTGCACATTTTCCATTGGGGTTTTTGCTTTGTGTTCATGCAGTGTCCTTGTTTTATGCTTGGGCGGGAACAGATTTACAATGGGCCAGTTGAAAACTTCACAGTTGCCAAGCAAGTACATATACTGTTGTGAGTATCTGGACATGCATTGCAAAGCAGGCAGCGGAACCTGGTGATGATCTTCTGGGAGGCAATGACAGGGGCATGGTCGTCGCCGTCCTCAAAGTGTGGATGCAGCATGCTGTAGTTCTCTATCTGCTTCAGCAGTGTGTCATCCATCTTGACAAACTCTCTGGGATCATGGATGCGCTCAGTCATCTTGAGCACAGGATCAGCCGCGATGAGGGCGTCTACTAACATCAGCTCTATAGCTTTTGCTTTCCTGCATGGGCCAGTAGCATTTGCGCTGGTTTGTGCCAGGATGACTGCAGGCAGGAGGCATGCTGGTGGAGCAGTCGACTGGCAGTGACTCAGCAGTCATGTTGGGTTGGATGGACATTTGACGGAAGGTGAACTGGCCTTTTATTGCTTGGGTTGAAATGGATGTTCTGCAATCAAGATGCCATGGACACAAGTGTGTGAACAGGCAGTGAAGCAAGGCAGTAGACACACAGCAGATTGGCAGTGGACAGGCAGTAGACAGACACTGGACAGGCTGTGGACACACGGTGGACAGACACTGGACAGGCAGTGAATGATGAATTCCTCATTAAGGCTAGCAGTCATTGCTGTAACTTAAAAAACTTTTCTGCATAGAATCTGTATGTGTCGTTTCATGAGATGCCACACAGAGAGCAGGAAAGAGCAGGGAAGGCCCAAGCAGTCACCTGTGGGTGTAGACGCGTCTGTGCATGGTTGCTCGTGCATGAAACAGCTCAAAGATGTTCTCATACTCACTCCACTTGAAGCAGATCTCATTGTCCAGCACCTACGTGCGGCAGAACCCTGGTTTGACAGCGCATGTGAGCCTGCTTGCTATGGGACCAGATGGGCAAATGGGCAGATCACAGCAAAGACACCAGCAACAGTGTGCATGACATGCAAACAACCCACGGCAAGCTGTACAGCCGCAATTCAAAAACTCTGTCTTTTGTGGTGACAGTGAAACTTTGTACATACTGCATTATACAGAGTGGGCTGGTTGTGCATGTGCAAGCCCACAGTCAAGATGTGCAATGAGCACAGAGTAGCCACCTTGGTGAGGCGCTGCAATCTGTTGAGGTCACAGCTGACTTTGACATTGCAGTAGTGACTGTCCCTGGCAAGGTAGTCAAACTTGTCCACATCAATGCTGTTGCGCCCATTGGCCACAATGTCAAACAGAAAGCGCTTGTCATTTGGTGGCAGAGAAGCATTGCCGGCGGGCTGGTGGTTTGGACAGGATCCCACAATGAGCTGCTGCACGCGCTTCATGTCAATGTCATCGAGAGCGTCGTCTTTGATGTGACCATCATCGATGATGGTCTGCAGGATCTCACCACTCATCTCCTCATGACTCCTGAGATGTACACAGACAAGCATCAGTACTCTGATGAGACGAGAGTAGCTGTAGCTGTGTGGATTGCATGCTGTGCATTGTTTCTTGCTGCGTGCACCAAATGCAAATGTGTGACAACACATTGTATGCAGCTTCCTGCAAACAGGGGCATTCACTTGGTCTGCACCAGAGAGGCTGCTGCAAAGCATGTGTGCTGGAGGCCACAGTGCATTGTCATTAGCATATCGAGCATTTCTGAAGATGCTTTTGACAATGATGAGACCACACACCAACAGCACAATGTTACCATGTTTGAAACACGAATGCTGGCAAAGATCTGCTTGCTGCATGCAGTGACTGCACGCACCCACATCATCATGCTGAAGCTGGATATGTGTAGGCAATTACCATCCATACACGCCTTTGCTTTGCAGCAGAGTCCTGTCAAAGACATGACTGAAAGGACCATGACCTAAGTCATGACACAGGCCTGCCACAGTCAAAAATTAGGTCAACGCATGTATGTCCACATGACAAGCCTCATCTTGCATGCTCGTATACAGTTTGAGTGCTTGGCTTACCTGCTAGCTCCACAACCTTGATGTCTGTTCTGTCCATGTCTAGCTCAGCTCTCTGGCTGTTCCAGATTTTGTCAGCAACCTCAAAAGCCAGATGCGCCACTCCCAAAGAGTGCTCGAATCTGTTGTGTGACGCTCCAGGGAAGATGTAGTAGGTCATACCAAGCTGCTTGAGGTCTCTAAGCCGCTGGAACTGAGCGGAGTCGATGATATCAATACTGAGGGGATCAAGCCTGAACAGGTTGTGCACAGGGTCATTAAACATCTTGCCATGCCGCCTTTGCTGCTTGTTGTACGATGCTGTAAACTCCGGTGACCCGGTCGGCGTGTTCAGATCAAAGTTGTGATCTGGCAACACCGGGTCCTGCTGTTTGGCAACAAGCTGGCTGAACGGCACGTCGTCCTCGTCATCGGGAGGATCCATCTTGTCCCACCGTGCAGCTGCAGATATGTCACAGCTCACACGGTTAGGGGACTTGACCTTGCACCCAATATGCTTCGTTAGGGCTCACAGTCATGAGTGTTGGCGTTACGTAGACTCTGCGCGCCCCAAAAAAACGTCACAGAACTGCCGGTAGTAAGACTAATCACACAAACTTATGTACGGTATCAAAGACTGATCTTGATGAAACTCTCAACAAATTTAAGTGCATTGCCTCCTGCAAAGTGCTTGGCCATGTGGAATGCATTGCAAGCCTTAGCAAAAGTAAGACCACAACAGAACTGACCACTGTGCAAGAAGCTTGCTGTGTTGCAGGCTGGCAGAACATGACAGCATGCTTGGAGATGGCCAGGGGGTGGGGTAGCTTGTTTGCTTTGAATGCCTCGAGCCTGAAAGCACACCTGGCAGCTGCAGCCTTTCACAGGCCATATGGCCATGTACATGTAGGGGCATATGCATAGTGGATGCAATGCCAGGCGTCATACCCCAAAGTATCGAAGAAGGGCACTGCAACAGTGTATCTGCTCATGCTGCAGAGCATGCCTGCTTGTAACAGGCTGTGCATGACTCATCTAGTCTATGTGTGTTGATGTGTGAACGGCAGCTTTGCTGTTTCCCAATTTGAGATTCAATCAATCAATCAATCAATCATAACCTGCTGATCCGCACGTGCCAAGCCTGATCAGGCATCTTGACTGTGTTTGCCTTCAACTTTCGGAATACTGTTGCCAGTTTTACTAGCAGCTTTACGAGCACTCGCGTACGCGTATCACAGCAACAAACCAACGAACGAGCCAAATGTACAGCTATGTCACGCTAAGCACAGAGTGACCCAACTGCTTCGTGCAGTTCGAGTCGCAGATGACGCAAGGCTTTGCGAGTTTTGCTGTGTCAGTGGCCGTAAACTTTGTAATTGCCGCTGCCGTATTCATCTTTTTCGGCGTGTTTCGGAAGTCCAAATTTGTGTCGAAGTACTACGCACCAAGAAGGCATGTATAGTAGTGTCGCTGACTTTTCTTCGTGTATATACTGTGTCTTGCGCTGTCCGCTGCTGCGCTTGGCCTGTACTGTTGTGGCAGATTGCGAGCTTGCTGTCTTTAGGTCACGCCCTTCTGCGAGCTATGCTGAGACTGAC
>JAABUU010006080.1_pt1 | contig 13111 bp, 11 predicted proteins | sample 5559301 | NCBI WGS metagenome assembly JAABUU01 (sample SAMN10711884, study PRJNA513360) | rock metagenome | isolation source: Antarctica rocks | place: Antarctica: Victoria Land, Richard Nunatak white
TCCCCCCGCACAGTCCCAAGCCATCAAAACCCCGCACCAGATCTACGTCTCAGGCCAGATCCCCGCCGATGCGACGGGCGCGCTGGTAGGCGGCAGCATCACGGAGCAGACGCGCCAATGCATCCACAACGTCGCCGCCATCCTGGCCGCGGCCGGGTCGAGCGTCGGGAAAGTGGTCAAGGTGAATGTGTTCCTGACGGACATGGCGCATTTCGCCGAGATGAATGCCGAGTATGAGCGGCATTTCGGGCATAAGCCGGCGCGGAGCTGTGTGGCGGTTAGGGCGTTGCCGAAGGGCGTGCCGGTTGAGATTGAGTGTGTGGCTTTGCCGTGAGGTGGTGGGGGGGAGGGGGGGGGGAAATGGGGTGGGGTGGTGGGATGGGGTTGGAGGGCGGAGGGCGGAGGGGTTTCGTGGCTTGGCTTGGTTTGTGCTGGGGACGACTCGGTGGGTTTCGTTGTGATGGTGCTGCTTGCGTGGCTGTTGAGTTGCTATACTTTCCGGATGCTAGATTGCCTATCTGAGTGCATGGGGGCACGGCACTGAATAAGCTATAGCCATTCATTGCCTCCTTTCAGGTGAACATGGCTCTAACCCCAATTTCACAAACATCGCTATGTATATATCGTCAATCCGTCCCTATATTCATCAGCCGGCTGGCTACCTTAACGACCCAGTCTTTTAGAGTGCACATCCCGGAACCCGCTCAGATACACAATGCCCAATTCCTTTCCCACGTGCGCCTCATCATTCTCCCACCTATCTATTTACAAGCTCGTACAAGGCCCTCAAAACAGCCACGCCGCCGCTCTGCGTCTCGACTGTTCGGCCTCGTCCTCGCTCGTTCCAGTCCCAATGGCCTTCTCGTTTAGGCGCTCCATGTTCAGAAGTGGGCTTTAGACTTTCGTGCCCATCTGCACCCATCCGCCACATATTGTTGTCTGGAATTCCAGCATTTCTGTAATCGACTGCGCCGTTGTGCTGGTGGTCCGGAACGCCAGACTTCGAGACATTGTGTCCCGGTCCCCACCACATGCCGAACACGCCATCCTCGTCGCGAGTGCCGTATGCCGCGGCAGCGTTATGTGCAAGCCACGGCACGTAACTCTTGCAACTCGACTCGTGCATTTCCCAGCTCTCGCTATCCGCCGCGAAGGTAACTCCCGTGATCAAAGGCTCTGTCGGGAGCGTGGCGCAGAACAGCGCCAGATGGTGGAAGAAGATGCCCTTAAAGGCCTGGCCGTTCTGCGAACACATACCGGAGGCGTCGCACGCTTCTTCGAGGATGCCGTTCCGTCCTAGCCCGGCCCATGTGCGCCTTCGCTCGGCGTGCTTGACGTGCCAGCCCGTGGCGGCGATGACGTTGCGGATGAGGATGTGGCCGTCTTCGAGGTAGCTTCTGGCGCCGGTGCTTTCCCACAGCCCACGGAGACCGGAGAGGAGGACGCCTTGGTTGTAGGTGTAGACCATTTCGTTCCTGAGGTCGCATTTGCCGCTGCCAATTGTGCTGTTGGTTCTCCCGCCTCGCCATCCGCGGATGTGGTAGCCGTCTGTGAACAAGCCTTGCCTATTAGTCATATTACTCGTGCTGAGCCATTTGTAACCATCTATTGCGGCTGTGAGGTGTTCAGGATCGTGCGGTCGTGCCGTGGGCGAAGCCCGATAGCGAACATCGTTCTTGACAGCGGAGAAGGGAGAGGAGTTCTGGTCCCCGGGAAAGTAGAGATACATGCTCACGCTCGCGGCGATGAAGAGCTCGTTGGTAATGGCGTTTTTGTACGGTGTGAGGTAAGGGTTCCATATCATGCCTCCGCCGCAAAGCGAGGTGTTCCAACCTTGCGAGGCTAGATCGTAGAAAAGACGGGCTCGGTGGGCGAAAGATGGAATGAATTGGGCAGCGTACCACGTCGAGGAGTTGTGCGCGGTGGCAGAGGAGGATATGGGTGTGTAGTGGCGATCCATATGAAGACCGATGAGCTTCACGCTTTCCAACCAGCCTAAAACCACCCAGAGCATATCGTCATACGCTTGCATGCGCAGACTGAAAGCATTCTCCCCAAAGTAAAATGATGTGAGTTGGGTCAGATATCGGTTGATAAAGTTCTCGTGGGCTTGCGCTTCCGCATTGAGGGCATCTGCGCCGGCGGCGGTGGTGTATGGGACAGTGTAGTCAAGAGATTTGGTAAAGGTCGAGAGCGTTGCAGACACATGAGTGCCCATGACAGCGGCCGTCCAGTCAATGGCTCTGGGCCATGTTCCCTGCCAGAGCTCAAAGAAGTGTGACTGCATAACCTCAAGCGCGTCAAGGAGCATCGGCAGGGTGTTGTAGGGCCTCGAGGAGTCATCTACAAATGGTAACTGAGCATCCCCTTCCGCATTGACTAGACGTAGCTGCCTCTCCAATGTCGAGACTAAAGTGTAGGGTTGTGCCTCGACGCTCTCAAGGGATTTCTGCTCTTGCTGCGGGTAAACCTGTGGTCGTCGTTTTGCAACATCGTCAGGTCTTGGAGAGTTTGCCTTGACTAATGTGCCACCAACGAGAAGCAAGATCAATATTGAGAAGCTGGATATGATTGCGCACCGCCGTCTTCTCTGTACGGTCGGCGCTGTCCAGCAAATCATGCTGTGCGTGTCTGCAGAGGTCTAGGTTATGAAGACCAGAACAGTGACCCTTACAAATTTATCGTTCATGTCGGAATGGATTTCGTCGTAATGGACTTCGTTGGTAGGACAGATATAGGTTGCTACTAAGTGGAGTGGAGTGCTCCCGAAGTCTGGGGTACCGGGCCTACAAGATTTAGCCTGCTCCCGCTCCCGCCCCCACCATGACCACAATTAACGTGAAGCCTCTTCGTCGCTAAGCTCCGCCTTTGAGCCGCCGTAAGTGCCTGCAGCGGAGAGACGAAATGTAGACAAGGGTATGCTTGCCATTATGTTGTGGGCACATCTACCACCGAGGACGATCAGTTCTTCACCCACTTATGGGCAGATGCATTCGACCATGGCAGCAGGCAAACCGGTCGCGGAACATCAGGAAAAAGTCAACGCTTGCTACACTTCATACTACCAATGACCTCGAAGCGATCAAGCAAAAGAAGCAGGATATCGAACATTCCGCCATAACCGGTCCATACTTTGGGAAGTCTTATGTCACCATGAAAGCTGTGGAGCTTTTGGACACCGTGCCAAAATGGGATTTTGACTGATGCCTTTTGCGCCTGCGTCAGCAGCTCTTGCGGCTGTGCTTTTTCTTGTTGACGTCAGTCCGAGGGAAGTGTCACTTTCAGTGGCGATCTCAGTGGCCGTCTTCTACATTGAAAGGACGATAGCCAGTTGCGCTCCATGTTCACAATCCTGAAGAGCATAGCTTTGCGGATTGCAAGGAATAACCTGACATCCCAAAGGCATGCGGTCAATGTCTGCAGCTCCTATGCGTCTTTCTAACTACAACTCAACGTGGCGATTGCTTTCATCGATCACTTCGCGTCCATTCAGAATGAGGGCTGCGTCTTCATTGTCATCGATGGACTAGATGAGGCGTCAAGAGAGGAATGAGAGACATTTCTGGGGCTTCTCGCTGATTTATTCGACGCACCTCCTAGGCCTCTGGCAGAGAAGGAAAAGTGGGATTATGAAAGAAATTGAGGACGATAAGTCACCAGCTTTGAACAGCTTGAATGCGTTTACTTTGACAAGGCTCTTGCAGACGAAAACAATGAGGCAGACCCTGCCCTGTGGACCTCGCGACTCCGATGTCTCTCGAAGATCCCGATCGGACAAGCTCACAGCGGAGACGGAGATCTTGGCAGAAGGAATGGGAGATTCGTGTTTGATGCTTGGGCTCTGCTATCGCTTGCATGGGAAAAAGATCCGAGCAAAGTCCTGCTTCAGAGCCAGTGTACTGGAAGGCAGTGCTTGTTTTATAGACGAGGATCCTACAACCACCCGTATGGCCACGCCAGCGTTCAAGGCGGCTAAAATATTCTCGTCATCTGGACTTAGGGCTCATCACCCTCAACCATGTAATATCAGCAGAGGCAAAACAGTCACTGCCCGTATAGTTTGAGACGTATGTCTTCGCTCAACCCAAGAAGTTACAGGCCAAGAATTAGCCTGATATTCAAATAAGACCATACATATGTACGGTATCACACAGCATCAAGTCTATCGTCATCTAGTAACGAGTGCTTCTGACATCTTATTGGGTGGGGTGATTACCACAAGTAACAAAAAATAGAGTACAGCAAAGAAAGACAAACTTAGATAGAGCTTATTTACCAAAAATAGCAAAATGACAACGGAGGGATTCGAACCCTCGCTGTTTTACCAATCAGTATTTTCTGGGCTTACGAAGCGACCTGAAACTGACGCCTTAACCGCTCGGCCACGTTGCCTATTGACCAAGCCAGAGTCTTATTTTGTTATATGTTTTTGGTCACAATCCTGTCAGATGTTTTTGTTGAATTACTCATCGTAGACCACCTCGAATCCCGGTGGTTCTACTTGTAGGCTTCTTCCCTTCATGCCCAAGCTTGACCTTACTCTTGAGCATAGGTAATTGAACTTGAAACTAGGCATCGTCTTAGACAGCTTGGGGTTCAAATTCGTAGTTTATGTACTTGGTGCGTAGGATGCTCAGCACTAAACAAATAGGGCTCGAGTACTGTATATTCAAAGATCTTGACAAAGAGCCGTTGTGGGACAGTCATGAGAGCGTCAACATCAATGTCTGGAAGACAAGTATCTAGAGTGATGGTAGGAAGCAGTGCATCACACCTCTTGCCCACAAACCCACCACCAGAAGCAGTGGGCGTTCAGCCAAAGCTTTTGAATGAGTTATGCAGACTACAAGCTCATAAAAAAGCAGTACTTTAGTAAGGTAGACAGCTTAATATTTGGGTTTGATGTCGCTATAAGAACTGGTAACTCCTTGACCAGTTTCCAACTGAAGCTCACACTTTCTCCAAAGAAAGGCGAGAGTTTGGCTCCCTAAGCCTTCTAGAAGACCCCTGTAATTACAGTACCTGAACCTGAGGACTTAGGTACCCGCTAAGCTCTGCGAGTGAACACCTCCTTAACTTACCGCCCAACCTCATCCCCTTCCACCCTTTCCACAAACATAACGCCAACCCCGATGCCTTCATGCCCACACCTTCTCTGTTCCGTCGTATCCTTTTCTTACTCGTTACACTATCAACAACATCAACCACATATCTTTACCTTTACCCCGTCTTCCACGGATGTGCCTTCCCATCCCCGCGCACGTCTCCGGCGCGCGCCTTCCTCCACACAATCGCGCAACACACCGGTCTACGATCTCACTCCGCTGCTGATATCGCGCCATTCCGATTATTGGCGCTGGGCGATCCGCAGCTGGAAGGAGACTCGTCGCTGCCCGATGCCGGCCTTCACCATTTCCCAAGCCTCGAAAATCTCAGCACCGACATCGTAGCGGCGCAATCATGGGGCGCTCGTGCAAAGGTGCTGCGCGCCTGCCTGGAGCAGCTTGGGAATGATGACATTCCGAGCGTGTTGAGATTTTACCGCAAACGCTTGGATCTGCTAGGGAACGACTACTATCTTGCCCATATTTACCGGACATTGTATTGGTGGAGCGGGCCAACACATGTGACGGTGCTGGGGGACCTGATCGGTAGTCAATGGGTGACGGACGAGGAATTCGCGAGGAGGGGCCGGCGGTATTGGGGAAGGGTGGTCAGGCAGGGCGTCAGAGTCGATGATGAGATCACCGGACACGCGGGGCAGGAAGTGTTGGGAGCGGACGAAAGGTGGCGGAAGAGGGTCATCAACGTGGCAGGGAACCACGACGTTGGCTACGCCGGCGACATGACAGAGGAACGATTGGACCGCTTCGAGCGCGTCTTCGGAAAAGCCAACTGGGAGATCACATTCCGCGCCGAGTCTGCAGACAACTCCACGACCTCCAGCGCCCACACCGACCCGGACGTGCCGGAGTTACGGATCGTCGTGCTCAACTCGCTCAATCTCGACGTCCCAGCCCTCGACGCCTCGCTGCAGCAGCAAACGTACGACTACCTCAACGAAGTCATCACCACCTCGCATCCGGTCGGGGACCGCAAATCAGCCACCGTCCTCCTCACGCATCTGCCCCTGCACAAAGCGGCTGGAACCTGCGTCGACGACCCTCTCATCGTCTTCCACGACCCCGAACACGGCGCCGGCGTCCGCGAGCAGAACCACCTCTCCCCACACGCCAGCAACAGCATCCTGCAGGGCCTCTACGGCATGAGCGCCGACCCGGACGCACCTGGCTCTGGCCTTGGCCGAAACGGCATCATCCTGACCGGCCACGATCACGAGGGCTGCGACGTCTACCATCACCTACCTACCGCAGCCGTAGATGGCGAAGACCGTACCTGGAACGCGACGCGCTGGCGCTCCGCCGCAGCACTGGTCCGTCATCGATCGCTGCCGGGTATCCGGGAAATTACGGTCCGCAGCATGATGGGCGATTTCGAAGGAAACGCGGGGCTGTTGAGCGCTTGGTTCGATGAGGGTGTAGGGGAATGGCGGTTCGAGTATGGGAGTTGTAAAGTTGGGGTGCAACATTTCTGGTGGGCGGTTCACGTTTTGGATCTTTTGACCGTTTGCGCGGTGGTTCTTATGGGGGCGATGGGGTTTTGGAAACGGATGGCGTCGAGGGATGGCTTCTTTGGGACGGGTGTGAAAGTGAAAGTGAAGGGAGGGGAGGATTCGAAAAGGGGGCAGTGAGCCCCGTTGGAGAAGCTGGGAAGCTAAGCTGAACTCAGTGCGTGGCCGTGGGTCCTGGCGAAGCGGCGGCAGCAAGAGGTAGATGTCGGTAGAAAGCTATAGCTCTAAGATCTGTCTTTACAACCATCACTGCCCCTCCCTAGCTCCCGCGACCCCAAGCTGGCCCTTGGCATGCTTGCTGGCGCCCTCCCTTTCTACGCGGACCAGAGGCCTGTATCTCGGTTCCCACATCTGCTCCCGAATCCACTCCTCCAGGTCCTCATCCCGCGTCGGGATCTCCTTCTCCGTTACCAAATCCTCCGCGACGGCCTGCTTGATGACGGCCTTGGCGATGTGCACGCTGATCTCTTGGGCGTCAACGACGTCCGGCAGGAGGCCTTTGTCCGGGTCCTTGAGAGCCGGCGACTGGGCCGCGAGCGCCTTGACGGCAGCCACGAGCATCTTGTCGGAGAGGAGCTTGCTGCGGCAAAGAACGGTGCCGAGGCCGATGCCGGGAAAGCAGGTCGAGTTGTTGCACTCAGCTGGAGGAAGGATAGTTGTGTTAGTGTGAGCTTTTAGGGGAGATCTCTGGGTAGGTTAAAACCGTACCAACTTCGTATTTCTTGCCGTCGTACTCGACCGGTGGGAAAGGGCTTCCGGTGGTTATCAACGCTTTGCCTTTGGTCCATTCGTTGATGTCCTTTGGTTCGGCCTCGTGGAGTCTTGTTGGGTTGCTTAGCGGGAAGATCATTGGGCGGTCGACGTGTTTTGCCATTTCTTTGATAATCTCTTCTGTGAAGGTCTTCGGGACTGTCGAGGTTCCGATGAGGACGTGCGGTTTGACTTCCTTCACGACTGTGAGGAGGTCATCGTGCTTTTTGCCCTTCCACTCATCGTCCTCGCGGGCGTATGGCCTCTGGGCGGGTGTGAGTTTATCGCCCTGAGACTTGAGGAGTAGCCCCGGCTTGTCTACACACCTAGCAATTGCGTGTCAGCGACGGCAGCTCAAAGGACGAAAATCTTGCCGAAATTACCAGATCTGCTTTGCGGCATCTTCTTTCGACCTTTCACTTTCTGTAGCGATAGCATCCCTGACCTGGTCTGCGATCCCTGTGCCTGCTGTGCCAGACCCAAAGATAACTACTCTTATATCGGTCAATTTGAGCTTGCTCACGTGCAAACCGGCCATTATAGCTGCCAGAGTGACACATCCTGTGCCTTGGATATCGTCGTTGAAGCAAGCAATGTCAGGTCGGTACTTGTTCAGTAATCGTCTCGCGTTGGGCAATCCGAAATCCTCGCTTTGACGACGTTAGCCTCATAGTCACATGAGCAGAGGTTGAGAGAACTCACAAATGGATGTAAGCACGAGGATATAACCTATGTGCACACTGTACGAAAGTATCCACGAATGAGTCGTACTTCTCCCCTCTCACACGAGGTTGGTGGAGACCGAGATAGAGTTCGTCGTTCAGCAACTCTTTGTTCTATGGCTTGGATAAGTTGACGGTCAAGAGTAGCAGGAATATGTCCTCACATTTGTACCGCAGTCCAGCACCACAGGGAGTGTTCGTGACGGGTGTATTCCAGCACAGAGAGTCGCCAATACCAATTTGGCAACGGATATGAGAATCGCGCCGACTCCTTGATCGCCAATGCCAAGGATCTTTCAACCTCCCGTTAACTACATATTTCCTGAAATGGATTCGGGGGATTCGGAGCCTGTACCTCTTCCCCATCGCTCACCACGATGTAGTCAATGTCCTCCGGATCCCCCCACTGGCTCAAATTGTCCTCAATTCGATCTTGATCATTGATGTTCAAAAAGCAGCCTTCAGGCTTCCGGAAGAGTCTAGAGAAGTTCTGGATCGCATCGCCTTCTGTAGGTGTGTAAATGATGCTGAACATCTCTTGCATGTGATCTTGAATAAGCTGATCCGTAGATATGCCCCCCCAACGTTAATGACGGCCCTACGAGAAGTATATCAAGGCGCACCGCATACCCGGTAGTATAAGACCTGATTTTGCTCCTTCAAGCTCGTCATAAAGGTGTTCTTTGCTAGATCATCTTGGCGGCTGCTATATTGTTGATAGGCCCTCTCCGCTTGCTCTTCCAAGGTCTGGATGTTTGGTGGTAGGAGGCCATAGAGCTTGAAATCGCCCCTTTCTTTTGAAGGGAAAGCCGAACCTTTGTTGTGGTATGGGGAACGAAGGAGCGCCGAGCCCTGTTATGATGTTAGCCTCAAGTTATTCTGGGAAGAATGCTTGAGGAGCTTTACCGTTAAAGCACACTGCTCAGGTCCCGAAGTAGACAGAGGAAGGTGCCCAAATGTGGGGTGCTTGGTATCTTTCGTATTACTCGACATGCCCTCTTTACTGAGACTCGATTTTTCAAGTTGTATCCTGATCTCTATTGAGATTGAAGATTTACAGCGACGGATAACCACTTCTTAATTGTGAGTATTCTTGCTTTTGACAGTAGAAGCCGGGCTGGTCAACAACAACTTTCTGGCCTCGGAAGGCTTTTGAAAATTTGGGTGGTTCCGCAATGACGCACGGGTGCTCCGAAGCTGGTCGGCAAGCCCATTTTGGTGATGGAAGAGTCTCACCATAGCTGTGCCTCTCGGAATTTGTACCTTCACAGTCTCCCAGTTTGATCTTGCATGATCCTAGATACTCTCCTCTTGCCTTACAAGCTAAAAGGCGCCACAAATGATTCCTACGTTAGACTAAAGCTAAGGAACTCCTTCTTTCATTATATGTGTTTGACGTAGATGCCTCACTAACAAGGGTAGATTTGCGTTATCATAGTCTCGCGATTGCTTCAGGGCTGCGCTCCCTAAGCTGCTCACCAGAGTGAGGTACATATATTTGGGAGCCGATGACTTCCATGGCATTGCCTGAGGTATAATAAACGCAGAGACTGACATAACGAGTGCCTAAAGCTGCTCTATAGTGTAAATCAGAAATATATGTAGGGACGTATGGAGTCACGCCCTTGTAATGGGCTCCGAAGAGCAAAGGGGTTGAACTATGAAGGCCCAAGGATGTTCTTGCAGGGTCTTCCAATATGGAGTCGATCGGAGAAAGACTTCTCGCTGGCCCTCGACCAGCAACAACGCATAACGCGGAGTAAGCTGGTGAGTCTTCAAACGAAGATCTCGTTGTACCCATAGTGGGAAAGCGGCCAGTGGAAGGTATGCATCTTTTGTCCGCGACAAATCGCTCTGGAAATTGGAACGCAGAGAGAACTTATGAGTATCAGGAAAACATTATACCCCTGAAGCATTGAAAAAACAGCACAACAGCGCTATTATCGTGAATGGTGGTGATTGTTGGTTGATCGGCGGAAGTGCGAAAAGCGAGGTTGAATTCACCTCAGAGAACGGAACGCTTACCTAACAGGCGCTAACAGTTCGCTTGCTGAGCCTCCACTGGTTCAGTTGTTCACCAACCAGCCATCAGACCTATCACTGTGGGGACTGGGAACTCACTTTACGTTGTCATACATCGTCGCCATGGGAAAGAAGAAGCGCGGTCATCCGGATGTGGAAGAGATACTTGCCCGCCCATGGTGTTACTACTGTGAACGAGACTTCGACGATCTGAAGATTCTTATCAACCACCAAAAGGCGAAGCACTTCAAGTGTGAAAGATGTGGGCGGAGATTGAATACAGCGGGTGGTGAGTCTAACCGATGTGCTATGCGAGCTTTTCACTCTACGTTTCAGCTATTTGGTTCCCCGACTGACCGCACTTAGGTTTGTCTGTTCATATGACTCAGGTTCATAAGGAAACGCTGGATACAATTGAAAATGCTCTCCCAAACCGATCGAACCTAGATGTTGAAATTTTTGGCATGGAAGGCGTACCTGCAGATATTGTTCAAGGTCACAACCAGCGAGTACTCAGTCAATTCCACCAGGCGGAGGCAGAAAGACGTGCCGCTACAGGTAATCCAGCTCCAGGGGGCGCAGCTGGAAGTGGCCCGAAAAAGCCAAAATTCGAATCGCCTTCTGAGATCAAGAAGAGGTTAGCAGAACACAAGGCGAAAATGGCAGCAGAGCAGGCAGCTGGTATAAGCAGTGGAGACGTCACTCCAATCGGGGCGGGCATTGGTGGTCAAAGTCCGGCTATCGGGCAGAGTCCGGCCGACTTCGTAAGCCTAAGCTTATGGACTGCCTCTAACTGCTTCAGCATTTACTAACAACCAGTAGCAGGCTGCCTCGCCTCCTTATCCACAACAGCAACTACCCTATGGCGGTGCACCTGGCAATCCGGCCTACCCCTCGTTCCCGCAGCCATATGGACAGCCTGTCGCACCTTTCGTGCCTCCCCAGGTACCCTTTATTCAGCATCAGCCTGGGTATGGTGCCATTGGCGCGCAACAGCATCCCAGCCCGCAGCCGTTCCCTCCTAATCCACAGTTCCTACCTCCGAGTGCGCAAGCATTCTCACCTCCGTATCAGACTGGCCCTCCGCGGCCCTTTGGTGCGACATCGCCGCCGATCCCGGTCCAGCAGGGTCAGTATCAGCCCCCTCGGTTACACACGCCACCTCAGAATGTCACCTTAGCTCAGCGACCCGGCAGTTTGCCTGCTGCTCCTGGGCTGCCTCAAAGACCCTCGTTTGGAGCTCCGTCAGTCAATGCCTTCCAGATGCAGCAAATGCACCAAGGCCAGATACCTGTGCCGCCAAACAATAATTCATCCTTAAGTACTCATAACGCGCAGCAACCACAGTCTAGTTGGATTCCATCTCAGAATGGAAACAACGGAGAAAGTTCACGTATCGTGGCCAAGGTGGTGACGTCTGGTGTGTCTGCAAAAGACGCTACGAATGAAGCCTCAGCCACCGCAACGTCAATCAACGATGGCTTGTCTGGCGCCGCCAAAGACGCCGAGAAAATTGAGAGCAAGGCCGAAGTACAATCAGGGGAAAAGAAGACGAAGAAAGACAAAGAGAAAGACAAACCGGTCAAGCTTATTTATTCTGATGATGTGATGAGCCCGGAAGAGAAGATGGCGAAGATGCCAAGGTACGCATTCGTTCCCGATCGAAAACCGGAGACTGTGTTGGGAGATGCCACTACCGCTGCAGTAACGGGCGTGTCCATTGGAGTCGACGACGTGCTTGATTCAGCAGACTAAGGATATTCCCCACCTGAGCGGGAGTTCTTGGGTGCTTGGGATACCGTACCGTCAGTAACCCTGGCGATGGTCGCCTTACCGTGCCGCTTTCGCTATAGTAGATCACTGTCAGGAGGGTACTGGGAAAGTGTGCAGCTAAGTCTGTTGGTTCTCTTCAATGCAAGCGCCGGGGCCTTCTTCTTCGTTGATCAGCTGCAGCGCATCTCACACTCAGCCGATGATACAGGGCTATTGGAACGAAACCGTCACAAAGGTATTCGCTGGTGAGTGGGCATGCCGGCCTTATGGGGGTCTTGGCTGATGGGTCTTCGTGGAGGAAGCGGCAGTCAATTTGAAACTCGTCGCTGGATTAAGCACGAGAGCAGCGTTTTTACTTTCGGCCTTTGCTGCTCACATGTAAGTGGATACATGGTTAGTCCTTTCCTTGTCAATAAATCTCCATGATCGTATGTACATGGCTATGATCCTGCTGAACGGTTTTGACTCCGGGAGACTGATGATTGACCCGATCACTACCCCATAACTTCTGGGTTTCAAAACGGTCTACAATCATTACCTTCTCATGTAACACACATGTGCGATTGAGAGTACCGGACAGGGTTGGGTACCTACTCGCGAAGTGGATATCTACCTAGGTTAGAAATTGTCAAACTTTCAGCCTCATTTCGTTACCTTAGTGGTTCAGAGCCCTACAGAGGTTTCAGGAACATGCGGAGTTTGCTAGGGCAAACAGTTTGCTACAGATAAAAGTTTTTTCTTTTGCTGATTGAAGGCCTTCTTATAGGGCCACATTTTCATAGAGTAGCTAGACACTTATGATTACACATTCATTTCATTAATTACTTCTTCTATGTTTGACAGATTATGAGTCTAAATGTATATTGATATTTTTTAAAATTCATTCATTAAGTCATTTATTTCTATTCAAAATGATGAAAGAAAAACATCTTGTTGTCACTGTTATTTTATAGATGCTAAAAAGAGTCTTAAGAGATAAAGCAAATTTAATGTATAATGAGAAGTTATTCACATCAAATCATTATAAATTCATAGATAAAACAGTTAAAAACAACTTTTATAATCATTTCAAAGTTAGATCTTTACATTGAAAACAACTTCATTGTTAATTTAAATGTTCTCATCATACAAAATAACTACAATGTCATATGATCTTACATTTTCAAAAGTTATGAAACTTAAAAGATTAACAAACTATTCATTATGAAGAACA
>JAABUU010006084.1_pt1 | contig 13107 bp, 11 predicted proteins | sample 5559301 | NCBI WGS metagenome assembly JAABUU01 (sample SAMN10711884, study PRJNA513360) | rock metagenome | isolation source: Antarctica rocks | place: Antarctica: Victoria Land, Richard Nunatak white
TGAATGACGCATTATGTCTCTTCGCATCCATTAGTGAGAGTCTAGCAGCTGTTGCGTGTATGGCTGAAAAGGTTTCGTCTGGTCTAAGTTTAGTTCCGTATGGCTTAGGTGTGGCGATTCATATATGCTCCCTTGGAGTGATCATGCTAATATGGTACAAGCTATCAGCACAGTCTACACTCTAACACGCCAAGCCATCTGCAACTTCGAGCTCACACACGCCGATGGAGCCCCTGAAGAGTATCTGCATTCAGAAGACATTCTATGTCAAAGTGGGCTTCAGAATATCCACGCTGCACAGCAGGACCTTTCTCAGCTGAAGGATCGCTCTGTCAAGGCTGGTGCAATTCCAAACGATCTGATTGTGTAAGGTCAATCCACAAGAAGCTGTTTTCGGCCACTAATTGACTTCAGGGCGCTGTCGACCTGGCGCTTGCTTGAGAACTTCAAAGTGGCAGCAGCATTCACCACTGTCGGCATCAGTCCATTCATTGAGGATTTCCTCCGCTTCTTTATCTCCGATATAGTCAACAAGAGTCGCCTTACCGTCTTAGTAGGGATCGCAATTTACAAGGCTGCCTGGCTTCCTTTGGACAACAGCCAAACACGCGTACATCTTACTTCAGCGCTACTAGGCGCATGGCACACTACTTGCAGCTCCACATTAGAGTGCCTGCACAAGCTTGCACCTGAGGTCGGACACTGGTTCATTACTCGACAAGACCTCTTGAAACTTTATTACACTCATAAATGCTCACAAGAATCCAAGTACACAAGCCTTTCGATCCTCAATATCTGGTCTTTCAGTCACGCCCTTGGTGCTCTTAATAATACGCTTTTGACGAGCTTTGTACTAGCAGGCTTGGATCCCAGTGACTTGATGCAGGGCGTTCAACAGTTCTTGTTCAGGTGTCATTCTCTGCCGTCTTTGCCAGGATGTGTGGTCGAGATTCTTGAGTATTTCAATTTCAAAAAGGTTCTTGAAGACTGTACCTGGCAACTCTGTTCACGTCAATTCATCATGAAAATGGTTCAGCAACATCTAAACAGCCCTTCCTTCAATCTGATGTCCTGTCTCTTTCAGCATGAGTTTCGCCTTCTGAGAAACATCCAAGGTTACCTCTTTGGGTCTGAGTCTCCAAACATGAATAAGACGGTTCAGTGCGTTTATGAGGAGCTGTCGAAACAGCTTGACCGTGCTTACAATGGCTTCAAGATAGAATGGGCTGCGATATCTGCTATGAACACGCACTATGACAGCTCAACAATCAAGGATAAGGGTCACCTCCTGAACGAGTTTCAGTCCAGAATGCTCAATGATGAGATTCTGACGAGACCAATGCTGCCTCAGTCAGTGTCCACTTCGCATTGTATGACTTGTTGCAAAACATGGCTGACATGATGCAGTTTAACTATATGACCACTTCAGGGACAGTCGACCCTGAATGCCGCCGCGAAAGATCACCATACCCATGGTCGTGAAAGGAGGGTCTTCGAAGGCAAGGCTGAGATTGTTGAGTTGTGGATTACAGCAAGCAGATCGACTGTCCTTTCATCTGCAAACTACGAAGCCGTGTTATAGCTTAAGAACGGAGAAGGGTTTAACTTCAGTACTTGCGGCCTCCATGTGTCCTCGCAACTCTGTAATCTAAGGTACATATGTGTGTATCTTGTCGCTTCCAATCGAAGACATACCCAATAAAAAGTACTGGTAGATTGCTGGCAATTTGTACTCACCTACCGTCCCTCATCTGACCTTCCTGCTGGTACTTCAACGCTGCAAGCATTGGTGCTGGATCAGACATAGCGAAATGAGCTGAGCTCGGGGAATATCTCCAGGGGTTAATGAACATTGTTCTTTCGACGAAAGCAGTCTCAACACTATACCATCACTTGGAGATGAGTGAATTAGATCTTGGTCGCTTTAGGTTGTACGCATCTGCCCACTAGCACAAGATATTTCTCACTATTCTACCTTGATCCAACACTACACGGGCCTTCCACCACAACCATAGGGCTCACTAAGGACTTCCAGGTATCAAATGGTGCGGACAACTTACCGTGCAAGGTCCACCATAAGACCTCTCAGATAAGGCCCTTGTGTAAGTCAAACATAATCAATTTGCTCTTATCCGGTTCCGCTTCCAACTGTGAAATCCTTCTCGCTTTGTTTCGATAGGACAAGGACCAGAGGGTCTTCAAAGGAAGCCCGGCATCTTTAAAGGCTTTTGCACGTCCTTCTGGCAGTAGATGCAAATCTGTTGGTTGATCCTTTCTCTTTCCTTTCTTGTGCCCTTCCCGGACTTGGCATTTCCGTCGTTGTTGTTGTCAAGCTCGCTTTTGTTCTTTTGCTTTGCTTGGCACTGAACCTGCATTCTTCTTTCCATCTTCACTAATCACTTACATCAAACACCTTTAGACAGTTCTTTTGACAAAGCCACCTTTCATATATTTGTTCACCTGTGTAGCTGCCACTAAAGTATCTGTATGAACCTGTCTGCTGATTTCTCTGTGTCTCAGCCATCTTTCACCCAATTGTGTTGCTGAGGACTTAGCATTCTTGTGGCCGCTTGTTCTTCGCTTTTGATCGTTCATAGCTGGTGTGAGTGAAAAACCAAGATTCATGTGGCCAGCTTCAATCTGGATGGGATGTAGTTCTTCATCATGAGCCACCATCTCTTCAGCCTTTACTACTCATTCATGAGATCTTAGAGTCTTGACATCCGCCCTGGCAAATGCTATTGCTCATGGTCAGTTTATCATGCAATAATAGTGACGAGACTCTCCCATTAATATTCATTAGATAGGTACTTACATCATATATTCTTTGCAACTGCTGAAAGCATTAGTTAGCTATGGCTCATGATTTGTTCAGGGTGAGCACTAATTTAGTATCATGCATCTTGTCAAGACTTTCTCACCTTGATCACATCATCTTCTATCAGACTGTCTACATCCATCTTGTCTTGTTTCAAGTCAGCATCTATATAAAGATATCTTCTACTCTCTCATTCAACATAGCCTGCAGTCAAGCAAAGTCAAAGATTAAAAAGAATGAGTGGCAACCTTCAGTACTAAAAGATCAAGATAGAGTACTCAGAGTCCTATACTTGAAGTTTGAGCTGATCATTTATAGTAAAGTGACCTCAAGGCATCAAGAAACAGCAAGTCATTCACAAAAGTGCACACCTGAAAGCAATACAACAATCTTGCAATCAATTTATATCTCAGAGCAGTCTTGTTTGAGAAGCTTAAGCACTTCTTACTCTCATGACAAGCAACCTTCTCATGAATAACAAGATATATTTCATCATTGCTCTTCATGCCCTGTTATGTCACTGATCTAATCAAGGCATCACAACATTCACAGATCCTTTATAATTTCTATAAGCTCTCTCACAAACAGAAACAAAGACAAGAAGCTGAACATTTCTTTTCTTAAGACTCAGATCAGTCTTCTTCAAAGCAATTTCAAATCTCATCTTTGAGCTGTATTGTTGAGGAAAAAACAGTCAGCAATATCAGTGAGAAGAATGTTGATTTACTTAAGTATTGAACTTGAATCAGAAGGTGATTTAAGAAACACTTTGAACAAGACAGTCAGATCAGGAAAGACCTCAAACAGAACAGCTGACTAGAGAAATAAATGAAATATTTGACTTAGATTGTTCAGTACATGAAGATTAATGAATTTAAATATCTGCATTCTATCAGGAAAGCCTCAACCTCACTTTGTTAAAAACAGTCAGACTCAAGCTTGACTGACTTTAGCAATCAAAAGAAAAGAAAGAGCAAAAGTGTTGCATACTAAGATACACATTACATCACATTATTTGTGATCAAAGAAAGCTTTATGAACAAGTTGATGTTGAATATTACAGATGCAAGTAAGAGACTTTTTCAGTGCCTTTTGAATTCACAACAGAACATTCTTAAGAATTCATTGTTTTGAGATGATCTGTTTGAAAAAACTTGCTGAAAGATTCAAGACAGAAACAAGACTTAAGTTATCTGCAGTATAATTCTGAACATTGTATTTTCAGTTAAGAATCTGAACACATATGATGCTACACATCTTGAGCATCTGATTGAAGCTGTCAATGAAGACTGAATGAACAGCATAGCAGTGAAAGGTCTTAAGCTGCAACTGAATTACTCTGTTGAATTTAGGCAATTCACATTTTCAGATAAGCAGCTTAACAAGCTTAATTCACTCATCAATAGCATCTATGATATCTTCTTTTTCATTGCAATCTATCAAATGTACTTTCTGTTCCTGACATGCAAAGTTAAGTGCAGTGCCACAGCCCTTGACATCACAGACTGACAGAATGTTCACAGTATGATCTTTGTTATAAGAGATGTGGTTGAGCTTTACAGAGCTGTGAAGCAGAAGAAGAAGCTTCATTGAGAGATTCTTGTCTTTTTAATCTCACATGATCATAGCTCAGTCAGAATCTACAGTCATTATGCTATCATCAAGAAAGACAAGATCATCTTCTATCATCACTCTATTCACAAGTTTGACTTCACCACTCTAGACAGCAAAGAGAAATGAATGACATATAAGTTTATCAAAAATGTCTACAATATATGAATGTCACTTCATCTAAAGAGAATCTGCTCAGTCATTAATGAGTTACTGTCTGATATCAATTTCAATCTATCACAAGCAGCTTCTTTTTCACAATCAGAACCTCAGAGCTCTCAGCAATTAAATGTGAAATACACATAAATGTTGAAGAAAAATGATAGTCAGTCAAGTCTTATAAGCTTGTAAGAAGTTACACTGATCATCTTCTTTACTTAAACAACTGAGTGAGCATCTAAGAAGTTAAGAAATCAATATGTTACAGGTCAATAGTACTGAAATGTTGATTGTAGAAGAATGTTCAAAGATAATGTGAAGAAGATTAGAAATATTGATTCTGAGGCTTGAGATGTGTACTTGTTTTAGTGTATCATTAAGATGTCTTTTGTACTTAGATATGTTTGCAAAGTAGCCTGTGTTGAAGAACTTAGGGGTCTGCTGAAATGATGTTGTAAATGGTGGCCAGAATGAAAAGAAGTTATTGGTTGTGATAATGATCATGTTCTTGTAGTGACTTCTACAGCTATTTCTAGAATGTTGGCTTCAAGAGGTGCATAGTGAGAATTTGTAGAAAATAAACAGTAAAACCTGTCTAAATTCTCTTTTCTCTAATCATCATTCACAAAATCAACCTCACTGCCTTTCTCAACATCATCATTATCATCATCACTATGACAAAATGAAAGATTCTTGCAAAGACTTCTTCTTTACAGAAGAAGTCTTCTGTAACATAAGAATCAGTGTTCATGTCAGTACTTACATTAGTCTGTTTACTGAATCTTAATGACAATCTTATTGAGATCCTCAATCTTAATGTTGCTGTCAATAAAGATTCAATGTCATTCATACAATATACTGTGTCTCACACAGTATATCTGAACAAGAAATTGATGAATGAGAATTTAAATGTCTTTGAATTAAATAAGAAAGAAAAGAGCTTTATGTGAAGAATTTAAGATCTTAAGCAGTCAGCAGTAGTTAAGAAATACTGTAATGAGAAAGAATACTTTTATCATAGACACTGAATAAGAATCAAAATCAACTGTCTAGCTGCAAAGAAGAATACTGTGATCACTGTAATTCTTAAAGACATAAATGACTAATAAAAAGTGAAGAATTTTGTTAAACTGTAAGACAGTAACAAGAGAAAAGAAATAACAGTTATTATAAGAGCTGACTGAAGTAGAAAGACAGCAGAGAATATCATTACAGTAAGTGAGAAATCAGCAAAAAAAGAAATTATAAAGAAGAAAAATAAGTTTAAGCATTAAGTATAAATCTATCTTCTTTCTTCATTGATTTCTAGTGTCTTTGCTAATAAATATCAGAGAACAGCTACTGTGATATATAAGAAGAATGCAGATCAATATACAAAGACTTTAAAGAACATTGATTATACATTAAATGCTATTGTTGTTTACTATTAATGTAATAATAAGACATATCTCAACTATAATCATTACTGTCTTTCTCACAACAACATTCATAAGATTCTTGACTCTACAGCTATTTAAATGTGAGCAAAGACTGTTAATAAGAGTGAAGCAACAATTTATGCATCACTCATCAGCATAAAGATCATGTTAACTGATCAGTTAAAGAAGAAAATCTTATTATTAATTACACTGTCTTTTCTCTTTCTCATATCATCAATATTCACAACATCTTCATCATCTCACCTCATTCAAATTTACACTTCCTTATCAGTGTCAGCATCAACATCAGAAACCTTTATCTTTACAGTTTCTTTCAGTGATGTTAAGACTATACTAGAACTACTAACTTCATTAATTACAGCATTACAGCATTCTTCTTTTTCTTCACAATCTTTACAGTTTTTACACTCTTCACATTATGTTTTATACATCTCAGCTTAATACTCTTCTTCTTCATCTTCTTCTTAACTGCTTTCTTCACAGTTCATATCTTCACTGTCTTCTTCATCATCTTCATTATCTTCATTATTTTCATCATCTTCATTACAGACTTTACAATCTTCATAAAAAACACATCTCATCACATCTCTGTCAGCACTGTCTGCAATATCACTTATCAGCAGTTTACTTGACTTAAGCACTGATTCTAAAACATGACTGTAGAACTTCTTCATTTAATTTAAGTGAAAACATTCTATTTTAAAGACATGATTAATGAATTATTGTGATATTCTTTTGAAAGAGATATATAATTCACAGAGTATATAGCTGATTACTAAGCAAATATAAAGAAAGTTAAGCATTTCAGTCAATCTTAAATGACAGTTAAAGAAAGTTTTACATTCATATCAGAAGAAAAGAAGACATGTGACAATTATAAAGACTTATTCTATAGAGATTTATGATTTTAAGAAGAAGCAGAAAGCATTGTAAGTGTTAAAGACAATAAGAAATGATAGTTAATTCATTATAATAATATATTTATGTATAATTAATAAAGCTGTTTCAAAAATATCTCTCTGAATTGCCTTCTGCCTTATACTTCTGTACAGTCATATAAATAAATACTGAAAACTTATTCTCAAACTTCTTCATCAATATCTTATGTCTTTACATTCATGTCTTTAATTCACTAAACAACTTCTTGATAGAGTTGTAGTCTGATAAATAGAGAGAAAGAAATATAAAAACAACACTGATTTTATAATATATAATTATAAGTTTCTGTCACTGAGATTAGCAATAGCAATAGCAAGAATACTTATATTAATATGAAGACTTATCTCTGAACAATGTATTTCACAATTATTCATGCATAGAACACTGCATGACTCTGAAAATTGTCTATATAAAGATAAGATCTTCTCTTAAATAAAAATATTAAACATTTTTTTGTTCATCTCTTTCTCATAAATCTCTCAAGCAATATAGTCATCAATTATATATGCTGAAAGAATGCTGTAATGCTTTTCTTTTTAAAAGAACTTCTTCATGACTGCTTACTTCTTTATAACAGCTCAGTCAAACTTTCTGTCTGTAATATAAAGATTGATGACACTTTCATCAATAAAGATTAGCTAATTAGCATGTTAGCTACTCAGCTACATCATTTAGTTGTTATAGATCTTTTAAGAATGTTTAATGACTCATTTTTAACATTAAAAATCATTTTCTTAATGACAATAATAGTAATAAAAGAATGCTTATCTGCTTTCTTGATCAGTCAGCTCATTTAATGATGAGACTGACAATATTAATGCTGATTTAAATTTCATACTTATATTAAATATATCTCTGCATCTTATTCAGATATGCTGTGAATCAATTCTCAAGAAAATTAAGTACTTTCTATATTAATTGTTAATAAATTAAATTTCTCTCTTTAGATTGAGATCTATCTCTGTTATAGTAACTGTGAGTAGTCTTGATGTTTTTAATTTAAACAATTTAAATACAGTGACTGATCTTCAATTTTATAAATTTCTCTGCATTCTCTCAATATACTTTTGACTATATTCTGTGATCTTCACTATGATCTTGAGTGACATTTCACACTTTAAATTCATTTGTATATTGTTTCTGATGTTGTGATCAAGACTTTGAGGATGTCTCATAGTGACAGTGATGATGATGATGTTGAGAAAGACAGCAAGATTGATTTTGTGAATGATGATTAGAGAAGAAGAAATTTAGACAGATTTTACTGTTTATTTTCTACAAATTCTTGCTATGTGCTTCTTGAAGTCAACATTCTAGAAATAGCTGTATACTAGCATCATGTATTGACAGTCTTGCCATACAGATTTGTACATCTTTGAAGTCTTTTCTAATATTGATGACAGTTTAAGAATCAGATTATCTATTTGAAGAGCTTTGCCTGAACAAGTCTATCTCATCAGAATTTAAGTCTACAACATAGTGTTTTTGATGACATTCTAAAGTATATTATATTCTTTATTCAGCTTTTCAATTCTATTCTTTAAAAAGCCTCTTTGCCTCTTAATCAACATCAACTTCAATGCAATGGCCTTCTTCTCATGATTCAACAATGCATTGACAACAACAGGTAAGAATATCTTCTCAAGACTGTGAATGATGTGATGTTTGATGACTTGAGTCATAATGTTTGCAATGAATGTCTTTTGTGAGACCTGAGCACAAGAGATATTAGCTCAGAATGAGAAACAAGAAGTGATAAAGTATAAGCTTGTCTTGTAGATGAAGAATAAGCAGTCAAGAGCCTCTTTGCAGCTATTTAAGTTAATGTGCTGAGAGTAACACTCTACAGCTTGATTGACGTCAATGTGGGCAGACATGTGATGAGAACTTCAAAGTGTTTGCTTACTGATTGACATGGTGATCTTTTGGTGACTGTGTGAAAGAATTGTCAGTTGCAAAGCTTGTAAAGCTGCTCACAGAAGCTGGTGATTTTCTGGAAAGGGTCCTATCATGGTACTTTTCCTGTATTCTTTCTCACCATTGAGCAAAGATCTCTTTCAAAGGCCAAGACTGCAGCCAAGGGTCTGATGAAGCATTTGATTGTTTCTGACCCATTGAAGCTGGTTCAAGTCTATAATACTGTGATGGGGGCTTGAAGCAGCCCATAGTGGGTCAGCAGGATGAGATAGGTTTTGATATGATTACTTAGATACCATGAACTTAGCATGTGTCACACTGGAAATTATAAGGTAAAACACAGTGATAGTATACATCTGTAGTAAAAGATATGCTCATGCATGGATGAAATTTTTGCAGAGTGATGAACAAAAAGCCACATATTAGCTAATTATAATGCTACTTATCAGGGGTGAATGCAAGGCTGAATATGCACATCATCATCAGAGTTGCCTTCTTGAACTTATTCCATCACTAGGCTGTTGACTAGTATTTATGTGATGATTTCATTCTCTCTCACTAAGAAGTGAAAGGGTGGCTGTTATATAAGTTGAGCATCAATGTTCATGGTTGACAATTAAGTTAAATCAAATTATTTTCACTCTTTTCTTTGCATCAGGCGCGCAGACTACTTCTGTATTGATTCATGCATCACATGCAACATAGTTCTGTATAAGGCGCAAAGTCTCTCAAGTTTTATTCTCAGCTTCACTTCCTCAGCTTTGCGCATATAGTCATACCCCTCTCTCTGCAAAAATACTTTCAACCCTTTAAGTTGAGAAGTAAATGAGCAACTTTCATCATCTATGAAACTTATACAGCTCCTTATACTCTAGTTAATAGTCACTAGGTGTGCTCCTCAACAGACAGTACATCCTTGCATATAATCATTCTCTGTTTTTCAATTCATTTCACCCTGTAATTGCTCAGCATCAATCTTTTAGGTAGCAATGACTCATATATCATAGTTATCTTCATCTTGATACACAAGTTAAAGGCTATACATTCATCTTTAATTGTGTCAGTCACACACAAGCAGAGCTGTCTTCATTATCAAATCTATCTTGATTAAATCTTAGATGATGATGATGATGCAGAAAGAATGCATCTTTAAGACATATACTTTAAGCAATAATGACTGAAGAAAATGAAATCACTTTGATTAATAATATTGTCTATAGTGATCAGAGACTTGAGAAGAAGACTATACAATTAATATGAAAATTACAGAATCTGCAATGATACATTCTTGCTAAATACTATCTAGTTTGAAGAGAATCTCATTATAGACTTTAAGAAAATGATTGAGACAACTTTTAAGATGATGAACTCATTAGTTTGTGCAGTTCTTGTAAGAAAAGATGATAATGATGATGCTGTCAGAGTTATCAACAATATGTTTAAGAACATAGTAACAGATTTAATACAAGAGACTGAATTCATTATTGTTGTTGTTAAGTCTGATGAGCATTGCATGTTATTAGACAATTCTTCAGTTCAATATTTTCACTGCTGCAGTTCTTGAGACAAGAATGTATTGAATTAAAGCTGTGCTTAATTCATAAGAAAATTCAATCTTTACACTCAATTCAAGAAGCAATTTCAGATTGATGTTGATACAGAGTAACAGCACTTCATGTTAAGAGCATGTCATTTTTAAGTTTAAATGAGCATTCTAATATTGCTGAAGAAAGCTGAGAAGTGCTGTGAATTTAAAATATAGAATCTCTTCATGATCTGCTGAATGAGCTTGAACTAAGATATTGAATAAGAAGTCTGATGAGGTATCTATTTTACATAAGCATTAATCTCATTGATATTTAAAGACAAGACTTTCAAATCTTATGTATTTTAAATAACTACTGAAAGAACACTTTTCTTTGATTATGAGTCTTGCTCTGCTATCAATAAGTAACTCATTATTGAGAGTGAAGAATCATACATACTGAGTATTTAATATGTAACTTACACATGTGAAGTCTTAAGAATCTAAGCATGTGAAATATTCTCTGAATCTGAAATTATATCATGATATCATTGATTTAAGCTCATTAAGTGACTCTCTGATGAGTTAGTATGCTTGCTTTGTGATGAGTCTTGCTCTGTTAAGAATCAGTAATCAAACTCATTAAGCATGAAAGAGATTCTCATATCTATAACTTCTGAAAGCTGTCATTTTCAAGTTTAAGCACTTAAAGAACTGATTAAGTTAGATTTGCAGAGCTCTTTTTACATTTTCTGTTAGTTGTAGACTTTATACATATAGCACAGACAGCATAACATATCATTATTATGAGAGATTTTATAGATAGTGACAAGTAAGTTCAGAGTAAAAGAATCAAGAGTAGTCTTGTAATTCTTAACATAATGTACAAGCTAAGTTCAATCTTATAAGTTCAAAGTTATTACTCTCTGTCTATCAAGGCTTGCAGCACATAGTAAGATTAGATCTCAACTGCAGTGACATAAAATGTTATGCAGAAACATTTAATACACTTTAAAGACATAAACTGTCTATGACATCATCATGATCTCAACAGCAGCAGTGACAAGTTTAATGACTTTATTATTAAGACATTTCAAAATCTTCAGACTGACAATGCTCTTCTAAATTTTTTCACAATATTCATTAATCTCTTTCAGAGAAGTAAGATTTATTGTAACTTGTTGCTGCTCAAGCTTCTTTTTAAGTAAAAGTACTACTTCACAGCTCTGCTGAAGAAGAGTTTTAAGCTTAAAATTAATTACTTCTTCATAATCATCAATACACAGAAAGTTATCTCTATCTTTTGTGTGAAGCACAATGCAGAGCAGTTTCATTTGTGTAGTTTGAGTGTAGTTAAGATGTAGTTAATGAGTAATCAATAAATAAGTTACAGTATTTAATGTAATTAAGATCAGAAGTCAATGAGAACTTGAGAGCAGTCTGAAGATTAACTGAGATGACTTTATAAATAGCTAAGAACTAATTGCTGTCTAAGTAAGTTATATATGCACAGCTCAGTTTCTGATCATGCATTTCTGTAATATATATTTTACACAATGTTAACAAGCAGCCTGTCAATTACATTGTTCTCACAGCATCTCATATAAATGCTAGAGCATCAATAACAATCTCTTTTTACATTATGTCTATCTTTATGCAAGGCATCACTGAACAAAGATATCATATCAAACTCTACTTAAGACAGCTGAGATATCAGGCATTAGATGAGCTTCTTAACATTTATATAACTTAATGTCTTTCACTTCTCTTAAGACTGCTCTAAAGTTCTTTCTTTCTCATTATCATTTAAAGCTATTCACTCAATCAGAATCACAATCTATATTAAGTATCTATCTTAAGTGCATGCTTCATCTCTCTTATTGTATCTTAAAATCATCATCTGTCACTGAAGCAATGATGTCAATCAAAGCAGTCACAAAACAATCTTTCTCATCAATATCATTAAGTACACTCTCAAGTAGCTCTATATCATGTCTTCTTGAGCAAATAATCAATTCAGAACATTTTTAGATGATTTTAAAGAAATTGAAGCTTGCTTAATCAATTTAGAATGTATAGTCATTTATAATCACATCAGAAGTCAGCAACTCAGTGAAGGTCAGAAAGAAATCAGAACATGAGAAGCTTAGAATTAAAGCTTTAAAGTTAAAGTACAAGACAGTTAACAAGATGTATGTCTGACAAGCTCAAAAACATTATATGTGATATATTAATGATCTGTTTTCTCTTAACTAAGATAAGAAGGTCTACAAGCATAAAATTGTGAAGTTCTTCAAGACTGAGTTTAAAGTCAACAAATATGAAAAGTATCTCTTTATAATTCAACAACAATTTAATATGCTTCTGATATCATCTGAAATTCAGCTTAGACATTGACTCTTAACTAGATAAGAGCAATATGCATTTCACTATCTTTGTTGATGTTAAGTCAGAAAAGTTAAGAAACATTTTGCATAAAGTTCTAAAAGACATCAATATTATCTATCTTCAGAAAGATAAGTCAACAATAAGAGAAATCTTTATAAGCAAAAAATTTGATATCTATCTTCTTCTAATCTTTCATTTAGATCTGATCAGAAGTCTTATTTAACTTTTTATCTTAGCTATAGATGTATCACAAGCATATACTCATATCTGACTCTGTTGAGAAGTGCAGTGCTCTATTTGCTTTCTTAACT